>JAABUW010007828.1_pt1 | contig 12704 bp, 16 predicted proteins | sample 5560081 | NCBI WGS metagenome assembly JAABUW01 (sample SAMN10711882, study PRJNA513363) | rock metagenome | isolation source: Antarctica rocks | place: Antarctica: Victoria Land, Knobhead sud
TCCACAGTCAGTGTTCAAAGCAGTTGCGGAAACGCACGTCTCAGCCCGATTTGATACCGCCCGCCACATCGCATCGATGGAGGATTTCCCAAAGATCTCCGTGACACAGGTACGTCACTACACTGACGCTCGGACTGTTCTCGTTCGCTCACTCACCTTTGGCTGACTGCCAGGTCCCAGACGAGCTTCTCGGCTTCATTTTCCAGATGTTGTCAATCACCGATCGACAAGATTGCCGTCTGGTTTGTAAACGGTGGAATGAACTCGGACGAGCAGCCGATATTCAAGTGCAACTGCCTTGCACCGCAGCGTGGGAAGAAGTTGCACGAACTGCACGGTCGATGTGCCTCAACGGCAAGATAAATGTGCAGTTAAACAGCTATCGAACCTTCAGTGAATGCGCTGAGTTGTTGCAGAACCCACTGTGTGATGTGGTCTGTATCAGCCCTGATCCTGGAGTCCTTCCAAAGTGGAGCCTCAATTTCAGGCGGCACAATTCTCTGAGAGCCCAGGAAATGGCACGTCTGCTCCAGGCATTACACCAGGGCTTACAAGGCAGCACAAGCAGTGCAAAAGTCCAGCTGAACTTGACACTGTTTGCAAGTCATGTACAGACGGTGCCAGGCATGAAAGCTGCAGTCGCTTCTGTGGCGTCCAGCATCACTCAGCTCAGGGTCGTGCAAAGTCTTCCTGATTTCACTGATAATCAGTTGCAATTTACTCACTTGAAGACTCTGGCGTTTACTCTGTCTAGCAATACAAACAAAGTCTCACAATGTCAGACTGCCTTACTGGGTCTGCCATCGTTGCAAAACCTTCACATCTTCACAGTCTCACAAGCCAGTGCAGATTGTGTATGTACGTTTCTGCAAGTCCTTTACAGTCTCCCCAATGTGACAAATTTGCGTGTAGGAACTGGCTCAAAGAGATGTTCAGTTTCAGCTGCAAGTCTCAAGCATGTGACTACATTGCAGTTGGGTATTGATGTTTGTGCTGAGACAATCCCTGTCAAGCTTGTTGATCTGTGTCTGGAGGGTAGTCTTCAGTGTGAACAGTCATATGCACGCATGCTGAAGCAGGCAGAACTGGCGCAGATGCCGCTCTCAGTAACTCTATACAGCTTGCAGCCTGTCCTGCTGCAACATCTCCCTGAGACATTACACAGTTTGTCATTGGTGCAGCCTTTTGAACAGCAGCGGGACTTGCTGCACACAGTCCTGGCTCAACTGCCCCGTTTGAAGTTGTTACAGCAAGGAAATTTTCTGACCCAGGATGTGGTGACTCTGTTCACAGATTTGAAATTTCCTTTGCTGCATACTTGTGGCTTTCAGGTACATTGTCGTGATGCACCAACTTTTCCACATCAAATAGGCTGTATGTACTTTGAGTGTCCAGCTACTTTGCAGTGGTTGCCATATGAGAATGAGTGGCCTGCAGATTGCAGATATGTCCTAGTTCCTGTCGTTGACCTGGTGCCTTTGTCTACAGCATTCCCTGCACTGCAGCAAATGCAGGTCTGTTTCGATTCATACACTGCCTTTACCACAGCAGGTCTAGATTGCTCAGGTTTCAGTTCAGGAAACTTTCCAAGACTGCGAAGTGTTACTTGTTATTGCAGCAACTCATGGTTGCTGTTGCGAAACTTGCCATCAACTTGTCATGGTGTTGTCAAGTCCACGACCTTGTAATGAGCTGCAACTAGAATACACATCGTCCTCGCAAATCTAGCAAGGCCTCTGCCACCGAATGCCTGAGCCATGCATCAATTTGCACAAGTACAGCTGCACACCCATTCTCGCTTGAGGCAGCACACTAGTGCCTCAGTGCCACAGCCCCAGTTGAGCTGCAGCCTTGAGTCTTGACTCAGCCTTGCTTACAACACAGCCGAAAAAAAGCCCTCAGAAGCTCAACTCTGAGCCAACCTCTATACTCTTCTTGAAAATCTGTAAATAGGTAAGGCATAGCTTACAGTACTGCCCTAAGTACTGCAGGGGAGGGCAGTTATGGAAGGGCTGTAAGGTGTGAATATAGGGCGGTTCCAGGAATTGTTGAATCCTCACACATGCCAACCCGTGGATTTGATGAGGTTTAGCACACACTCACAGCCATGATTCAGAAACTATTACATAACTCTTGACATAAGCAGGCATCTGGTAAAATGTCAGTAATCAGTTGGGTGAATGTACCAAGACAATCTACTCGAAGATTCTATATCGACGTAGCAATAAGCCTACACAAGCGCGCCTAAAGGGGAACAAAAATGGGGGGTGCCATTAGCTGGGCAACTCGCATGCTTTCACTTAGTCTTGTAGGTAGAGACTAGGGGCAAGGTGCCAGCAATCCTAACTGACTGCCTCCGACCCACAATTGGCATGTGGTTTCCCTATAGCACCTCTCAGCAGCTGGAAGGGTCTATGACATACATTCTATGCCGAGCATTTGCAACTAACAACTGGCAGATCTGCCTCCAGCAGCTTTGCCTTACTTGACACGCTGTGGAGATGTTTCAGACATACAGACTGCCATCATGGGGCATCTTGTTCGTTTCAGCATCCTGTGCTTTATCTGTTTCTGCGAACTTTGAGCCGCCTTCTGGGTTGCGGACCTGCTGCACCTTGCACACCTTCCTCTGCACGTACAAGTCAGACGTCACAGGCACAGTGTGCAACAGCACCAAGTTTTAGCCAGATGCTGCAAACGTCCACACCATGCTGTCAATACAGATTGCGGTGATGACAGAGCAGTGATGCAGCTGTGGAGCACATGATACATTGTAGGCTGCCATGTAGCACAAGTCACATGATATGCCTAGAGGGATTTTGAAGCAAGGCCAGGTTTGCAAGCGTTCTGACCTGTGGACTGAGTGACGGGTGCAGGAGGGTCAGCAACAGGCACTGTAGCATCAGCAGCTGCCTCTTGTGCATCATCTGGCAGCGGTGCATCAATGGCTTGCATGAACACCCTACTCAAAGGCTTGCTGGCTGGGAATGTTGGCTGCATTACACATCGAATATATGCAGCCTGAGAAAGGCATACATGCAGCTAACTGCTGCAGAAGGGTAGTGACCAACAGCATTTTCTCAAGTTCTTGTGCAGTGTAGGTGTGATGAGCCAGTGCATTGAGGGGCTGTCACCAAAGCCCTGCCAGATGTTGATTTGAGTCATGTGGCCATGTGCTGCTAAATGAGCCCAGCTTCTTAACTGAGCTCTTTTAGTGCAGCAAGACAGGCATGAAGAGTGGCAGCAGCTCAGTGCATGCGTGTCAGTCATTGCCATGACATCTGTAGTGCAACCACATGCTGCTTATGCATCTTCGTGTTCATGCCTAGCATTGCATGAGTACGTGCGTGGCTGAGCACTTGCCTGAGCATTCTGCCACAGAGGTGCTGGGGCATTGCCTGCTGGTGCAGGCTTGCTTGCCTCGGGCTCTTCGGGTGCTGCTGCACTTGCCTTGCTGCTAGCTTGCAGTGGCTCAACTGCTGCTTGCTGGGCTGTCTCAGCTGGCTGGACTGCAACTTCCTCTGACATGTTCCTATGTGTGACTGCCAGCTCTGCAGCTTCTGCCTGCTGAGCTGGCTCTGCCTGCTGAGCTACATCTGCCACATGTTGCTGCTGAGCTGTGCTTGCCTTCTGGACAGCTTCTGCAGCAGCAGCTTCCTGTGCCGCAGCTGAATGCCTCTGCATTGACATTCAAGCTCAGACATTGGGTCAGATGGTCAGATGAGTTTATAGTGCAGTTTGTACAGACACAAATTGTGCAGAGCAACTGCGGCAAGGTAAACAAAAGTGTCCTTTAAGACATTAGCAGGTTCTGATCACCACTCAGGCTGATTATCCAAGCCACTGCTTTTCTGCAGTTGTTCTGCTGACGCTGCTTGTGACGAGTCTTAGTGCATTGCACATCTCAACAGAGTCCCATTCACACTTTGTACACAACACACCTAGATGACAAACAGGCCTTTAGAGCAAGTTGCAACTGACCTGGAGGAGATTTGGGTCCCAGCCAGACACAGCAGGAGCTTGTGCACCTGGATTGACATGCACACAAATCAGCATGCCATGTCAGTATAATTGAGGGGTGCCAACACTCGAAAGGTTGTTACCCAACATGTGTATGCTCAGCTCAGCTGATGAGTTCCTAACTCAGCTGTCCTAAACCTCACACTGGAATGAGCAAATGCAGTACGGCACTGACTCACCACAGATGCCAATGCAATCAAATGCAGCAAGTACAGCAAAGGCCACTGACAGCTGCACGAACTTAATCACACACACACAGAGCCAGCGTCGCAATGACGCACCCAGTCTACACACTGCCAGGCAAAGCAGCCGCAACATCTGTTGCAGATACATACAATCCAACATATGCTGTAGGCAGATTCACCTAGCACAACGGTCGCATCCTGCTCTTCATCCTCCACCACCTCTGTAGGCGCCATGCTGTCATCATCTGAGTTGCTCATGCCGCTGATGACACTGACATCAGATCCATCATCAATGTAACTGTCACCGCTACTGCTGCTACTACTACTACTACTACTTACAGTCATGATGCTACTTGTCTGTATCCAGTCACCATCGCTTGCAGCGCCATCTGTGTCAGGAGTCACATGTTTGCCATTGGCCTGCAAGTCATCATGAGCTGCTTCATGCGCCTCAGGCTCTGAGTCAGACTCGAGTCCTGGTGAGGGAAGAGGCACAGTGGTGGACATGGTGTGGAGGCGCTTGGCCTCCCCTGGGCTGAGGTACCCATCCTGCACAGCACCACCAATGTTAGCAACCCAAGAAAAGAACAGAAAAGACTACGTCTTTCGGCGTCAATTTAATGAGGAGCCCAGTATTATACCGGGCTGCCGAAGGTTAGCAACCCAATGTCATCTCTGTGAAAGAGCAGCACAGCCAGGGCTGAATGCGTGCAGATTGCAACACCAGCACTGAGACTGCGGTGGTTACAACTTGTGAGGCACGTTGTGGCATAGAGTCTATGCGCCACATCAAGGAGTGAAACAGGCCTGACATGAAGACTGCCAACTATTTGATACTTTGTCAATGGTGATGACAGGCTTGCAATGCAGGCCAGCATTGCAGTATTGCCATCGTAACTACAGCATACATTTAAAAAGTAAGACCCACTGCTGTATGATGTATCAAGCAATTTCAATCTGGATAACTAATTTGGCAAAAGATGCCATGAGCTGCACGCCTTGCCTCACCTGTTGAGCAGCTCCAGACATGCCATCAGCAGGCTTGCTCAAGTCTGGCACAGGCACAGCCTGAGTGGTTTGACCAAACATGTTTCGATCAGCCAAGGTCCGTTGCCTCCTGCCAAAGACATACCGATGACTGGAGTCTTCCTCAGCATATGGCGAGGAGCTGACAATGCCGGCAAGCCTGTCCTGTGCTGAGCGGTGGGTAGGGAAGGAGTATAGCTTCTCTTCCCTGGTGTCCCCTGACCCTTCAGATGATGTGGACGCTGCTGTTTGCTGAGCCTCTGCTTCACCCTTGCCATCATCTTGGCCTTCAGCCTGCTTTGATGGTCCATTAGTCATGGCTGCAGCATTAAGCAGCGCTTTGGGGGTGCTGCTCACCTGCTGCTGTGGCTGCTGCTGGATGGTCCCCCATTGAAGAAGGGACGCATGAGCAGTGCTGATTGCCCAAGGTGCAGATGTTGCAGGGATAGAGCCAGAGCCAGCCAAGGGCAATGCTTCTGGGTTGGCAAACTGGGTGGCAGGTGATGAAGAAATCACCGAAGGAAATGATAATGCCTGGGGGGTTGCCTGAGGGGTGGATGAGGCAGCAGCAGTTGATGGTAGGGGTGTCAGGTTGGGGAAGGCAGGGGTCTGTCTGTTCAGGCTGTCTGTAAGGGATGAGCGCTGCTTGGGTGGCGTGTAGTTGGGCAAGGGTGCAACTGGGCTCTCGTGCGCACTCTGCCCTGTGCCCATTGGAGCAGCATCTGTGAAGGGAGGACTGGCAACATCAGAGGGCATATCAGCCGTGGCAGCAGGGCTGCTTGTGGCCTTGTCATTCTGTGCTGCTGCTGCCATCCATGCTGCACCATAGTCCTTTTGAGTCTGGTTCTCTTTGGCCGCAGGCATAGGCACTGCATTGGCAATCTGGCTTGTTGTGCTGGCATTAGCTGCTCTCTGAGCATTGCTGGTCACCAGGCCAACTGGTGATGATGATGTGGCAGGCAATGGGGGTGCAAAGCCCAGCAGGGTGGTGGGTGGAGGGGCAAAGGCGAGCGTCCTGGGCTGTTGGCTTGCAGCTGGTGCAGCAGTCCTGGCCTGTTACAAGATGGGTAGCCGGTTAGAGGTAGCTTGCAATAGCATGAAGCAGATGCACAAGGCTTGCTACATGCCATCAAAAAGACAATTTTGTCAAGTATCCTGAGCAGACTGTAGCATTGCTATGTTGGCAGCACAGCAATGACGCCAATAACACGCTGTATGCTATGCATCAGCAATGAGCACATTGCCATGCCAGAAAAGGGTTTGTGTGCTGTCGGGAGCTGCCTTGCACCAGCTTGTTGCACATGCAGTGGAAGTTTCTGTCAGCTGCAGGGCATGCCAAGCGGCATGCAGGTCTTATACCTGCTTCTGCCGACCTTGCTCCTCAGCGGCTGCATCCTGCCCATGTGAGCCTTCCAGCTCATCAGCCTTCCGCTTGGGTGTCACGCCTTCATGAAAGCACACTCATCCTCAACATGCATGCCACACTATACTGCCAGCAATTTTGAAGGTGGAGCTTTTTGTTTAGGCTGTTTCTTTCAATCTGACACTGTGACAATGTCAGCTACTTTGCACCGAGACACACTGGTACAACTCTGAGTTGTTGATGTGCCTTGATCCAATGCAGCTGACAATTCATTGTCAGTTCAAAAGAAACAGCCTGCCCAAAATCCTCAACAATGATTGGATGAGGCAAACGTGATCTGGCGCCTACTGCAGATGCAATGCTACCAGCTGAAATTGCATGTCGATGCAGGTAGAGTACACTTTTAACATCTTGCATTTGATACCAAAGACAGGCTTGTGGAAGTATGGAGTGCGCAATGCAGGCCACAGCGTGCTAGGCTATACGCTCAAGGTGGTGCTGACCCTGGAAGCGCCTGGGACCCTGGGGGCGAGGCGTGCTAGCAAGTCTGGCTGGGTCCAGGCCGGCCCCAATCAGGGAGTTGGGCAGCAGCTGCTTGCCCTTTGTCACCTTGTCCACTAGGGCTTGGTGAGGCAGATCGGCAGATGCTTTCATGGGTGTCCAGTGCGTTGCTGTGACGTCTTGCCTTGCTGACTGGCCGGAGGCAGAGCCAGAAGCCTCCATGGATGCAGCTGTGGGTGTGCTTGATCTTCCTGCTGGGCTGTGTTTGGCAGCAAGTCCAGAGGCTTGCGGTGGTGAGGCGGTCTGCTGAGCGGCATGCCCTTGTGGTGATGCTGGATGGGGCCATAAAGCCTGCTGAGCATGTGAACTCGATGCTAGTTGCGTTGATGGCGGCAGAGCTGGAAATGGAGACCCAAATGCAGCTTTGTGACTTGGGAAGATAGATCTGGGAATGGGGCTCTGGGCCCCCTGAAGCATAGGTGCCTGCTGCGCTGCGCCAAAACTGCAAACAATGCATGATTGAAAATCAGGCGTGGAGAAGCTAATAGATTGCTGTTGTGACACATGTGCATTATCGTATGCAGAGTGATGGCTTTCAAGTGTGTCCATCTACTTGTTGAACAAATGCAAGACAGCTTGTACTAGGCAGCAAAGAACATGACGTTCAAAATTCACAAATGTTATGCACAGCCTAGCAAGGGTGGCCTAATTGAAATCAAGCTTTGCCAGAGCTGCAAGAGCGTCTTAGATGCAAGTCTGACTGCACAATTGTAGTCCAGCATCGCCACCCAGCTGAGAGGAAAATGCGCTCACTACAATACATCTCTGGGCATCTGAAAACTTAGCGTACTAAGCTCACCTGAATCTTGGATAGTTTGGGGCATCTGATGTTTTGGCTGATGTTGCAAGCAAGGGAGACCTCCCACCATGTGCAGCATCCAGTCTTGAGCGAGCAGACTTGTGCTGCTGAAATCGTGGAGTATCTTGTTTGCGCTTCCCATTAGCGCCTATTGAAAAGGGATTTGCTGAGGGCGGCAAGGGCCCAGCAAAGGCAGACTGCCCTTGGGCTGGCCTTGCAACGGCAACAGATGAGCCTGCTTGCTGTGAGAAACGGGATGGCCCAGGCAATCGTTGCCCTCTAGGAGGCAAAGCTGCTGCAGCTGCTGGCTTGGGAGAAGGCAAGGGAAGGGCATGAACAGCATGAAAGGGTGGGCCTGCTGCTGATACTGGAGCCTGGAGCCGTGGGTATGTTGTGGGGCTGGACCTCACTGGGTTATACCTTGCTAGCTGTCTGTCAGAATTCTGAGAGGGACTAGATACACCTGTGCACAGGCGCTTTGCTTGTCTTGCCTCCAGGAATGCATCAACATCATCATCAATTGTTGATCGTTTTGAGGGCAGTGGGTACTGGCGAGCAAAACTGGCAGAGTGGTAGGGCCAACTGTATTCATCAGAGGCAGGCACAAGTGCTTGCTCAAATGATGCTGGCATGTCAACAGCCAGCTCCTGCGCTGCATCAGGCTGTCTAGGCGTTGTAACAGACTGCTCCTGCTGCAAGGGTGTAGCACCAGCCAAAACGGACCCAAGCTGTAAGAGGCCAACTGCAGAAGTGCGTCTGCCATGATTCACAGCATCATCAGGGGTTCCTTGCTGAGATGTAGCGATCTCCTGCCACATAGGTCTTCAGTGTCAGGCGACATGCGACAGTATTTGTTTGCGGTCAATCTGCTTTAGCAAACACAGATCTGAGCAGCTGTCTAATACCTGAGTTGGAGATGCAAAGACCTCTCCGTTCGGGGACTCCTGCTCTGCGCCTCTTGCAGCTATGGGCGACTTAGGTGACGCATTGGACTGAGCACCTGCAGGCTGCAGCGTATAAGGCACCAAACGTTGATTGAAGTGCCTATGTTCTGTGGCCAAAACTCATACCGTTTGGAGACGTGGACTGGACTGACCTCCTAGTCACCTGAAGACCAGCAGCAAAACAGTTAACCACAAAAATGAAACTAGTGTGTGCATGATCTGTCCAGAATCGTCGGCAAACGCTTTTTTGGGTATTGATCCCTCAAGCGACACACCTTGCTGGCCACGCTCTTGAACAGTTTGCTTGGCGTGAACATCATAACTTGCAGTTCACAAGATCAGCCTTCTGCACGCCTTGTACCAGGATGCGAGCGCAAGGTGTTTGCCACTGAATGCTGCATTGTGCTCACCGACACCTCAGCGATTGCTGATCGAAATCGGTTCAACACGGTAAGCACAGCTTGCTCTTTGACATATGCTTTGACAGCTGCATTTAATGCAAAGTTTAGGGATATTGCCAGCTTTCGCTTTTGCAAATGCCAAGCTCTATGAGTCTGATCATGCTGATTGCGCCTGACAATAAAAGTGAGCACTGCATGTGATAGCAGCACCAGTGACAGCCTGATACGCAAGTGCTGGTCATGCTGCGTGTGGTCTAGCCCGTCTCGGCTCCGCTACGATGGTCTCGCTGACGCTGGGCACGAGCTTAACCGGCTCCTGCGCGCGGTCCGGGTGCTCCTCATTGAAAAGCCGTAGCATACTTGCACATAGATCGGGTGCCTTCCGGACAGCTCGCTGTCCTGCACACTTGTGCCAAAGGCGTGCCAGAAGTCGCCATCAGCCTCAGGTCAATGCAGTAGCAAGCATAGACAAGGCCTCAGCTGATGCGTCCACTGCTTCTGTTGATATTGACAACAAGGCAGACAAAAAGTACTCAACAATTGTAATCAAGGCTCCGAGCCGGTCAGGCTTGTTGACAGGCTTGACAGATATACTTGCTCAGTATGACCTTGATGTCTGCAAAGCCACTGTGGACAACAGCGATGGCAATTCAACAAACAAGTTCCTTGTATGCCATACTGATGGTACAAAAGTAGACAATGCCGAGGAGCTAAAGACTCTACAGCAGGCACTTGAATCTGCTGTCTCTTCCCAGTCCACGGGCCTGAAACGGCCCAAGCTGAAAAATGCTGACAAGAGCGTGGCAGAGGACAAGAAGAACTTCTTGTACACCCTCATGGGTAAGATTTGGCGTGCTAATGTCAATCCATCAGCCCTGTTGCCTCCCAAAGATGTTGAGACCCAGAGAGGCCAATAATACTAGCTGGCGTCTTCTGCAGATTCGTATCTTACCAGTGATGTTCGAAGCATTCAGCAGAGCGTTGTCAATCACTTAGAGTACACACTTGCCCGTAACCGGTACAAGGTGTCCAGCCAAGAAGCCTACTCTGCTACGGCATTGAGTCTGCGTGACAGGTTGATCGAGAGCTGGAATGACACCCAGCAGCATTTCAAGTAAGCTCATCGCCCATCTTCCTCACAGAAACTAGCGCTGCATCTGCACATGACATGTCCTTCTGTTGCCATGCTGCAATGTGTTCAAAATACCTATCTGGAGCCTCTATGGTGGCCCAAACATGCTTGGCCAAGGCCCATTGGACATGCATCAGCTCTGATGCCATACTGTTCATGCTCCTGTCCTGAATGCAGAGACTCAGATCCAAAGCGTGTGTACTACATGTCCATGGAGTTCCTGATGGGACGGTCTCTGACCAATGCCCTATACAATCTGGGGGTGAACAACGAGTACACCCAGGCCGTGTCAGAGCTCGGATACAACATGGAGAATCTGGCAGAGCAGGAGAGGGATGCTGCCCTTGGCAATGGTGGCCTGGGGCGTTTAGCTGCCTGCTTCCTGGATTCCATGGCCACTCTGAACCTGCCAGCATGGGGCTATGGCATCAGATACCAGTATGGCATGTTCAGACAAGTGAGCTGTGCTTCTTCTTGGTCGTCATGCTACACTCCTCCTTTGTGCATGCATGGGCTGCTTTCAGTCTTGCGGCAATCAGCCTTTTACCTGATGCTCATGTTACACAGCACGGCTGACTTTTGCACATGATTGAGATGCAACAGTTGCACTGAACAGCTTGTCCTGACATGAGCCTCAGCCATGCACAGCCATGCACAGAACAACAAAAGACAGTGCACAGCCATGCACAGAATGCCAAAGTCCAATGCACGGCTATGCACCGACTGGCAAAGTGCAATGCTGCAGACAATTCATGATGGCTTCCAGCATGAGCAGCCTGACTACTGGCTGAACTTTGGCAACCCCTGGGAGATTGAGCGTCTGAACATTGCATACACCATCAAGTTCTACGGGCATGTGTCTGTACAAGAAGAGGGTGGGCGTCAAACCTTCCGCTGGAATCCTGGGGAGTCAGTGAGTTCTCCTCGTTTTGCACACCCCTTTGTGATATCATGCATGACACGGACTTGTGCAGCTTGCATCATTTTATACAGTTGTGCACGCATGTAGAGCCCAACTAGTGCCAATGATTGATATTGATCTTACACCTTTTGCATGCAATTGGCCTGAGTAGCCATTGCTTGAATGACACAAACTGATCTTGCATAGACAGCTGCTGTTACCATTCAATTGCAGACAAGCTGTCTGCCAGCATTCTGCAGTCCATGATTTTCATCAGTGTGAGTCTGGCAGGGCTAGGACACATGTCTTGGTCTGTTTGGCTGTGGCTGTAAAGCTGCAAGGCGCCTGCAGGTGACTGCAGTTGCTTACGACAACCCAATCCCTGGCTTTCACACCAACAACACAATCAACCTGCGGTTGTGGGCTGCCAAGCCAGACAGGGAGTTTGACCTAGAGGCTTTCAACACAGGAGATTATGTACAGGTAGCCATTGACGCCCCCTGACTGGCTGCGGCACATTGCTTGTGTAATTCATCGGACATGTATCTTCCCATAGGGTCAAGTCTGGACAGCCATGAGCAGCTCCTCTGACCAATCAGATTAGGCATTGCTGGTCAGCATCATGCAACTCAATGTGTGACAGCCTGCAATGAATGCCTGTGTTGGTCCAGAGCATGTCTGAGCTTTAGCGTGCCTCAAGCTACACGCTACAACAATGATAAGCTACACGCTGAAGCCACATCATTGACAAGTATGGGTCTCAAGCTGATGTATGCTGGTGCAGGCTATCCTGTCCAAGCAGCGTGCAGAGACACTAAGCAGCGTGCTGTACCCAGATGACCGCACATACGAGGGCAAGGAGCTGCGTCTCAAGCAGCAGTACTTCTTTGTCTCAGCCACGATCCAGGTAAGCAAGTCTGATGCACGCTGCAAGTCCAGCAGCATTGGTCACCACAGTCTGTCTGTCATGTGCAAGCATGACCCTCCTGATTCACATCATAGTATCTCACTGCCGGTATAAGCATCCTTTAACTGTGTCTCATGCTTATGGTTTGCTTCTTCCAATACCATCCCACAATAACTTATGAACAGAGAGGATGTGCATGATCATGACATGTATGAGCTTGCAGGACGTGGTACGCCGATTCAAGGAGACTCATGGATCCCTAGATACTTTCCCAGAGAAGGTGTCCTTCCAGTTGAATGACACCCACCCCACCATTGGGGTGCCTGAGCTGATGAGGGTGCTCATGGATGAGCATGGTGTTGGCTGGACCAAGTCATGGGAGATTGTCACTAAGGTCATTCCTTGTCTTGTCAGCATGCTGTCTGGAAATCTTGTCATTGACAATGTCTTTTAGCATTTGAGCAG
>JAABUW010007831.1_pt1 | contig 12697 bp, 15 predicted proteins | sample 5560081 | NCBI WGS metagenome assembly JAABUW01 (sample SAMN10711882, study PRJNA513363) | rock metagenome | isolation source: Antarctica rocks | place: Antarctica: Victoria Land, Knobhead sud
TTGCTGCTGCTAAAGCTGCAGCTGCAGAGCAGGCAGCAGGGCTTGCCACTGCTGCAACCATTTCAGACCCTGTTGCTGCAGCCTCAGCCAAAGCTGCAGCTGTGGACCGAGCAGCAGCAGTGGTCACTGCTGCAGTCACAAGTGCTTCTGCTGCTGAGGCCACAGCTAACTCAGCAGCAGCAGTGGCTGCACTGCAAGCTGCAGCTGCAGATGGGGCTGCCCCAGCTGCAGCAGTTGCCCTGGCTGTGGACGAGGCAGCCAGAGCACTTGCTGCTGCCAAAGCAAAGGCCACTGCCACCGCTGAAGCTGCCCTCAGAGCTGCTGTTGCTCAGGAAGAGCAACGTGTGGTGAAGAAAGCAAACACACAGCTCTTCGTCCCATTGAACCAAGCTCTCGGCGGACTGGTTGATTATCCTAGCGATGATGACTCCCACTTGAGCAGAGCTCTGACAGACTCACAGAATCTCGCTCAGCCCAGCAAAAGCGAGGCTGAGGTCAGTTCTGCTGAGCGGCGTGCATCAGCAGCAACGGCAGCACAACAGCGTTTGTCTGACAGGCTGAACCCTGCACAAGCAGGGCAAGGCAGTGCACACCAGCCTGCCTCCTGGCTGCCTATGTACAGCATGGATCCATCCAGCTCGCACCAGCAGGCATCATCTGGTGCAGCAAATGGGGCTGGTGACCTGGACGCAGATGCAACTGGGGGCACCCCTAGGGCTGGGCACCCTGCAGGTGGGGCAAAACACTGCAAGTGTGCTCTCAGCAATGCAGACTCAGCAGCTATCACTGATGCATCAATGCATGCTGCATGCATGTGGTTTGCCTGCCATGACTTGTTTTGTTCACGCATTGATTACTCCCTTAGTTCGCCTGTTCATGCAGTAGCATGTATGCTTCTTTAAGAGTGATCTGCTTGTTGCACCTTGACGTCTGGTATGTGCATGGTTCAGGTATGAACGCATTTGCTTGTTTGTGCAGATGGCACAGGGTTGGCAGGAGCTGTTCTGCCCTGCTCGCGTCTCTCTGGACAGCAGCTAGGAGAGGTCCTGGACTCTTTGCGGGAACTGGGATCAGTGCATATGAACCTCAGCTTGCTCTCCGGCACTGGGGTGCTTGCCTTTGTGGATCATGTCAGACAATCCCCAGTGAGTCAAGCTGGCTCTGTTGTGACTCCTTCATGCTGAGAACCTGCATTCGCTGCAGCACATGTCTAATGCCTCCTCCTAGGACACTGCCCTCAAGAAGGGTGCACTATGCATGACACCTGATCAATACGCACATGCAATGTTATGTCTATGCATGCATCCTCTGCTAGTGTCTCCTCTTGCTGCAGTGCTTGCTTAGCCATATCAAGGTGTGATCCCAGGCAGATGCTTTGGGCATCAGCGTGCTCAGTATACTGTTTGCAGGAGGCCAGTGTTGCTTACATGGCTGACATGATGAGCAGACAGTGGCGGCGTAGCCTAGCCAGCCACCTCTACACAGTCACACAGCCCTGGCCCAACCGCAACTTGGCTCACGAGACAACACAGCTGCTTGAACAGTGCGCTGGCCGTTGGGGCCTGCCCCTGCCCCCCGCCCCTGAGGCTACCCCAGCTGCACCCACCCAGGTATGCAGCTGCGCACTCTGGCCAGGGTTGGGCTTCACATGCTTGCGCGTGTGCATGCAGACACTCATGCGCCTGCACACGCGTACACATCTTTCCGTCTGCTATCCTGCACCAATCACATTGCCTGCTTGCATGTGCATGCTTTGCCCCTGTTGTTTCCAGTTCATGTTGTATGCATGCATGGCCAGAGGCTGGGACATAGCTGGGGTACCACAGAGTGACAACATGCAGCATGCGCATGTACATCCAAGCACACGTTGTGCATCGATCTGAATGTGGAATGCACACCTTGCTGTTGTTGGCACAGGCGTATGCCACTGGAAACAAGAAGAAGAGGAAGCGTGACGGGTGGGACAGCAAGAAGGGCAGCAAAAGTTCAGCTGCCTTGCTTCGGGTGAGTGCTTTGTGAGCATGAGCAAAGTGGTTTCTGAATCTTTGTATATTGCTGTGTTGTAGCTTATGCCATCCCTGTTGCGTATGGCCAAATGGAACACATCACGCCCCTGCATGTGATATTGGCAAAGCCTGTTGTAGAAGACGTGCATGTGCTGCTGGCCCTCTATGCATACAATGGCAACCTGAAGAGCTTCCTTTTGAGCAGAGATATGCAATTTTGAGCAGAGATGCTGCAATTGCAATCACTTGTTAGTCACATCACAAACCTGCAAAGCCTTGGCTGGCTCGTCATCACAGTGCCTTGGATGACTAGTCTTCACTGTACCTCTGCAAATGCTCAGAACTAGAAATACCCTCGTTTTCGCTATTCTATCTCATGGTATAGGTTTTCATCTCTGAAACATGCTTCAAATGTCCCCCCATGCCTCATCAGTGCACACATCAGACAGTTATCACAGTAGCAAGTCGCGACTGTAGGATTGTGCCTGATGTGCTTCGGCCTCCAATCTTGACTTCAGCTCTGCAGGGCAAAGCTGCCTCCAAGCACACATGGGCCTGCATGCCTCATGCTCCGACCAGTGTTGGCATGCTAGACAACGCCAGAGAACCTGTGCAATACATGTATTGGCATGCCTGAGCCTCGGTTGTTGTTACAGGCATCTGGTAGTGCTCCTGAAGCACAGACTCTGCATCAACTCAGCCAAGTCAAGCAGGTTGAGTCGCTGGAGGCTCACCGCCTCAAGAGGGACCTTCACACAGAACCCTCCACCCTTGGCCCCACCCCTTACTCACAGACTGCAGCCACAGCTGCCACCCTTGCAGGCTCAGAACAGGCAGCTCAGCAGACTTCTGGTGTGGTTCCAGCCACTGAGTTACAGCTGCAGGCTGCTAGCGCCTTAGTCAATCCTGACCAGCTGGCAGCTTCTGCTGCAGCTGCTTCGGCTGATACAGCTGCTGCAGTCACTGCTGCTCAGGGCTCTGCCACAGCAGATAGCACACATGCTGACAAGCCATCGGCAGTCACTGCGACAAATGATGTTGGTGTTGCTGAACCTGAGTTGGGTAAGGATGTTGCCCTTGCTGATGGCAGTGAAGCAGTGGCAGCAGATCAAGATGCAGTCATGCCTCAGGCATTGATTGTCACACAACAGAATTCTGAGGGCAGCAAATTGCCAGATGCACCCAAGGATGAGGGATCACCAGCAGATGCTGTGTCGCCACTTGACACACAAGTCACAGACAGACAGAAAGAGGGTGATGGTCACGATCACACTGAAGAAGAAGAGCAGCCAGTGCCTGGTGCATCAGACGCTGCTCGCACAGAGACTGCTGTCCAGCAGTCAGAAGAAGATGAGCTTCAGGAGGAGCCTCAACAGTCTAAACATGCTGAGCCAGCAAAACCAAAGGGCAAGCGAAAGGCAGCGGCGTCTCTGAAGGGCAACGCCAAGCGGCAGAAAGGCAAGCAGGACGATAGAGAAGCTTCTCCAGCAGCTGACACAGCAGCTGGAAAGACAGCTGCGCCATCACAAAAGGATGGTGCTGATGTTGCTCCTGTAAGGGCTGCTGCTGCTGCTGCTAAGCTTACAGCAAGCAAAGCTCAGTCTATTGCTGCTGAAGCTGCTGCCGCCAAGCAAGGTGGTAAAACTGTCAAGAAGGGAGCCTCCAGTAGTGCAGGCATCAAGAAAGCAGCTGCTAAGCCCTCTGCTGCTGCCACCAAAAAAGGTGGTGCAGCCATCAGCGGTGCCAAAAGGAAAGCCAGTGTTGCTGCTCTGGTCAGTGACAGTGACGCTGATGATACTGACAATGACAAGGCCGATCACAGTGCTGATGACGCAACTGATGAGGCTGCTGAGGCAGCTGCTGCAGAAGCAGATGAGGCTGTTACTGCCCCACCCATCTCAAGGGACAGAAGGAATAAGGCAAAAGAGGCCAAACTTCCTCCTGCGCTACAGCCTGCTCAGGCTGTCAAGAAGGCCACCAAGCAGCAGAAGCTGCCCTTCACAAAGGCTGCGCCCAGCAGCCCAAAGCCAGGCAAGGCAGCTGCTGCAGCAACTGCTACATCAGCTGCTGCTGCAGCTTCTGCTGGGACTGGCAGCAAGACTAGCAAGGGCAAGGCGTCTGACAAGAAGTCTGGAGCAAGCAGTGAGCCTGCCAGTAGTGCCAAGGAGCCAAAAGGAAAGCAGGTACACAAAGTCTGCCTTCTGGCAAGACCTCAAGCAGAGCACACCCTTCATGTTCCTTACCCAGTTGGTCAAGGACAGAGTGGTGTAGGCACTTGCTCTTTGTCTGCAGCAGATGCCTAGCTCATGCTTGATGAGAAAGTCCTGGCTCAGCTGTGCATTCCTATCATTGCTGTGTCCTTGCCAGTCAGCACTGCCTGTTTACTGACCAGCTGAGACACGTAAGTCTGTCTTCTTGTGTCTTTCAGTGTTACATGATCCATCAGCTAAACTGTTGCCACACAGGTGAAGTCCAGTCCCAAGGCAGCTGCTCCAAGCAAGCAGCAAAAGAGCTCAGGCAAGCAGCAGAAGCCAAAGCCTAATACAGGTAGGCCAGGTTGTCATGCAAGTGTTTGCTCTGCACCATCACCATTTGTGAGCCTAAGAGTCCCTGACAACAAGTCTAATTTTGACTTGGTTTGTACAGTCTTTGAAGCACAGCCTCGTTTTCCATACAAAACCCCAGCTTTGCATACCTACCTGAGACGCATAATGCCACTTTGCATGCATTAGCAGCCATTGGAATCTGCTCGAATCACTGAAACAAGCCAATGTCCTGCAGTGCATTGCAGCGTGCATCATGTCTGCATCCACTCTGTCATCATTATCACATATTGCATTATCAATAGCTTTTTGCATTTTTGTTTGCTGAAGCACTTACCCATGATGTTTGCATAGGCAAAGACACCAAGGCAGCAGCTGCTCCTGAGGAATCAGACACTGATGCTGAAGAGTCAGAAGCTGCTGAAGAAGCTGGACCTTCAAGCAAGGACTTGGCAAAAGACACTCCTGTCGGTGAGTCACATGGCTGTTGGTGTGTCTGGTCATCTGATCCCGTTCTGCTGCGTCAAGGCTTTCATTTCTGGGCAGTGTGGCTTGGCATGTCCCTTGCTTCGTATGGCAAAATACAGTATAGACTGCGCACACTGCGTCTGGCAAACGCATCTTATTTCATGCGGATCATTTCATGCACATACAGCTATCTTCAAGACTGTACCATGCTTCAGGCATTTGACTCTCTAGCAAATTGGTTAACTCTAGAGCCTGCATACACCTGACTGCCAGAAGCAATGAATACATGCAAGACAGCTATTTGTCCATATCACGATCATCAGCTCTGATCTGATGTCACATGCATGTGATGTGCAGGCCGTGCTGTATCTTACCTCAAAGAGCAGCAGCATCGGCTTTCAGAGGGCTCCTACACTCAGCTGAAGCCCATGGCCCTGGCAACAAGCAAAGGCACGCTACAAAGGCTTTCAAAACTGCCTGGCTGGAATCGTCAGAGTGCCCGCAAGAAGTAAGTATGTTGCAGCAAGTAATGCCTGCTGTTACCAATGCTGGTGACACCCACCGCAAGTCATTGGGCAACAAGCTACAACCACACAGGATAGCTGTGACTACGTTCATGTGAACTATGTTCATGTGCACCCAAAGCATTGAGACAGCTGTGGTGGTCAGGCAGGATCACAGGCTCATGTGCACAGCATGTCATGTTCTCACCAACAATGTATTGCGTATGGTACAGCTTGTGTCTTATTCTCTGACTGCATGCAGGCATTACGCAAGCTGTGATGCTGCTCTACAAGCAGCAGTCTCAAGGCACAAGGGTGACTGCGCTGATGTCACAAAGAAGCGAGCTAAGAAGGAGGTCTTGAGACTGGCTGCTGATCTTTTGACAGCTGTTGAAGATCTGGCAACTTGAGGAGCTGCAGCTTATGTCTGTTGGGCTCAAATCACAGATCTTGTTTGCAGCAGCTAGTAGTGATTGGCACTGAACTCATGCGTCGAATGCATAGCTTGTCATTTGCCAGGGGAAGTCTAGCAACATGACATATACAGGAACACTGGTCTGCAAACCAATTCACAAACATGAATGGTGCTGGTGGAATTTCTACCTTCACACGGCTGTATGTGTCTGTTCGTGTCAAGCAGGGACCAACCATGATTTGTATTCCTCGATTCCTTTGACCGCGCATTGCTCCCGCGACAGCGAAGCTGAACATCATCGCTCCATTATGACTAGCATCGGCGGCACAGCATCCCTGCGTCCATACCGTTAATCTCGCTGTTATGTCCACGTGTTGAGTGCTGGCGTCGAGGCCGCTCACTGATGTTTAAGAGCAAGCTTTTTGAGGTGCACCACAACTTATTTCCACAGTATGAGTACGCATATACAAAGTGGTGGAAGTGGTTCAAGTTCTTCATTAACATAGCTACTGCCGCTTTCGCGGTCCTTGCTGAAATATTCTTGGTCGGCAGCCTAGGCAGCAAAGCAGTTGACACGGCCATCCCCATCTTTCTGGCTGGAAGGTCAGTCAGAGTGTGTGAGTCTTACCGTGTCAGCAAGCTTGGCTCAGAAAAGTTGCAGCAAGATACTTCAGCAAGCAAGATGAGCTGACATGTGCTGCAGGTTTCTGGAATGTTTGAAAGATGGTGTGACTTTTGCCTTGACAGGCAACCTGATCATCTTCAGAGGCTTCAGCACACCTGAGAGGGCAGCTCGATTTGACAGAAATGCGAAATATACCAGCTCTATGACTTTGTCGTTGGCCATGGCAATTGCTGCATATTATGGATTTACCAAGAAGCGGGGCAACTGGGGAGACTGGACACTATTCATGCTTGGAACTGTGGCGCTGCTTGACTTCCTGATTGCTACGTATGTCATCATTCTGGACGAGTATGTCCGGGACCACTATCTGAGCAGAGAGCGTCCAGACGAATTCAACATTGATATTGGTATGGACGAGGCTGATCCTTTCAATGAAAGTGAAGACACCCACATGAATCCGCAGCGCCAGATCAGCATGCCACAGGTTCTAGGCATGAAGGATCAGAGGGTCAAGTCTCAGGTGTGGCAGAAAATAGAAGACAATTATGGACTGTCCCCAATCGCTGCTTTCAAGCATTCCGACAGGCATGATGATGACGCCAACGATATGCAGCATGAGAGTGATGGCGACAAGCTTATATGATACGTGTGTAACAATATTGTTTGCCATGATCTCAGCTTTGCAGCTCTGACTTTGCTGTGTAGCTACAGATGCAGCTTTCCCACACTCCTCAGAACATGATACCATGTGCTTTTTACTGTAATGTCTTTGCTGGGTTAGCGCTGTGAAATGCAATGACAGGTTACAACAGCATTATCTAGTCGCAGCAGACTCATACTCCTCCAGTGCAGCCAGTATAGCAGCTTCATCAATGTCTTCCGCGTCTTTTAAGACACCTTCATTGCTGCTTTCTGTAGCCAGCGATTGGCATGCAGCTTGTGAGCACTCCCTGCAAACATAGCATACAATGTCTGAGACTCTGTTGCACATTTGCTGGGTCCTAGTGCACACACAGCATTGCAGAGCACCTGCTTCACGTACCTGACCAGTTCTGCTGGCAGCGGCATTGTCTCAGAGCGGTAGTTGCCACACTCACGGTCATAACATCGCTGATACCACACTCCAGCCTGCATATGCAAAATAAAGGCAGTCACATGGCTGGAGGCTTTCAAAGTACATACCAATGCCTGTCCTGCAGTATTTGGCATCTCAGATATCAGCTGTAGGTAGAATTTGCAATCAAGCTGCTCTTGAACTACCGCAGCCCTTGGCAATATGTTCAAGTCCTGCCAATGTGTCACACATACAGTTATACTCAAAATAGGTTGATACACATGCAGTGTACTACCTGAAGATCCACAATCAGATAGATTCCATTGGATTTGTGCGCCCTGCCAATGTTCCCGCACCATCGGTTATCTTTGATGTTGTAAAGGAACACACCAATATCGTCCCATAAAACCCAGGATCGTATGGACCCTTGCACACCCCCCTGCAAGAAGCACTCACCTGTTGCATGACCACATTGCGTATTCTCAAGTCTGCTGCAAGGCATTGTTTAAAGGTGTTGCAGCGCATACTTGGGCACCTCATCTACAACTACCAGTTCATATTTGGCAAGTTAGTCACAGAAACATGAGCATGTCTAGATACAGTACAGCAATGCGAGTAGCTTGTCACTGTCTGTCCAGCTTGTAGAGCAGCAAACTCCAGTAAGATATCTCACATTGCTAGTACCTGGTTGCATTTGGAGGTGACAAAACGATCCAGGCAAGGGCACGGAGAGGGTCCAGTGCTGGCCTGAGAGGCAGCAGCACTCCTTTGAAGGGCAGAAGTACTGTGTCTGCCTTTCGGCTGGCCTAGCTCGTTGCCCTGAAAGCAGTGTAGTAGCTGAACGCCAGGCTCAACCTTGCAGATCAGTGACTGCATGAAAATGTGCTTCTGGCTGTGAGCGCCATTAGGGAAGCGCCCTGCAAGTCACATTACAAATTTATCATGACTCCAAGCGTTATACACTTTGCTGCTGCACGCAGGCTTGCCTTGGCATCCATGCAAGCCTTCTTGTCCTTCCACTGATTCAGATTTTGTCGCACATGCTATCAAGGCTCACATGGCACAGGTGTTTACCAAGATTCCAACTTGGCAACCCAGACATGTTCACGCCACATTCAAAACCTGCTGAAGCTGATTTGCGACTACATCTGCTTATGCAACAGTCTACCGGATACCAGTCTCAAGGGGGGAAGCCTGCACTCATTTGACAGCAGTCCTGATCATGTCATGGCTGGTCTTAAGCATGCGCTCAACAGCAAGCAAGGGGCTGCTACCTGTGGGAATGAGGATGCTGCTCTTGCCAGCTTTGGAGGACAGGTACAGGCGGAAGGCCCTGTTCCTGGTGTAAACCCCTGTATCCACTATCGCACTTGTGCCACCTTCCTGTGACACCATACCTCCAACTGGAGTGCAGACTTGACAAGAGGTTCAACAACATGTTTCACAACTTTGCTGCTGCAACACTTGACTTGGCCTTGCTTAGATCAAGTGCAATGCCTTGGGGTGCAGCAGAACAAGGCAAGAGAAGCCACCCTGGCAGCATGATCATACTTGGCTTCAAACAGAAGGCTGTGCTGCTCAATGCACAAAGGGGGGAGGGGGGAGAGTCAGTACCTTGGCAACCTGTAAGCTTGAGATGCCTGATTGTGAGTCCACAGCTGTGGTGCAGACATCATTGACAAAAGCACCAACATGTAGATTATTGGCAAAGGCCCTGCCTGGAATCTGTATGATGAGATGCCGGGAGAATTTGTGAGGCGCATCAGATTCCAGCTCCATCACCCATGCAGGATCAAAATCAATCCCAAACGCTGCCTGCATGCATTGGTGACCAGGCAGAGTCTGACTTGTCGATGAGTAAGCACATGTGATGGTGACCAGGCAAAGTTTGACCTGTCAGTGACTGACAGGCGGCTGCATGTTCTGCATTGCAGTGTTTTTGTTTATGCAGCATCTGCATTACCAACTGTGCAAATGCAAACAAGCAAAAGCAGAAGCTTGACAAGGGGGTCAACATTGTTGCACAGCAGTGGCGGTGTTTCGGTGATGCATTGAAGTACATACCAATGACGTTTGTGCTGCAAGGGTATACTGACCTGGAGCTGCTGAGCCACCAGTGCGAGCAGATGATCCACCATGCTTTGACCATTGACATTAGTGTTGAAAGCCTTCTGAAACTCCAAGTCTGCAATGCAGCATTGCTGACTGCTGCTGAATCAATGCATCCCCTCCTTCATGTAATTACACACATCCGCCTGTGTAACATGAACTGATCTGCATGATGGCAGGTCTTGGCTTACCAAAGTACAGGTGGCAAGAACATGACTCTTGGATGATCTCGTAATAGTGTCTGTGATCAGGCAGCATGTCTTGATACCGCTTCCAGAATCCGTCATGGGTGCTAACAAGAAAAGAGCGTCTGCCTGTGGAGTCATGCTCAACAGAGAAGGTCCTGCAGGTACCATCTTCCGGTTAACGATTACTTGCTGCACCATGTTATTAATAGCAATACAGTTTGCTGGCCAGCAGAGCATGAAGAAAACACACTATCATCGGTACTCACTTCAGGTCAGCAGCAAGCTCGTGTGCCTCTGCCCAAGCAAAGGCCTGTCTCTGCAAGGAGAAACGCTCAAAAGGGGCACTGTCCTGGCAGAGCAGGCGACGCTGGGCATTTGTACATAGCCGTGCAACACGCTGATCAATAAGCAGCAGCCTGTTGCTGCCATAAAAGTTGCTTGCTTTGACATTAGATGGCAGAGGGGGCTTTGTGACAGTCAGGCTTGGCACTGCTGTGGAGGAGTGATCAGCTGTAGCCTGATCACTGTGGGCTGCGGCGGTTGTATCGACAAGTTTGCTTTCGACGAACGACGCCTCCACGGAAGCCCTCGAGCTAGCTGCAGTGAGTATAAACGTCGCCCTTGGCGTGCCTTGAAGTGAGTCCGTGAGTAAACGGCATGCACAGATCACCTGTGTGTGCGGCCTCTTTTCGGCGACGCTTGTGGGCTAATGCCTCGTAGTTGTGTATGCAACGTAATATGCTGTTCGAAGCATTGCCTGACATGCTTACACATCGAGCCGATCGCCTTGCCGCAGGCCGTCTAAGGGCTTCAGGATCCCGAGATGCTAGTGTAAACGAACGCAAGCGGCAGGCAACATGATCAAAGATGGATGCGCGGAGGCTTTAAAACGATACTGAATGCATGCCGTCTTGTGTAGAGCACGACAACGCAGACTATAAGTTGGTCAACTGTGAGTCAAAGCACTCCTGCACAACGTTGACAGGGCCAATCTTTGGAGCAGCTCTAGATCTAGTCCTGGTTGCCAAACGCTGACTTCAACCTTGTCAACCGAAAGATGGAGTCCCCACCAGCCACATCACTCTCAGCAGACGACAGCTCTGATATTCAGCGCTTGACTGACAATCTCGACTCAGCTCAACGTGACTCGAACACCGACCGCTGCCAAGAGCTGCTGGGCAACGCTATGATTGAGCTGCAGACAGATCATGCTGCACTGGACCATACCCTCTTCGATGTTTTTGGCACAATTGTTCGTTGCGCAGACCTATCAGGCCCGATCGAGAGCCTGATACAGGCATATTTGCAGCTTGTTTTAGAGAAGTGCACTGGAAGAGAAGTGCTGACACTCCTCATGTCGACTCTTGACTGCTCATCAGGGTAAGTTGGCTCTTTCTGCTTGTGACCTGCAACAACAAAGCATCCAAGAACTATGATCGGCGTATTCCTCAACAGGGATGAGTGGGGCATGCAGAACACCTTGCTGGCCCAGACAGCAGTCAAGATCCTTTGCGTCCAACAGCGCCAACAGACACGTCTGCTGGCCGCTTACCTGCAGGTCCTGCTGAGCACTGTCAGGTCAGCAAGCATATCAGATGCGGTGCTGGACTCACTGACCAAAACAGTCACAGGATTGAAGCCAATCCTGCCATTTACCAGTAATCAGCCACATGCACAAGACAACCAGCTCCTGCTGGCTTGCTTTGTGCTGCAGCTGATGCTATCCACACTCACAGCACCACTACAGCAAACAAGTGAATTTCATGGAAGCCCAGACTTCAATGCAGAACCATCCAGCCAGACGCAAATGAGCAACAGGCACTCACACTCAGCCATGTCGACAAGGCTTGTGCAGCATGTCATGCAGTGGCTGCACATGCTGGAAGCTCAATCACCAACAGACTTGAATATGCTGCTTGAAGAGCTTGCAAGTCCCCACAATGATAGCAAAAATCCTGCTGTGGAGGAATTCTTGGATCTTGCTGAAGTTGAGGTACGTCTTCACAGGCTAAGCTGATTGGGCGATGCATGTTATTGACCTTACCAGTGAGGCATGCTATAGCTGATGATGCTTGCAACCTTAGTGATGCAACACTGTTGCTGTTCCGGCAAGCGCAAACTCTGTTTGAGTTTGCAGAGGGTTACTGGAGATTGCCCAGCCCCACTCACCTAAGAAACCCTTCCCTGAGGGTTGATCCTGTTGCAGATAGTGGTATGCCTTTGCAGGTTGGGGCAGCACTGGCATTGCATGCTGCTTATTGTGTCAAGGACTGCTCAACAACAAGGACCAGCTGGGCTACAACCAGCGCTGCAGACATCCTGCACACAGTACAGCAGCGTGCATCCCTACTGCTGCAGGTGGCCAGTGATCATCAGGTGATTGTGTAACTGCTGTGCCACTATTGGTGCCCTGATGCATTAGGTAACAGTTACCTGGTGTACCTACTATGCCTACTGTTGTGATCAGTGTGCCCGATTCTGCTTTGTGATGCAGTCACATGGGCTGCAATGTTAGTAGCTGCTCAACTCTTGACCACTTGCATCTGAGGAAAGACAAGCAACTGCATGGTCAACAGCTGTGAGTGTGGATGCAGGACATTTTGATTGCACAGAAAGGCTTATCCCTGATAGCATCTGCAAGCAACCACGTGGCAGCGTTTCCAGAGGTGAGTCTGTGCCCAAAGTCAGCCATGTGTGCTACAATGCAACCACCACATCCTGTCACATGCACTTGCCAGCGCACATCATGCTGCCATGCTGACAGATAGTCTCAGACACCATAGCCT
>JAABUW010007833.1_pt1 | contig 12693 bp, 16 predicted proteins | sample 5560081 | NCBI WGS metagenome assembly JAABUW01 (sample SAMN10711882, study PRJNA513363) | rock metagenome | isolation source: Antarctica rocks | place: Antarctica: Victoria Land, Knobhead sud
TTGTTGCAAAAGCTGTCAGCATAAGGTAAAAGGGCCGGAATGAAGATTGACACATGCATTGCAAACCTCATTGCAAGTTGCACACCTCATTCAGGTTCATCAGCCACCCCAGCTTACTTTGGCCCTGGGTGAACGTGGCAAACCCGAGTGCTTCCTCCAAGACAGGGTCATCATCTTGCCCAGCCTAGAAATGCAACACAAAGTCAGCATTGATGCAGAGTCACAGGACGTCTTCATAGGGTGTATAGACTCAGCATGAAGCTGAAAAGCTGTACGGTGCAGCTGCAGGGTGTGATGATATACATATGCTCGCAGAGCTTTTTACCTTGACTTTGGACGTTGCAGCACCATCGCTCTGGTCCTTGCCTATCTCTTGACCTTTGGCTCCGAAGTAGTTGCCGTTGTTCAAAGGCTTTCTGCCACGTCCTCGGCCTGACCAGCCACCCCCTCTGCACACACTGTGAGCATCGAGCACGGTGCGGAGACACTTTGGTTCTGCCAAGGCGTTTGCAAGCCTGTCTGGCAGGGATCAGGGCAAAGCAGCAGGCTGCAGTGCTAGTTGTGATCAGTGATCAAGCTCACCTAGCCTCCCGACCGGCACCACCACTGCGACCTCCTCCACGGGAGGACATGCGATACGAAAAACGTGCTGTGGCGTTTGCTTGTCTCGACTAGTTAGGCTTTTGGCAACAGGTCACGGCAGCGAGTTCAGCATGCACAGCAAGGTAGGCGCAGCAGTTTATGAGAAGTGCAGCACCGGCCAAAGAGCAGTGGCTGCACTTCCGGCTCTCCGAGTACCTGTGTCATGTCGCGAAATGCAAAGAAGTCTCCGTCAACCGCGGTGCTGGCCGTGACGCTCAGGTCCAAGGGGCTTCTGCCGTAACCAGCTCAGAGCATTACCATAAGACCTCTTCTTCCCTTGGGTGAGTTTATATTTTTGCAGATGCTCACTTTGTTTGACCGCATCGTACACTATATGCAGCTGTCGGGAGCAGTCAGACCACCTGCAATTTGCTATGAGATTACAGTTGCTCTTTCACGGCGTGTGTCTGAACCTACTGTAACTGCAGATTCCTCCGATCACTAAACATGCACGTTGTATTGCTGCGCTGTTCTCCGTGAAATCAGGATTGAAGACCATGAAACGAGCATACAAGCTGCAAGAGTTTGTAGCACACACGTCTAATGTCAATTGCCTGAAGGTCGGCAGAAAGTCTGCCGGAGTACTGGTGACAGGAGGTGAAGATGGCGTACAGTCTTAAGGCACAAATCTACCTGTTCAATGGCAACACAAACTCACAGTCATGTTCTTTCTGACTACAGGTGAAGATAAAAAGGTCAATGTGTGGGCCATTGGGAAGCCAACAGCTGTTCTGGTGGGGTTTGCTCTTGCTATAGACGTTTGGTCCTTGCCACAGCTACCCTCATGTGAGATTGACAGGCTAGAGTATCTTGCAGAGCTTGTCTGGGCACCAGAGTCCAGTGGAGTGTGTCTCCTTTGATAACGCAGAGGAAGTTGTCGTAGCTGGTGCCCAAGGTGGCACCGTCAAGCTGTGGGACTTGGAGCAAGCCAAAGGTCATTGCCTGTCTGTGGCACACAGCTGTTGCATCATTGCCTCCACAAAAATGCCACCTTGGGGCTGGCACTGTGACATCAAGCAATGCAGCTTGATGTCACAGCGCTGCCTGAGGCCGTGTGTAAAGTTGGCATGTAGCAATACACCCAAGCCTGCTTGCTACCACAAGTATCACAGCAAGGCCTGTCAAGGTTCAGAAGCAACACATTGCTTTCTGTGCAGTGATCAGAACGTTGACAGGGCATCGCTCAAGCTGTCTGAGCGTGGACTTCCATCCTTTCGGCGACTTCTTTGCATCAGGATCTCTGGACACAAGCCTCAAAGTTTGGGATGTCAGAAGGAAGGCCTGCATTAATACCTACAAGGAGCATAGCCGTGGAGTGACCAATGTCCAATTCAGCCCTGATGGCAGACTGGTTGCCTCTGGCGGTCAAGACGGTGACTTGAAGGTATGTTCATGAAGCAGCTTCGCTAGCAGACTGACCAGCAAGCGTTCAGCTTGTGACCACAACCCATGCCACTGGCTGCATGGCTGGAAACACCGCAAGTCATGCAGCTTCAGGAATCAATTGCACATGGCAATGACACTGTAGTCTCGTGTCGCTTGATGACTGGTGAGTCACAGCCATTGCTTGTTGCATCCTGCCAGCAGCAGACTGCCACTGTTCACAATGCAATGCTGGGCTGCAGTGCACATGCCTGGGTCTGTGTATACGACCATAAGCACTTCTTTCACAACATACAATGATCCTCCTGCACCATCTGCATGACCCCCACCCTTCCCTTTCTCAGGTGTGGGATTTGACAGCTGGCAAGCTGCTGCATGAGTTTCAGCACGAGGACACCATCACCGGGCTGGAGTTCCATCCTTCTGAGTTTGTGCTGGCCACCAGCTCAGCAGACCGCACAGTCAAGTGGTGGGACTTGGAAACGTCTGAGCTCATTGATACTGCTGGTCCTGAGGTCACAGGTCAGCATCAAGCTGAAGCCACACCAGCACTTTGCCACGCATGAACTTGTTACAAATCTTGCAGCTGCAGTGTACAGTCTCTGTCATCTATACTTCCGGATGTATGGGGTTACATACTGAGTAGCGTATGTCTGATGGCAGACCTTGACAGATTGCCACAGCAACGAGCAACGACCTGTTGAACAGGCTGTACCATGCGTGTCCAGTGTCAGACAGCACTGATTTTATCAGAGAACAGTTGACTGATATACAGGGCTTCCCTGAGCCAGCGCTGCCTGGTCTAGGCAGCAGTAAGCCTGCTGAGAAGCTGTGACAAAACCACCAGAAGCTGCTGAGGCAGCTTGTTCTCTTGCAATGCAGGTCGAAGCAATATATTATTAGCCTGGCGATGGCTGTGCCACCAGAATACTGTCAAACTACATGTGGCTCACATCCTGATACTAAACAAATTGCCCTCTGTGCGCCTGCTTACTGGACCTCTTGCATCATGAGTCATGGCGTTTTTGCCTTGAGCACTTCAGCTGCTTGTCTATCTGACCCTCAAGGCCATATGTCCTGCTGCAGGTGTGAGAGGGATTGCCTTTCCAGCCAACGGCGACTGCCTATTGGCAGCTATGCAGGATGGGCTCAAGGTGTGGGCATATGAGCCTGTCAGGCGCCTAGATACAGTGGACATTCCTTGGGCTAAGGTACAGCCTGAGTTGGCGCATTCACTGCACATGATACTGAACCTACATTCTGCTGGTCATGGCTCAGAAACACTGACGCTTGGCAAAGCTTGCTATCTCTTTTGCTGTATAGCACAGACATGGGGCTTGCATGCCAGCCCTGCTGTACATGCTGAATTTACACAGGGTGCATGCTCTCTGCACAACAGAAGGGTCATTGTTGTGTTAACCTTGCGATGTCATGTCATGCCATGCTATTCTTGGTCCAATGGAAGTTGCTGGGATCTACACAAAGGTCAATGGTGTTGAGCACAAGAAGGGTTTGTCACTGGGCTTGCCAAGCACACAGGAAGATGTCTGGCATCATGCGTGAACAGCTTTATTGCACTCCTTGAGTGCAATCACGATTCATGGTGGAAGTTTATGGGTGACTCCCAAACCTGCTGCCTCTGGAAAGACAACAGAAATTGCATTTGCAAACAAGTCAAATGCATCCACCTGTCAATCTGGGCAAAAGCTTGGACGTGCTGTAGGTGCGCGACATGAGCTTGAATGAGGAGGACGGCAAACTGGTAGCATGCTCCTGCAACAACAGCTTTGTAGGCGTGTGGGTGGTGGACCTCAACAAGATCAGGCCCTTTTCTGGCCCTGCCGTCAGGAAGGCACCTGCAGCCTCTGGTCAGTGTTGCATGCAGGAAACGCAAGATGCTACATTGCACAAGAACCAAAGCACTGCACTGACTTGATGGAGGAAGCACTGTTTTGCACTCTATCGTCAAACTTGACCATGCAGACACGGTGCGTAGAGATAGTGAGCCTTGTTGCCATGCCAAGTGCTCGGCTGAGGGCAGGCTACTTGTGCTGATTGTCTCTGTGTGCTTCTCAAAGGTGCAGCCATCAACAAACCCTGCAAACGGCAGTCCTCAATGAACTCCACAAAGGAAGAGCTCTGTCCTGAGCCTCCTCTACTGCTTGTGTCCTGTTGCATTCCCTGAAAGGTGCAATGCAGGCATTGACGGGCACAGCCAGAGGCCATGTTTGATGTCCACCGGCAGTCCAACAGGCAGATCTATCGTGTTGACGCAGCAGCAGGAGCAGTTTTCACCGCCATTGACTGCTGGTGGGTGGTGGACCTGCACACTCTCTGTGAAGCCTTGGCTGCTGCTGACTGCATTGATGCAGAAGCGTGTCTGTCCATGTAGCTGTGTTGTGGTTGACCAGCCCTTTGCTGGTATAGCACCTCAATCTAGTGATTGGGCATGTGTACTATAGCCGTCCCTTCACCTGTTCTCAGGAAGTGTTTTGGTACTTCATAGCCCCCTCTGCCTCATCTTGCCCTGGCCAAGAGCTCGTTTGAATTGCCAGGCTGACAGTTGTTGCCTCATGTCACAATGATGAGAAGCAAAGTAGTTGCACTGGGCATTTACAGGGGGTGTGCAACAGGATGCGTCAGCCCTCAGCCCTGCCCTCATCAGAGCTACAAAGGCCCCACTGCTGTCTAGCACCGTTCATGCCATTGCGGGGAGACCAACCCCAGCGCCTGTTGCTGCACCACTCGTTGCCTACAATGGCGGCTTGGCACAGGTCCCTGCTGAAAACCTCAAAAAGGATGCTGAAGGTTGGCCAGCACAACATACGCAGGGCGCAGACCAAGGTGAAGCTCTACTTCTCTGCAAGTCCCTCAGCAAGGCTCTGCAAGTCCAAGGATGCAACCAGGCAACAATGCGGCACCTGCAAGTTGGTGTCCCTCTTACTGTCTGTTGTCACGTTGACAGGTGTTGCTGACAATGATGCAGCTGATCCTGGCAAGTCGTGATGCTTGTGTCTAACACAGCTGTCATGATCTCATGCCAAATAGCATTGGATGCTGGCATGGTCCTGCCATTCAGCCTGTTGCATCAGCCCTGGTTTTAAGCTCTGAATTGCAGCAGTTAGATTTTTTTATGCTTGCAACCGCAGCCTTGATTACAAGAGCCTTATACCGGTGACCATGTTTCTGCATGTATCTCCTCTTGATGTTGATGCAGGTCTCCCATTGTGCTCACAGCAGGCGCTCCCATTGTCTCCTGTTGCTAAGAGCAGCCTCAGCCATGAAAACAGGAACAGCAGAAGCTTCTGCCCAGTGCTTCCCGCCACTCCAATAGGGTCTGCTGATGATGCATTGCCCAGCATGAGCACACCATTCCAGCAGCTCAGCGTTACTGCAGAAGCACAGGCCTCTGGTGACCAAGAAGGCTGCCAAGTGGGCATCAGCTCTGCAACGGCAGAAGCTGGTTATCAATTGCCTGCTGTCAGCACAGATCATGCAACACTGAGCCACTCTGATGATGCAGCAATACCAGGATGTGCTTTGGCTTCCAACTCTGCTGGTGGCATTGGAATTGGGGTGCAACAGTCGGCTTTGTTGAGCAGCAGCAACAGCAGCAGGGCGACTCAGCGGAGCTCTGAGTTCAGAAGCAGAGCATCAGAGCTGAGTCCTGAGTCTAGGAGGAGAGTGCCTGAGCTGAGCTCTGAGCCAGGAGGGCTGGACATAGAGGCCTTCCTGCCTCCTAGCCTCAGCCCGAGACCGGTAAGTCAATCCCTCCTAGTCTAGCACCATGATCACATACATAGCCTAGTTGGTCCTCTTGTGTAGGCTCTGTTTTCAGCCATAGCTTGGTTGCTTGTGCTGCTGGACGTTGCTCAAATCTATGCTGGTGGCTTGGGAGTTGTGCATGTTTTAAGTTGCGCTAAACAGAACATTCGTGGTAGTGCAACATGCCAGTACATGGCGCTGATTGCATGTATTGCAGATACACAAGCATCTTCTTCACCAAGCTGGTCCCTTGCTTGTGTGCCTTGCTGACAAAGCACCAGCACTATCAGAAGCTCCTAGTCATAATCACAACGATCATTGAAACGAGGGCTTAGGCATCAGGTGCATGCAGTGCAAGTCAGCTTTTTTCAGACAGGATTCTCCTGATGCATCTATCCAACTTCACCATGTTCTGCCACAAGTGCTAGTCTTGTACATAGTATGGCTGTCATGCAGGGCTATTATGCACAGGTGTCTGACACAGAGGTGATAGCCCAGCTGATGGCCAAAAACCAAACAGTGGTGAGCATCCTGAGTAGCAGGCAGGCAACTTTGCAGCTAGTCAGAAGCTTTTGGGCAAGAGGGGACGTGAGAGGCGCGTTGGCTGCCTTACTGCAGTCCTCAGGTAACACTTCTGTCTATGTTGCTTGCTAGAATCACTCAAAGCATTCCCATTCTGTTCGAGGAAAAGACCTGCATAGCTGATCAACCTGACTTTACAGTACAGCACACGTCAGAGCTGCTGCAGCAGTTGCTGGCCTCATGCTTGGTTCCGCCATGCTGCTACAGAGTGCTTCTGTCAAGTGTCCATGCAGACCATCAGCAAGCAACTCCGGACTCCTACATATAGATAGCATACAGGGAGCCACTCAGGACTGTATCTACCTGACCCTAGGGAAAGACAATGATTGAATGTCTGGATGAATGTCTAGACAGCTGTGTTGGTGAGCTGCTTGACAGCACATGCATCATCACAGTCGGCGGTGACATGCTTCCATGCTACGCAGATGCGTCTGTGGCCATGGATGTGTTCAGCACGACCAAGGACAGCCCACAGCTTCTCAAGCTGGACCACTGCTGTCAAATTGTGTCGTGCTTGCAGCTACTGCTTGCCAGTGCGCATCAGGCATATGCACAGACAGCTGTGGAGACTGCCCTTGTGTTGCTCAAAACTTTTGGTGAGATGATAAAACAAACATGTCAGCGAAAAGAACCCAGTGTAGGAGTGGACCTGAACTTTGATGAACACAAAACCAAGTGTGAAATTGTGAGACGTAATCTGAAAGAGTTGTGTCTGCCTTTGCAAGGCTTAGTCAGTAGATCAGGACCGTCTCAACTCATTGCAGGTAGACTATTTGACATGTTGACAGTGTTGTGAACAGCTAAAGTCAACAGGTATGGTTTCATAGAAAATCCGCCAGGTCAGTCAGGTTCACTACCACACACGTTGTTGATGCTGCCACAACAAAGCAGTTGCTTTTCTGACGGTCAATGTGATACAAGCAGTATCTTTGGACATCTCCGGTGCTGTAAGCTGCATATTTCATGACCAAACCCGTACAACAGGTGGCCTCTCTTAAATTGCATCTGTAGGAGCTTCATTGACAGCCACAATGTCTGAAAACCTGATTTGATTCCATTGTCTAGCATGATCAAGAGTGTCAGCTTTGTCCTTGTATGGATGATCTACCTGGTTTATACCAGCTTGTACTATCCTGTTGTAGGTGCCTTCGTAGTCAAAAATGTACAAGGCACAATGCCAGCCTTCGTATGCTTTGCGTATTCAGAGGTCCCAGCCCTGCATCCTCCTGGAATGTCAAGGTCGTACCATATCCTAGCTCTACATGTACATATACCTGACCGTCTGCATCTGTATGCTCTGCTGCTTCTGCCTACAAACATTCAGAGTTGTGAAACTGACATAAAAGACGCAACAGGCCAGCTGACGTGTACATGGCAGTGTGATAAACAGCGTATACACAATTTGATTGTACAAAGACACAGTTAATTGAAATTCAGCCTGCGTGTTGTGCTTGACGCATGCAAACGTGTTTATATTCTGGACCATAAAGAACTGAGAGCATGCATCAACTTGACGTTGCGCATATTTGCAACGCTAGTCTCTGAGTAACATTAGCAGCTGAGAGCTGTGCAGAGGCACACCTCAAGCATTGTTCTGTAGAACTGGGCTATAGCTTTTGCCGTTTTAATATGACACGGCAACAGCAAGCCTTGAAAAGATCCTTTGTCATTGCCTGTGCTGTTGCTGAGTTTCTCTGTAACGCTGAAGTGCTGTCCCCAACGATCTGGGGATCTCGGTGATGGGACTGAACGTCAAACTCAGCCTTGAATTGAGTCCCTTTCAGCTTTGTTTCAACATCTTTGCAAAGCATGAAAGTCAGGCAACAATAGCCTGACTGGGCCTGGTGTCCTGGATATACTTTCCTCTTGATCTATGTGGACCTTCAAGAGTCAAGATGTCACCTTATGAATTCTTGCTTATTTACTGATTGATAGATGCAGACGTGCAAACCGTCACACAGCCGAGCTGTCCATTGTCTGCAGCTTTCGGATGACCGAAAGTTTGACATCTTGATTGAGAACATTGCTCCGGCAAATACCTGTTGGTCTCCCATGTTGAGCCAGGAGACTCCTACACCTTTCTTCGACCAGAACGGACTGACGGGTCGTACACAAGACCTAGACCTTCTTCGTAAAAGGTGTGTGCGGTGTCCATGTTTCCGACCTGTCAAACAGTGTTGAAGTTTCTGCTCGAGCATGTTCGCAGGATACGGTGGCAGGCATGTGGCCTCTGTGGAGTTTGGTATACGCGCTTTGGCGTTCGCATCCACAATCTACATTGACAGCAGCTCGACCAAAACGCACTTCTTTAGATACGCATCCCAAGGAAAAGGTGCTCAAAGAAGGCGACGTTATTGCGTTTGACTGCTTTGGGAACCACCATGCGGTTGGACGGCTGCAAAGCGGAGGAGACCCTGCTTGTAATTCGGGCGACAACTACAGGAGCCCTTCCTCTGCAAGAAATTGCTTGCACGGCTGACGCTAAACCACAAGACATGCCAACTATCGGCTTCTGGGAGTCGTGGCTGCCGTAATCAGTCGCAACTGCCTTAGTCACTCGAGGCTCGACGACAGGCAGTCTTACCTCTGCAGGGCACAGACAGAGTTTATTTTAAGCAGAGTGAGTTGGATGCTGCTTGCTGCTAGTCCTTTCGAAGCATGCGCCCAGTCTGACTGCTTGCGTGTTCTCGATCAATCGAACAGTACGCATTTATCCCGGGGTTGGGCCCAACGGCCTTTCTTGGCACATTCTTGGCATTGCATGGTGACAAGCAGTGGTGGCCATTGATCACTGAACCACTAAACTGATCACCGACATTGTCTGCATGCACTGCCACCTCGTCCTTGATGAGCACAATGATGCTATCTCACAGCTGCACGTTGATTAAAGTATTATACAAGAGCGGCAGCTGAGGCTTGACCATTTATGCTGCGTGTTGAAGTGGTGACGCAAAAGACTAAGCGCAGGTGTCCTACATGCTATTGAGTAGCCGGCAAAGTTGTATTTGCCATTACGCTGGATGTTACGGTAATACGGTAAACCCGTATTATATGGCGTCCCTGGCGACTGCACAGCCTTTTGCAGCACCTTGCCGTTGCACCTGGCTGTTGTTGTCGGCGGTCCCTGCGCATCTTCAAAGCCTTTGTCTGCTGAACTTGAGCACTATGCTTCACGTGTGAGCCCTTTTATCGAAATGAGTGCTCACGCCTACTGTCTTTGTCCCCGTGGAAGCAATAGTGTTCGTGGCATCGCCCGCGGTGCAAAGGCTGACGAGGTGCTGGTCACAATACAAAACGACGGCGTTGTATGCTACAGCTCAGCTCGACAGGTGAGTTGCACCAGAACACCGTCTGCGCGCAAACGCCCCGCCACGTGCATGCACTGCAACCTATTGCTGCATTTGTTCGATAGCGTGCTGGCGTCTCTTGCGTTCGTCAATCGCACGACAAAGACCAGTTCAATTCAACACCTCCTATGCTGTGGCCTGGCTTGCCTCAGCTACCAATCCATGTCATGCAGGAACAAGTTACTAGTTGGGCCCTTGGCTCTCAGCACCTCAAATTTACTACCACAGCCGTCTTTGCATCAAGCAGCAGCAGTTACCATGCTGTGGTCCAGCAAACCCCTATCAGCAGCAGCAGCACACAAACTTTGTTATCATGGCCTGCAAGTTCGACCAGTGGCAGCTTGGAGCAGCTTGCAAAGCGGCTTGTCCTGCCTGGCAGTGTGCACTCGCTGCACCCCATTGCAGCCCAGTCTACCTTCCATACTGAAGCACAAGAGGGAGGCAGCAGCAGCTCAGTTGCAGTTGTCTACTCAGATGGTAGTGTGGCCTGTGGTGTTGAGGACAGCAAAGGGCTGCCTGCTAGACCAGTAGGGTGCAGAGTGTTGAGCGCAACAGCTGACGGCAGCACTCTGGCTGTGGTCTGCACAGTCAAGGGCAATGGCAGTTCCCAACTGGAGCTGTATGACCTGCTGGTACAGCCTTTGTGCCCCTGCTGTTCAATGCATATTGATGCCGTGAGGTGCTGTTAAAAGCCGCTGTCACCCTGTAGCAAAGGGACATGCTTGCGTGAAGGGGCATGGTACTTGAGCATAGACATACATTCATGCACAACAACCTGTAATCGCAGCCTATGTGCTTTTCAATATTTTACAACTGCATTGCAGGGAGGCAAGCTAATGGGGACTCATGTTATACCACAGCCAGCAAACAATGCAAAGCTAGCCTCTGCCAGCATCAGAGATCAGCAGCTCATCTGTCTATGGTCAGGAGGCTTGCTCCAGGCTTTTAATATAGTCCCAAATGCTGCCTCAGGCGTCGCTGCCTTCAAGCTGCAAAGCAGCAGACAACTGCTTGGCTTTGCTTCAACCTCTGAATCCACATCTGATGATCAGCCACAGCAGCAGCCCTTTGACTCTAATTCAAAGCCTAGCAGAGAACCTAAGTTGGGCAAAAAGCGTAGAAAACCAGCTGCCCCTGTGGAGACAGCAGATCTGGCAAAATCTGCCAATGGGCCTGAGCCTTTCAGGCCTATGGTGATCCCTTTGGGCGGTCACACCATGGCAGCTATCAAAGAAGCACCAGAGCTTCCAACCAACGGTCATCAGACCTTGGGGCTGGAGGTGGTCATCACAGACAGCTTGTACGGATGTGTGCAGTCTGTGACGCCTGTCAAGCTTCCAAACAGAGCACCTGCTGCTGCTGCTCAGCTGCACAGTGGCCCTGACAGCAGAAGGCAAGAGGCAGTGCAAGTGCAGAGTGGCATGGGCCATCTGGCGCTGCTATTCAATGATGCTGTCTGGTCCATTTCTGCTCAGGTGAAATGACTTGTTGGGGTGCTGTTGCTGCCGTGAGGCCAGACACTGTTGCCGCTGCATGGTAGTGCTGTTGGGCATCGCTTGCTGTGCTGTTGAACAGGTAGCACAACTGCAGCACAGGTGTTGCTAGTCCCTACTTCAAAGTCATATACCTCTAGTCACACTGACTTCCCACAGGAGACCTGACTCAAGCTGAGCTGACTCAAGCTGAGCTGACTCAGGCTGAGCTGACTCAAGTGTTGTGACATGCACACAAGTTGTCAGACGCACACCTGATGCCTGACAAGCCTCCATTCACCAGAACTTGTCTTTCACCAGTCTGTGGCAGCCAAGATTCAAATGCTTATGCCCGTATCAAAGCACAACGGACGCCTTGGTAATGCACTCAAGGAGCGGCACATATGTCTCATCCACTCATGTGTTGCAAATGTGCTGCAGGCTCAGCCAGCCACTTTAGCTTCATTGGTAGGTGCACTTAACCTTCGCTCATTGAACTCAAACCCAGCAGCCAGAGCAGCTGTCCGGGCGTTGGGCGAAGAAGAGTGCACCAGCAGCAGCACGCCACCTCAGCTTGAGCATGCTCGCCCATCCTGGACTCAGTCCCTGGCTCAGAGCAGAGAAGCCAGCAGCAGCGGCCACCACAGTCAGGCACCCATTGCTGTTCCAGCCACTGTCAGGTGCAGTCATTGCTCAACCCTGGCGTGGTCCCAATGCTGCTGGGACTGCTGCACATCTATCCTCACACAGTGCTGGTCCTGCTGCTGTCTTGAATGGCCATGTCTGAATAGGTGCATCTTCACAATAGCTGCTGTTCATCATGCTTGCAAGTTGATCAAGCTAGCATGGCAGCTGATGAGGTACTGCTGCAATAGGTTCAGCAACAGTCGTGTGTTGTTGTTGCTCATTAGTCACTGGCATGTGTGTCCGTGTACTGATGTACACATGCACATGACAAGCCGCCCCTAATGTCTTGAGAGACAATGGGACTGATTGTCATCTCCATGAAGGCAGTACAGAGGACTCATGATTGCATGTTCTCACCCTGTGTCTCAGATATCTATGATCATAGCTGCTCTTGTCTCAACCAGTGTTGTTGTGCAGCTGGCAACTTGCTGCATCAAGCCAGCAAGCTCAGCTTCTGGAGCAGCAGCTAACTCAGCAGCTGTCAGCTGGCTGGTCAGACAAGGACACCTGCAGACGCTTCATCTCAGATCTTATGGAAAGCTGCTCAGAGAGCAAAGTCCACCTGTCTTCTGACATTGTAGCTTCCACTGCGGCGTTTTTGACACAAAAGCAGTGGTGGGCTGCTTTGGAGGCCCTGTTGCGGCGACATGCCCTGCCTGCCCTGGCCCAATGCCCTGGTCTTGTTCTGGCAATGGTGCAGGCTGGCCGCTTTTCTGTGTTGCCCGGCATGCTTTACAAGGTGAATGATTAAGGGGATCCAATGTTGCTGGATTCATCTTTGTTGTTCATGCGCTGATTGGGCATGTGCTCTGTGA
>JAABUW010007835.1_pt1 | contig 12689 bp, 19 predicted proteins | sample 5560081 | NCBI WGS metagenome assembly JAABUW01 (sample SAMN10711882, study PRJNA513363) | rock metagenome | isolation source: Antarctica rocks | place: Antarctica: Victoria Land, Knobhead sud
GTCATGTCATAGGTCTTTTCAAATTAAAAGAAGCAGATGCCCTCCCTGGCTGCTTGTTTGTTTGCTGGCATGTTGAGAAGTTTTATTTGTTGGAACAGAAAACATTGCACCAAAATGGCTTTTCAACTGCGTAAGCACTGTGCAGGTGTGAGCTGTTCAATGGGCAAGAATTGCACAACTTGAAGCAGCTGGCAGAGGCAGTGGATGCTTGCAAGTGAGTACCGCTGACCATGCTGACCGTGCCCTGTGTCATGCATCTGTCACTGGCCCATGCAGGTTGTCTAGTTTGTTCATGACCATAACACACAATATGTGATGCAGCTGATTTGCGCTGTGCTGTGCCATGTCGGGCTGTGCTGTGCTGTGCTGTGCTTTGCTATGCTGTGCCGAGAGCAGTTGATTGCTGCTGCATCACCTGCATCACCTTTGCCTGCATTACTGAGCCTCAGATGTGTCAGAATGCAGCATCATGCTCCAGCGCTCAAGCATGCCCTCTGCTGGTGGTGCCATACATTGGATTATGCCTTGTGTGCTGTGCTAAACTGTACTGACAGTCTAGACCACCTTTGCACTCCTGCATATATGGTGCACATGAATGGCTCAGCATGCTGTGCCTGGCAGAGAGAGGTACATGAGATTTGGGCTGGAAGGTGGCAAGTCTGTCATCTTAGACCGTGTCCAAGCAAACACAGATACACCCATCATTCTCAAGCAGCATGCCATCACATTTGACAGGTCTGCAGACCTGCAGAGAGCCACAAACAACAACCATGTGGCAGAGCAACCAGGTGATTTTGCAGCTGGCATACTGTGCTTGCTTGTCATCTGTGTGACAGCATGGGTGTTGCATATGAAGAGCTTGTTTGCTGGTGGCTGTATGCTGACTGCTCATGCTAAGCAAGCCTTGCACCAGTGCTCATGAAATGTTGCTGGTTAAAAAGCTCAAGCTGCTGGAGACAGACTCAGAACTGAAAACAATGTTCTGCAACATGTTGCTGGGGACTGAGACTTTGTGCCTGTGCAGATACTCAAATGACTGAAGGCACTATATGATCACTGGCCAAACAAGAGTATCATGCGGCCAAATGCATGATTCAAGTTGTGTCTGAAGAAAAGACATCGTTCAATGAATATGCCAGGCAATGTTGCTTACATGCCTGATTCTTTCAGAAGCCATGCATGCTGCGTGCAGCACCCCTGCCCAACAGTGACCCGTTGAGCCCTCCTGTGTAAGACTTCATATCGCTTCACTGTGACACTTTTGGTCCCCAATTCCATCATTAAATTTGGTTCGAAGGGACAATTCGACGTTCAGACTTCGGGCATTGTTCATGCAAGACGCGCATGGACACAAACCTGCATTCTGCTCAAGTGTGACACACGGAGAATCTGATGTCGAAGCCCATGGCGACTGTGGAAGCACCTGTCGCTCAGGCAGCAACTGTGGAAGACTGTTTATGGATGGTCGTAGTCGCTGCTGTCGCTGCGTTTGCACAGTCGATCACCGTGGGTCCGTGCTGCAACATGTCCAATGTGCCTGCTCATCGTGCATTCAACGTAGCGTCACTGGTTCCAGTCACTTTGTAGGAGCAAGCTTGACCGCCAACTGTTGGGGTCCAGCTCTGGGTGCCAAGGCAGTACCTTTCAAAGTTGCTCTTGTCCTTGGCGTCATCTGTCAGAGTCTTGGCGTCTTGGTGTTTGGGCCAGAGGAATATATTGTCTATGGGGGGCTCCTGGATGAGTCCAATAAGCTTGCACCCTACCCAAGGGAGGCAATGTACTCGTTGATGTGGATTGTGGTCACACCTGTTATATGGCAGGCGCTATCCATCTGGCAGAAGACCCTTGTGCCAGCATACCTGGGGACCGGTGCGTAACAGCCTTTGCTCTTTGCATAGACACCTTGTGTCTCTGTATATCTGGCGTTGATCATATGTGCACAAGTAGCTCAATCGCATGTTTCTCCTGCATGTCTCAGTCTCAGCCGAGGAATGCTTCATCATCCTCCTGTCATTTAGCACTTGTTTTCAGGTTTGCTGTTGAAAAAGAAGGCATGCTGGTGTCGCTCCTCGCTGAGACCTTTCTGGTTGCACGCAGTGGCCAGTACAGCGGGAGCAATATTGGTCTTCCCAGGCGGTGCTGCTTTGGAATTCGGCATGACTTCAAGCTCACCACCGTTTGTCACTGGACTAGGCTCAATACTCATCATATGGGCCTGTGCCCCGATCATTTCTGTTTCCCTCACTGGCTCATGTTACCTGAAGACACGTGACTGGCTGTTCCGCAGCAGTGAACACGACCCCATGCACAGAGTTCTTTGGGTATGACTCTGCTGCATTTTGGATTGAGAGCCGTCATGCATTGTCCAAGCTGAGCACGCACATACCTATGTCTGGTGACTTCAGTCAGAGCATGGTAATGCATGAAGTAGCTGCAGACATGACGTGTCTGGTCGCGCAATGGGTCACAGCTCAGCATCAATCTGCCTGCATGTGGCCTTTGGGCTTCTCACCATCCCTGGACGTCAGTCATGCTTTGATAATAATAATAATAATAATAATAATAATTAGGCGTTCCAGCTAATTGTTGTTGCCAGCTACCTATTAGGTCATGCTTTGATGTGCTGATGGATATATGATTGTATCTGTGAAGCCACAGCTGTGCACAGCTGATGCACACACACACAAGTTCACAGTCTGCTACATTTGATGGCTTTGCATGGGCACAGTTTATTGCCCTAGCGCATAGACTGACCACAGCCTGACCAACCAATACTGACTCATCTGAATCATGCGCCAACAGGTGCTTCCTCTCACTGCCTCTGCTGTGTCTGTCATTTGTGGGCTAATGATGATCTATGCCATTGGCTCGCCCAGAGGCACAACAGCCTTTCAGACCACGCCTCAAGGCACGTGCATCATATTGGCAGCGCTGGCTTCGCTGGCAAGCATAGGGATGTGCCTGGGGGTCCCCAACATGTCACGGCGTCACAGAAGCCGCAAACCCATCCCCATCAAAAGAATGAACCTGCTAGGCCTGGTAGGCTCCTCTGAGGTCTTTATGTGGATTTTGCAATGTGTGTTCGACCACATCTGCAATATGACCTTCTGACATGAGTGACCTTTGTCCAACATGTCTTGTGAGGCAGTCACATGTGAGCAACGGCATGCTTGATGTGCACTCCATGTTGTGCTGGCCTGATTGGCATTGTGCAGGTGATAGACAGTTGGGAAGCGTCAATGACTAGACGGCACACTGCTGATCTCTCTTACATATGCATTTGGCAGTGCCAACCTGGTTGTTACCATTTAGCTAACATGGTCCAGGCAGCTTGAGCGATGTTGCTACTTGTTCCTGATGCAAGTGCTGGAGAGCATGTCTGGTGGCAACAATTACCTTGAGTAGTACACAGTTTGTGTTGCACCATAGATATGCCTATATTGCAACCCACCAGCCCTTGTGTGTATCTTACCCTCAGGATGAGACAACAATGAAAGACTTGGCAGCAGAGGATGTCACAACTGATGTCCAAGGCTGGCTGCGGTGGGCCCATGCACACTTTCTGCAGGTGGACTTGTTTAAGAGCGTACCTGCCAGTGACACTCTCATGCGCATCCATTCCACTGCAGAAGAGTTTGATTCCACTGCCGAGGACTTCCTGGCTCCCTTCCAGGTGAGTGTTTTGGTGGACATCCGATCCCTTCTGAGTCGGCCTTTCATGCCAGGCAGTGTGCCACCTTAGATGTGCCTCTTCTGCCAACAAGTTGGGCCTTTTGCTTCCAAAAGGGTGTCTGCCATATGGCCATGTCAGCAGTACCAAACATCATCCTTGCACAATGTGCTGCTTGTTATTGCTGTTACCATTTCTGGCAAACCCTGCTTTGACCAAGAAGCAAGATTATCTCAACCAACAGCCATGCTTGCACATTGTAAGCCACAAGATTGCTTGGTCTATGTTCTCCTGGATGAAGTGCAATGTACAGTCTTCTTCCCATCTCAATGAGCATGTTCCAAACAAGGTTCCTTGAGTTCATATCTTGCTGTGTCTTGCAGATCACGCTCGGTGTCTTTCTGTCTCTAGCTTTTGGTGCCAACAGTGCACACACCAGCTTTGGAATTCTGGCTATGATGAGACAAATCCAAAAGTCAGGCACAGTGTCCGCATCAGCCAGCTTGGGAATCAGGCTGCGATGCATCAGTGCGATTGGGACAGCGATTGGAACCCTCTTGTGGGGCAAAAGGCTTGCGCCCATCACAGGTGCAAAATCTGGTGGCAATGGTTGCTTGAAGTGGCTGGTATGACCATATGAGCTGACAAGCAAAGCAGTGCCTCACTCAACCATTGACTCAACACAGTATTGCTTGATGCAGCAGCACTTGATGTGGATGTATTTCACTTGATGTGGATTCATGGTTGTTGCAGGTGTTTGTTTGGCCAAGATGACGCCCTTTCGCAGCTACATTGTGGTTGCATCTGTTGCTGGGGCTGTTGCTATCTTGGGCACTTTCCAAATGAAGGGAGGGGTGATCACATACGTGATTGTAAGTTTCTAGACAGTGCCCTGTGTGTCCAAAGCTTGCAGTTGATGCTTTCCAACCATGCATGATGTCTGTGCTGACCTCATGACTCTGCATTCAAGGCAGACATGGCTGCATGGTTGTCAGTGGCAAAAGAAAGCATCCTGTGTGTTCTGAGTGTCTAATCCCTGTTGCAAAACGATTTGGACTCCTCTGCATGTCAGTATAGGTTTCAGCGGTTGCTGCTGTCGGTCTTGCTGAGGGGACTTCACATGTCAATTGGAGGCTGCTTGCCAAGATTCTGCTTTGGTGGGTAGCCGGCTTCTGCCTCACCATGGTTGCCACCAGTGCCTTGATTGCTCAAGGTCAGCTAAAACATCTCCACAATGCTAGAAACGCGTTTTTACTGTCCCCAAGCGTTTCTGAGTTTAGATTTCCGGTGTAGGGATGACGTTGCTGAATGAAAATAGACGATTCGGGATTGAAAAGAGCTTCTGTGTCTGTCAAACAAATGATGTTGACCTGCTTGGCTGATTGCCCAAGGAAAACTCTACTTCTGGCATCACAGCCGAATTGGTGCTTGTTCTGCTTTCATTCATGCCTGCATTCACGGCCGCCTTTTTGCTCACTGCATGCAATGTCAGTGTTTCTTTCTGTTGCTACCATATGCTTGCTGTTGCAATGCTTTGTGCAAATGTGCATGTACGCTAGGTCAAGCAAACTGTGTGCAAATCAGCACAGTCTTGTCCACCACCATTAAATCAGTTGCCTGCTGTGGATGCATGACAGGAGCCAACACTGCTGCAGGAATTGTTGTGTTGCATCTGGGCAGCAGCAAAGCTCATGGCCAACTGCATTGACAGCATGTGGGTGGCATGGCCACATCAATGCAATCATGTGACTGCAGGCATGTACTCACCATCCCTTGTCAGTGATAGACCTGGGACCTGAGCAATATAGGAGGAGCATGCTTGTGCTGCAGGTGAAGAGTACTTACTCATGCGTTTTGATGTGTGCTGCACGGTGCCGTACATTACTTTGTCTGTCTGCATATTTGAGACTGCTTACTGTCTCTTTCCTTCAGGTGTCAGCATGGCAGGCATCTGCTTGGTTTTACCGCCTGCACATACTGGAAGCAAGTTCCCCATCGTGCAGTACACAGCATTTGGGTTGGTCTGTAGCAACCTTGCCTCTGCCAAGAAGCTGCTAAGAAGCACAGACTGAAGATCTGGCACTTGTGGGCTCCTATGATACTAACACATTCACCTTGGCTAGGTCCTTGTCAGCATATTCTTACGGTGCTTGGTTGTGTGCAGACAGGCTCGGCAGTGCATAGCAGGACTCAAGCAATCAGGCAGCTTTGCTGGTGTTGGCAATGTATCAATTCCATGTGCAACAAGCACTGCTTCCTTCTGCAAAGGCTTGCAAAGCGATGATCCTTCTGCTCAGGTCGCACCTAGCTCTGGCTCACCAGGCCGTGTTTACTTGTGTAGCATAATGTTGGGCAGCTAGAGCATAGGCATTGCTCGTTGTCATGTCATGACTTTTATATCATGATTGATACATCTCTGCTTACTTTGACCTGCTCACAGTGCCATGCTGGTGCAATATTTATTCTTTCATTTGTCTCTTTTTGCTCTTTCATTTTCAGCATTATTTTCTGCGATTTATAAAAAATACATTTATTGGATTGACTTGTGTAGCAAAGTGGCCTCGCACATGCATCATCATGATCATTTCTTGTTCTGTTGTGTGCAAGTTTCGATGGAGACTCTGTTGTGACAAAATATTTTGACAGTCTACTTGAATAATCAATATTGGACACCTAGCTTGAGTTGTAATTTGCCTGTTTGATGCATGTGAAATTCAACTTTGATGTCCCAATAGCTATAACGTCCCTATAGGCCATGCGTGTGGCATGCACATGGTGTTGCAATTTCCCTGTACAGAGATTGCTGAGCGTGGACGCGAGACTCTAAGTGTGTGTCCAGCGGGTTGTTATGCGAGGAACTGGTCAGATCACTGTATGGTGGGCGGAATCAGCTTCAGCTAGATGACTCAACAGCCCACGATCGCGGAAGCGATGAGGCACATTGACGCCTATCATCATTGACGCCTATATGAGGCACATACGCTATAGCCTGGTCCCACGCCCGCGCCTGGCCGTTATCCCCTGCGTGAGACAGACGACGTGAACAGCTTGAACCCTCTTGTACAGTCAGCTGTCCTACCACGCTGTCCTACGACACGCGTGGTCAGACAAGCATGGAGGACACCTCGTGGATAGTGGCTGTCGGTGCTGTCGCTGCTAGCGCACACTCCATCATTGTGGGTAAGTGTTGCCATAAGGTCTCAGTGCTCCAATCTTGAAAGTTCCTCGCTTCATCTGAGTTCCTCAACCTGGCTCGACCCCTGGGTTTGATTTCTAAAGGTGCAAATCTGACTGTCAACTGCTGGGGCCCAGCCCTGGGCGCCAAAGTTGTGCCCTATAGAACCGCACTCGTTCTTGGACTGATCTGCCAAAGTCTTGGTCTGATCGTCTTTGGACCAGAGGGTTACCCTGTTTTTGGCGGTTTTATAGACCAGACGAGCAAATTTGCAACTTACCCACGACTGACCATGTACTCCTTGATGTGGATTGTGGCCACGCCTGTCATATGGCAGGCTTTGGCAGTCTGGCAGAAGACCATTGTTCCACCCTACTTGGGAGTTGGTGTGTAAATTGATTCCTCTTTGCTGCAGTTCCCTTGCATTGTGAAATTTACTGGTGTTGTCAAGCACACCATCACACTTAAAGTCAGAGTACAGTCGAAGTTGGCCAAATATTTTGACATAGTCACTGCACATTGCCGAGCATGCAGTCCAGCATTGCAGGGACTCTGCTGCAGGTGAAGGGATGTGATCCCTTAAGCCTATCAACCTACATCTGCCGCTACTATGTATTGCTGTATGCAGTGGCAAGTACCATTGGAGCAGCACTGGTCTTCCCGGGTGCTGGAGCCTTGGACTTTGGCACAACCTCCCTCTCCCCACCTTTTGTCACTGGACTCAGCGCGGTCTTCATTATCTGGGTTTGCGCTCCAATAGTCGCTGTGTCCATCACTGGCATCGGCTTCTTGAACGCGCGAAATCTGTTTGCGCGTGGTGATGACCCTCTGCACAAAACACTGTGGGTGAGACCTGCTATGCTACAGCCACTTCATGCACTTAAGTGGCTTGTCAATCAGCTCTGCAAGCATTTGCTTGCATGCATGCCACCTAAGGGCTCATCAACAAGTTTCATTGTTGCCACAAACATGCAACTGACACAAAGTGACTCACCTAGGCACGGCTCGGACGCTGCAGCTGTAAGCATATGTTATCTTGCAATCAAGGTGCATTGTGATTGTAGAGTTGGCTGCCGATTGCATCTTGTATCAAGCAGTCAGGCTGTGGTTGTGCTGATGCACGTTGCCCCATGCTTGGCTTGCTCAGTTGAGGTTGTAGCCGCCTTGACAGAGTGTGCTACTTATCAGTAACCTGCTGTCAAGCATTGCAGCTTGTGTTCTGTCACAGGCAGTCTCATGCCAAGTTGGCAGCATTTGTAGCACCCACATAGTGTCAACTCTACTGGCAGGCGTCGTCTGCTGCTGCTCATGCTCTCTGCAACAGGATGTTCAGAATGTGAACAAGATGTTGCCAGTGGGTAAAGAGTGTCAACAGTATCTCTTGTGCTCGTAGGTGCAACCTGTAGTCGCTTGGGGCCTATGTCTCACATGTGGGCTGATGATGATGTACGCTGTTGGCTCACCCAGAGGCACAACAGCCTCCCAGACCACACCACAAGGCACATGCATCCTACTCGCAGCCGCAAGCTCAGTAGCCTGCATTGCTGTGTGTTTGGCAATGCCTTTCATGTCACAGCGCTTGCTGAGACGTCGCGCCCCTGTTGGCATCAAAAGGATGAGCTTGGTGGGACTGGTAAGCTGCAAGATATGATGTTGCCATGGGCTCTTGAGCGGTGATACGTGATATAGATGTTGGTGAAAAGCCTTGCAGCAGCACGCCATAGGCTGGCTGCTTTGGAGAGACTTGACTTGTCCTGCATGTACCTAGCTGATCATGAGCTGGAAAGCGTTATTATTATTATTATTATTGTTATCATAATAATTATTATCATTATTGTTGTTATTATTATCAATGTTATTACAGGCTGGCTGCCAGCAGAATCTGCTCCTGGTCATGGACTTGCAAGGAAGTGATGGATTTGTTTAGCAGACTGAACATTTTTTCTTGGCAAGTTGTGTCTGCGTGCATGCATGCTTGGAGGTGCTTGCTGCTGCTGATGGTGAGCGCATGGCGCAAACTGGCCAGATCATCAAAGTCTTGGTTCAGCATTAGGATCACTGAAGTTTGCAAGACGACCAACTTGAGAGACATGGTGTCCACTGTATATTTGGCCTAATCGGACTAAACAGTTGCGACTATCTATGCCTACATCCAGCCATCCAGCCAGTATTGAGCAACAGCATTTTCTGCACACAAGTCAACTACGCCCAAGGTGTCAGTGCATGCTGCAAGTTAACTGCTGTTCTGCCCAGTGACGACTCTGAAAAGTAGCTTGCAGGTGTAGTGCAGCAGCCCTTAGCCAGGGATGCATGGGGCAATTACCTTGAGTGTTGTCCCACTGCTCTCCTGTTGCAGCAGTCGTACTCAAGCCTGATTGGCTGTCTGCAGTGGGTCTTTGCATCTGCAGTGGGTCTTTGCATCTGCAGTGGGTCTTTGCATCTGCAGTGGGTCTTTGCATCTGCAGTGGGTCTTGCATCTGCAGGATGAGGCCACAGTGAAGGAACTACGTGCAGAAGAAGTCACAGGTGGTGTGCAAGGCTGGCTGCAAAGAGCCTACACTGGGCTGATCCAACCAGATCTCTTTGAGGACGTGCGATCCAGTGACACTCTCATGCGCATTCACTCTACTGCTGAAGAGTTTGATGCTAGTGCAGAAGAGTTGTGGGCTCCCTTTCAGGTGAACTCTGTGTCTGGAAGATGAGCTATGCTTGCCTTTCATTTCTGCCTTTCATGTCAGCCATTAGTTTTTGTGTCCACTCCAGAAGCATGAAGTGTGCCTTGTAACTGGATAACTGCTGTGTTTCAAGTATGCCGTTCAAGTGACTAGGCGCTGTCTGTCTATCCCTGTCAGGTGCTTTCGCGCTGCTGTCAAGGGGGTTCATAGCGCCAGACTTCATGAAACTTAGGCTTGATGTATATATTCATAATATATTCCAGGCAGCGTGCAGTGATGATGAGCAGTGGTTGTCAGCAAAACCACTGCTGTTCAGTTGCATGGCTGGTGTCAGGCACTGACTTGCTGAAGAGACATTGCAGTGTATGCAGACAATGAGCTATATCTTTCTCTATATCTATATTGCTTCTTGTTTACTGACTTCTAGGTACTGCTGTATGCTGTATGAATCAAATGGCTGCTTGTGCTCTGCACATCATCCTGCACATCCTGCCTTGCTGATGCATCTGAATTCAATCCCCTATCTTACTGATTGCTTTCGGGATGAGAGAATACCTGCAATTTGTTCCAGTTTGTAGATATTTCATCTGTGTCCTGCAGGTTGTATTATGCGCTTTTCTGTCCCTGGCATATGGCGCAAACAATGCACACACCAGCTTTGCCATCTTGGCAACGTTGAGAAGTCTTCATAGCTCAGGTGTTGTCCCTGAATCAGCAAATTTGGGGATTTGGCTGCGCTGTGTCAGCGCACTTGGAGCTGCAATTGGGACCCTCCTATTGGGTCAGAGGCTTGCACCTATCACAGGTGAGCACCCTCTTGCTATGTAACAGAGTTACATCGACCTAGTAAGAATGCTGGGACATCAGAAATTGGACTTTTGCCTGCTTGAGAACAAGAGTTGCGATCCTTCCAGGGGACTAGTCCTGGGTTCAAACCCCACACATCACATGCTACAGGTTGCTGAGTGTGGACTCGCTGGGCTTGTTGTCATGCACTGTGTTCTTCCATCTTAGCGTCAGCAGGCATGAGCAAATTTGCAAGTCACTGCCAGGTAGTCATGCAGCCATGCCTGAAACAGAATGCACAAACTGAGCATCCCAGAAAATGCCCCTGGGCAGCTCGGTATAATACTTGGCTTCTCATTAAGTTGACGCCAAAAGGCGTAGTCTTTTCTTTTCTTTTCTCCCAGAAAACGCCGTCTAGTAAAGGTGCTTCTGCATGTACAGGTGTTGGCATGGCCAAGATGACTCCGTTCCGGAGCTACATAGTGACTTCGACTGTCGCTGCTGAGACTGCCCTTTTGGGTACTGTCCAGCTGAAAGGTGGAGTCATCACATACATCATGGTACGCCAGTGAAGGGGTCCAATTGAGCCTGCTGTAGCGCAAGCAGATGTGCACTGCTCATGCCATCTGTAACAGTGCAGGACTTTAGCCTCCTGACATGCTAGCAATGCACCTTTTAACTCAGCTCCTGCTACACCATCTCACCCTGAAACTTACGTGTCACCTCATTCTGTTTGCCACCATGGGTCTGCAGCTTGCCATTCACCGCATCAGTCAACCAGCAAAACTGCCATGGCATACCTTTACCAGCAAAGCTGCTAGCGTGTAGTGCAGGCAACTGCGGCATGTTGATGCAGGTGTCAGCTGTAGCAGCAGTGGGGATTGCTGAGGGCGTCTCACATGTCAACTGGAGACTCCTTGCGAAGATTCTGCTTTGGTGGGTTGCAGGCTTCTGCCTAACCATGGTTGCAACCAGTGCATTGATTGCCCAGGGTGAGTCCATTCACCTGCCAGATGAGCATCAGTGCTATAGAAAAGAGAAGAAAAGAAAAGAAAAGAAAAAAAGAGGAAAAAAAGGGGAGAAAAAGAAAAAGAAAAAAGAAACAAAAAGTTTGCGCTTTTCAGCGATCATAACGGGAGCCTTCTAAGGCGGCAGCCTGGAGATCGGTGCTATTGTACGAGCAATGATAGAGTGAATGTGTCCTCCCAGCAGCATATGATCAGCACAAACGCTGGGTGCAGAGTTTGGTCTGTCAGCTGACCATCAGTACGAGATTGCCTGGTTGGAGTAGCTATAGCAATGACATATTACGCAGATGTTGCTAGTTTTTGTACAGCGATCCGGAAATATGACATGCAAGTTGAGCTATGGTTTCTGTTGTTGTGTCCATCTACAGCAGGTCTTTGTTGGTAATGTGATGGCAGGTACATGTTGCATGCACCATGACCCTGTACAAGCTGATACAGGATCAGTTGTAGCTTGTTGCAGCCAGCAACATCAATGGTGACGTTTTGCTGACATGATTTGGTATGAGGGTCCAATGCAATGTTTGCATCGCTGCTACGAGTAAGACCTGCTGACCATCATCATCAAATAGCTGTTTGCATTCATTGAATGGTTTCAAGAATCTGCAGATGTGTCCCTTCATGTCTAAGAGGACTGCATGAGACATAAGCTAACTGCTAAACTGCATGCACGTTTGTGGCTCCTTACACCACAATCTGTCTGACTGTGGCTGCATCAAGGCCAAATCCTGTCCCTGCAGGCATCTACTCACCTTCAGTAGTCAGTTGATCCTGGGATGTGACACAAGCAATAGCCCAATTTGCGGACGGTGAGCACATAAACCTCTGAGCAATGCTGCATGTTCCTGCGGCGACACTTTACCTTGCTTGTGCTGTCATGGCTGCCTGACTTCTGGAATGCAACCATGCAGTTCATAAACATGGTGTCTATAATTTGTAGGTTGACTTGCTTGGGGCATTTGTGCTATACATGGGCGACTTGGGGAAGATTGAGGCTGACTCATCAAGCATGCCTATGCATGCATCAACACCCTGGCAGAAGTGCAGCACTGAAGCTTTGAGCTGATTTGGTGTCTGCCACAATCTTGATATGCTTGTGTGCTTCTCAATACAGGTTCTGGGATGGGGCAGCAATGATGTGTGGCAGGGCTTATGCGGATATGGCAGCCTTACCCCATTTGATGTTCACTCTGTTCTGTTTTGGAGCAATAAGCACTGGTTCCCAACAGAAAGACTTGCAACACAATGGAAGCAGGTTGCTTCTACATCTTTTCATGAATCTCAAGACCATGTTTGGCAATGTTGCTGTTGTATCTTCTGTTCTTACACACTGGCAGTCTGTGCATATGACAAGAGAC
>JAABUW010007837.1_pt1 | contig 12686 bp, 15 predicted proteins | sample 5560081 | NCBI WGS metagenome assembly JAABUW01 (sample SAMN10711882, study PRJNA513363) | rock metagenome | isolation source: Antarctica rocks | place: Antarctica: Victoria Land, Knobhead sud
TTTTCAACGGTGCTGAACAAACTACTGAGCGGTGCCTATAAAACTTCTTAGCAGTGCCTACCAAACTACTTAGCGGTGCTAACCAAACATCTGAGCGATGCTCACCAAACTACCTAGCGGTGCTTTCTAGACTACTCAGCATTACTTTGACCACTGTGGCAATGACCTGCCTGCCCACTTACCTTGAGAACGAGCAGTCAGCATGACGCCTCACCTGATGCCTGTGATGCAAAGGGGTCTGCCTCACCAGGCTAGGCGACATTCAAGGAGCTAGACACTAAGGCATTTGTTTAACAGTACATGTTGTTTCATCTTTGTTTCCCCTGCATCTGTTGGATGTGTGTTGTCATGGGCAGTCATGGGCGATCACACAAGCAATGCATTGAATGAACTTGCAGTTGAAGTTTGATGCTTAGACAATAGCACATCATTGCCCTTCTTGTAGGTGACTCACTTTCGTAGTAGGGCAGCTGTCACCTGCAGACGCCCAAGCTGTTGCACAATATAGTATTTGTGGACTGCATTTCATGCGGCTAAGCATGCCATTGGTAGTCAACCAGCAACTGTTCTGCTGCAGCACTTGCTGCTCGCATAGCTGCAGTCAATCTGCACTGATCTGTCCATTGCAGGCACTGAACCATGCACGAGTTTTTGACAGCTGTCTCTTGGCTCTGACATGACACAACTGACACTGAAGCAGCACATGAAGTATGCCGCCTGAACACAGCCAGCCTCTACATTCTCTCCATCACTTCTGACAGGTTCAGACAGCCCTCAGGAGAAAAAGCTAGAGAAGTGCATTACTGAAGGCCTCTGGACGCTAACGCCAGTGTATCATAGCTGCTCTTACAGTGTCTGGCTTGCAGGTGTTCAACAACACTCCGGACGAGACGGCCTTCTACAGGCTGACCCTGGAGCGAGAGGGGGTGCAGGCCTCCATGCTCATGATCCAGCCCACCCTCACCAGCTTCACCTTTGAGGGGCCCCCACAGCCTGTCCTCCTAGATGTTGCTTCCATGAGGTCAGATTCTCCCAGTGCTAAAACCTGTTTGATGCAAAGTTGTGACTTACTTGCCCTTATGGTGCCGCTCCCACAGCCTGTTCTTGTTGATGTTGCTTCCATGAGGTCAGATTCTCCCAGTGCTGAAACCTGTTCAATACAGAGTTGTGACTTACTTGCTCCTATGGTGTTGCTCGTTTGTTTGTCTTTTTGAAGTGAGCTGCTTTTCTGTCAGCAGATCACACTGTGGCCTGCTGTTGCGTATGGCTTGCACCTCTCATGTGTGCAACTGGCGGTCATCTTTGTAACACCGTGGCTTGATCACTTTGCCAAGCATGAGAGTGATGCACATGCAGGCCTGACAGCATTCTTGTTCTGGATACCTGGTTCATGCTGGTGGTGCACTATGGCAAGACAATAGTCGAATGGAGGAAAGCAGGATACCACCTGCAGCCTGACCAAGACGCCTTCAGGTATCCCACTGACCTTCAATCCATTTGCTGATACTCCGCGCTCACTACATCATCACTGTTCCTCTCCTTCCTGCGCTGCAAATTGCTTGCAAGCTTACTACCCCCGGCAGTTCAAACATCTGCACTGACTACATCATTACTGTTCCTATCCTTCCTGCGCTGCAAATTGCTTGCCAGCTTACGACCCAAGGCAATCTGAACATCAGATTGTGACGTGTGGACGCTGTGGTTGCTGTCTAGGTTGTTGTGAGCCAGTGTTGTCCACTATCACCTTGATGTTGGCAGGACATTATGCACTCAGGGTAGCAGTTTGTCATGATGCCAGGCTGAAGCTTGCCCTCTGAACATGCAGGGAGCTCCTAGCAGCACCGGTGCAGGAAGCCAGTGAGCTGCTGCAAGGGCGTATGCCGGTGCCCAAGCTGCTGGAATGCGATCAGGGGGGCAGCCAGGCATGTCTGATGAACCCCCCCTTGCCCGCTTCCCTAACAAATCTGATGATGAACAACGAGTTCTTGCCCTTAGTGTTGTCAGGTCATGGCCGCAGACCAAGGCGTATAAGCTGTGATAGCATGCATGTGGCGTGATGACCGCGTGTGTTGGTGGTCTGGGAATTTGCTGCAGCCGTGTGTCTGACACCAGCACCTGGTGTACTTGACACAGTACCAGTCAAAGGCTGGTTTGGGCCTCATGCCCCTGCCTGCAGTATCTCTGCAGATACTTGACAGCTCACAATTGAATGTGTACAGAGTGAATGTGTGCAGACAAGGGTCCCTCTGGTAAGGGACCTGCTGTCTCTTTCCTGGTTTCACATGAGCCCATGTGCATGCAGGCACGTTTCCTGCTAGCAAAGCTGAACCCCAGTGCGACCCACCAAAGCGAACAGGGGCTGACAAGCGAGATCATCTTCACAGAGGATGTGTCTTTGAATGTAAGCACAAGCAACACCGGTCACCGTGTCTGTTTTGTTGCGTCCACAGCAAAGCTGTCAACATGTCTGCTTTTTGCAATGTCGGAATGTCTGCTTGTTGCAATGATCAGTTGCGGCCCTGACAAAAGGCCATGCATGAATTTGAAAGTGCCTACATCTACAGTCACGTACATCTGCTGCTGCAATGCAGGTCTTTACGCAGCATCTATGCAGACTTGCGGTCCAGACATGACACAGCCATGACACAAGCTGTGCTATGTGGTGCATGCCGACACAAAACTGCTGCACTTTTCAAGATGTTCAGGAAAGCTGCAGCCAAATGTAAGCTTTGGTGCATGCACAACCATCAGCATGTGTGCAGCAGTGCCCATTTAGCACCTGGCCAACCATGGCGCAACATTACGTGTTGATGTGATCAGTCACATGCTTGTTCATAAGATTGCTGTGGACAACACGTCACTTCTGAGCAGGTGGCACATGTACCCTGTGGATTCAAACTTCAAATTCATGCTGGCGCCTGTTGCAAGTGGTCATGCACTTCGTTAGTGACACAATCTCGCTTTTGAAAGTAGCATGGCTGCCTCAGGTTAAGTATATCTATCTTGAAATTGTTCACTGACATTGTGACAACTGTGATTATGCCACACTCGCACAAAAACCTGCAAGAAGGGCCAAGTGAAGATAGGCCTTCTGATAGTTATAATTATCCCAGGCCTGGTCAAATTAGAGTCGGCATCTGCTGCTAAATGAAGCTCAACCAACCGTATTGTGACTACGACACAGCGTCTGGAGGAGACACAGAAGTACATAGGACTGTGAGGACCAAAGGACGTGCAAAAAAAATGGTATTGTACCGACTGAGTGATCACCAACATCGCCAAGCTGGCAGATTTGAAGATCAGACATGAATCAGTGTGCCTAAGGTGTTCTCAGTCTGCACATGAATCTGTCGCCTGTTTCATTTTATCTTTTTCAGTGAAAACTCTGAGCAGAGAAATGGTAGGTAGACTTGGTATTGAGGCCTTACCTGCAGGTTGCTGTGCATCATTTATAATGCATATCATTCTGGATGTACAAACATGCTTACAGACGTCCAGAACACAGGTGGCAATGGAGCAATTGATATTACAAACAGTTGCAATATAGTGAAACCGACAAAGCCCTTGTCTGCAGATATCGAGACGCTCGTTTGGCAATTTTCGCATACAGTTCGGCCATCACAGGACGTAATCGCTGGCCCGCCCTCAGGCACAAGATGCTGGTTCCGGAGCTGCAGAATTTCACACACACACAGTATACAAGTCGCTCACGCGACAGGCACAGGTGGTCTGTCTGCCCACAGAGAGCGACATGGCAAGCGTTGCAGAGCCTCTGCAGCATGAACGATCAAGGTGAGCGACAGAGATCGATGGCGTATCGCGCAAACCAAGCATGCACCTTAACCCTTGCTGTGTTGTTGCAGCTATGCGGGGTGTCTGCCGAAAGAGATATTGTACCAGATCGCGTGCAGGCTTGATTTGCCAGCTCAGATCAGTTTGGCATGCAGTAACAAGCACAATCATGCGCTTTTGCAAGGCAAGGTGCAATACGTCCCAGGTTTTCGGATCGACGAAACCCAGAATAACGACAGAGTACAGGCAGAGGCCCTTGCTTCAAATGGCATTGACTTGCTGCCAGAACTGCCATCGTACGTAGACGGGGAGGTGGCGATGCTGTACATGGAAAATGCACAGGCAGAGGCTGCTGCGATTACTTACAGTAAAGGACTGTTCAGGACTCAGGTCATCTGCTACTACATCAACCCGGCCGAAGAGGACAGTGATCGTGATGAGGATGCCATATCTGGTCATACTGATCTTCAACGTGGTGACCATGTCATGTTTGTGCAATTGGGCGACAAACAGATGCTGCACAAGGTTTTGAGCAATGCTCCCTTTGGAATCAATAGATTCGACAATGCCTTGAGGTGTGATGCTAGGGTGGTCCTCAAAAGCAAAAGACGGGCACATGTTATGGATCATTGCAAATGTGCCCAGCTCTGCTTTGCAGTATGGTTGGTGGGACTGCAAGCTTGTACATTCGCTTTGCTAAGGTTGATTTGGTATATCCAGGCATTACCATACACAAAACAACCTGGAACGGGGATGTGCAATGGTTTGTAGACGACGATGTGGTTCAAAACCCTGTCACGATCAACTTTGAATGGTTTCCAGAAGCTACGGTCCAAGTGCAGGCTCACTTTACATGCAATTTTGAGGTATTTGATGAGCCCCGGGTCCTGCCTGTCTCAATTTTCTATAAAAATATGGATATCAAGGTCTTACAGCAATCAATCAGATTTGTGTACAACCTACATTTGGGTCAGGCTATGCAGCAGACGCTAGAAGAATTTTGCAGCCAACGACGCTGATCTAGCCTTGTGATCAACGCCAACTCACCAGCTGATTTCCATCAAACCCTGCTTATTCAGTAATTGTGCATGCAAACACCTCTGCCACCATTACATCTGTGTTGCTGCTGCTTGCAATGCACATCCACCTCGGCAAGCTGCTAGCAGGCAGGCGCTTGGGCCTTGGGCTCCTTCTTGCTTCTGTGCACCTCAGAGGTGCAGAGTCTGCATCCTCCTTGCATGCAAGGAGGCAGAAGGGCACAACGCTCCTATGATGGCAGCCGCTCTTCTTGTTTGCCTATATGTCACCCTGTAGCAGGCCAGCGACCGTGCTGGCTGCAATCCCTAGGTCCATGCACATTGTGCCCATGGTACCTCTTGCTGCTTTTCCTGGTTTTCTCAGTTAACGGGGAACGTTCTTGTGGACTTGACCAGGGACCCTAGTATTCACTGCCTGCAGACCTATGCATTGCATCCAGATCCTTCCTGTGGTGCCAGTGGCCTCTGCGGCTGCCCTCCCAGCGAGGGTGTTGCGCTTGATCTGGACAGAGCGGACTCAGCTCAAAGCGCCGCATGGTAAAGCGCTGCATGGGTGCACAGGGAAGTACTTGATGAAAGGAAAGAAGCCCAGATAAACATCCAGATACACGCAGATCAGGGCTGCTGCTCTTCTTGCCTTGTCAACACTGGCTCTGTCAAACATAAAATTTCTGGACGCCATTGCTGACACTGGCTATTCAGCATGTGGTGGAGGGTGAGATAATTTTTTGCAGGAGGATTCAGAGAGGCTGGCACTAGTGATGAAGCCGGGGCTGAAGCTGGAGCTGAAGCCGGAGCTGAAGCTGGAGCTGGAGCTGGAGCCAAAGCTGAATGCCAGTTCCCTCCTGAGCAATGTATTGCAACAGAGCAGTCGTGAGCTGATGCTTCCAAGCATTGTTGCCAGGCACTCCGCGTGGACCCCCACCCATACACTGTCTATGTGATCTGCACCTGTGTCCATCAGCCTTGTGGCGCCTTCATACTCAAGGCGATGATGCACCACCTTGCCCTCTGCAAACTTCTGGAGTACCATCTGGGTTTGGTGCAAAACTGCCTCAAACAGCCTGCAGCCAATCACACGCAACCACTCATCACACATATATATGCACCTGTGCCCCCTTGATACAAAGCAAAGTTTGCAGATCACAGCTGACAGCCTCCTCATTCTGGAAGAATGGCAGCTCTGTGAAGAGACAGTGTGTTTTGGATTTGCTATAGAAGACAGGTGCCAGCTGACTTATTCCACTTGTTGGCATCCAGCACATAGGCACGATGATTTAAAGCGGCAAAGCCTGCAACAGAAAGCCCCTCTAGCTCACAGACTGCTTCTGAGACAAACTTAGTGCTTAGCATCACAAGCTGCTCTAGAGATTCACAAGCTTTACAGATTCACAAGCTCTACAGATCTGCAAATCTCCTCAGCCCTTGCTCCTGGCAAAACTGCAGTCACCCACATCTCATGGTGAATTCAGCATCAGCAGTCAATGTGCAGCTGAGCATTTGCACACAGGAATGTACCTCTCTGTCAAGCAGCTCCAACAAGGGAACATTGCAATATTCCAAAATGTGTTCTTTCAGCCCTGCACACCCTGGGCATTTGTCAAGTTCACTCGGTTGTAACCGGCAAACAGCATGGAGACTGCCTTGGGTAGCACTGTTGCACCGTAGGTAGTTGTGGCAAAGGACTGTCATGCCCTTGAATGCATGGTCACACTAGATCTAGAAGCCTCGCCATCGCTGGCTGCAAGCACAATGCGCAAGTCAGCTTACGACATTTTCAGATGCATGCACAACACATGGGGTCACTGCAGTCCTCACATCTTGCTGACGTCAGCTAGCAGATGCGCGCTGTCCTGAACATGTATGACAAGACGTCATCTGCGGTGGTCCCCTGCCCCTTCATACCGAGATGTTTCAAGGCAATTCAGCACACAGGTCTTCTTCGAGACCACTGTAACATGTATGACTCTGTGAAGCGAAACAGGTGTTGTGCATGAGGATCCGTAAAAACCTGGGCACCGGAGCCCTCAGTTTCTCAATGGTCAGATGCCGCTCCATGACAGGTTGTGCAAGACATGCCATCAGCAAACCTTGCAATTGCCAACATTCACAAACAGCAGGCATACCTGCCAGTCATCCAAATGTCATCTGCACCAACCTGCCACATACCAACCTGCTGACGTGCCTGCCAGTCTTGCAGACATAGGGGCCGTCTGCTTGCATAACGCCTGCTTGCATAACGCCTGCTTGCACAACGCCCTGTTTGCATAACGCCTGCTTGCATAACGCCCGCAATCAAAATTGTTATGCCAGGCGCACGTAAACCTTCATTACGCCAACTGCACGTGCCCTTGAATGCCTGGGCAGACCGCCTAAGTCTGCATAATATATATAAGCGTTTGCAGAGGTCCATTGGAGCCGCGCCGAGTCCCCGAGTCGAGCGCAGTTGCCGATCATGCAAGACACTGACGACAGCCGTCTGCGGCAGTCTCGCAGCGGGGCTTTTGAGATGAGCAACAGCCACAGTGCATTCCAATCTCAACACTCCTTTGCCAGGGCGTCTTCTGCAGATCACGACCACGAGTCTTTGGTCAAAGCTGCCATGGAAGAAGCAGCTCGACATCCCGAGCGCCACCGTATGACAGCGTTGCCGTCGAAAGCAAAAAATAGTGTGGAAGTGATCGATGTCAAGAAACTGACGACCTCACAAAAGAGGTTGGTTCTATCTCGCGCGATGGAAACAAGCGGACAAGACAATGAGAGATTACTCAATCAGATCAGGCAGCGCCAAGACAGGTGCGATTGGGCGCTGTCGGTATTGCTGACTGCACTCGTACACTACCTTTTCACCATTTGTACAGCCACACCAGTCACACTTGCAAGGTCTGGTACAATTTGCATATTGCATATGCCATCAAGTTGCAATATCTGTTGCGTTGCACGCTGGGCATGTCAACTTCAACATTGCTGCCTGGGCTTACAGGGTAGGATTGGAGCGGTCTAAGGTGGAAATTCAGTTCACAAACATCAATTATGAGGCAGAAGTACTGATTGGCAGCGCAGGCTTGCCGTCAGTCAGCAATAGCTTCAAGAAGCTAGCGCTGGTAATATCACTTACACTGTACCCTGCAGCTGTTTCAGCTGCGCAGAACACTGCATGCAAACAAGGCAGCTATTCAGCAGATGTTCCTACTATGCCCCTACCTGACTCACTGTGTTTGGTTTGACAGAGCCTTGGCAAGCTTGTTGGAAAAAGGCCTGGAGAAAAACGCAAAATGAAGATCTTGAAAGGGGTGACAGGAGCCTTGAAACCGGTGAGCCAGCAAGATCAACACAGCAAGCTCAAGATCATCATCACATGCTCTTCAGCTGCTCGCCATCTTTGACATGTTATGCCTACTGTGATACAGTGTTGCACAGCTTTGTCACGACCATGCTCTAAAATGTCCCATTACATGGGCAAGCAGGGAGACAGAAAGCTTTCTTCCATTTTGCAGCACTGCCCAAAACTGCAGCCCTGTCAGTGCAGCTGTGCACCTTCATTTTCACTCTGTACATCAGGCAGTTCTGAACCTCAGAGGATCTGACAGACACCTCCAGTGTTGCACAGCTTGGTCACAGCCGTGCTTTAGAATGTCCCCGTTGCATAGGCAAGCAGGGAGACAGAAAGCTTCCTCCGCTTTGCAACACTGCCCAAACCTGCAGGGCATCTGCAGCCTGTCAGTGCAGCTGTGTACTTTCATTCCCAGTCTATACATGGGTCCCATGTCAAGTCCTTGGGGCCCTCAGAGGATCTGCCAGACACCTCTTGAAGCTTGTGTGATGTGACACACAAGCTGTCAAACCACAAATGGTGCATGGTTGCAGTATGTATCAGTATCTCCAAGCAGGTTTGGGGCTGTCTGATGCAGGGGCGCATGTGTCTGCTGTTGGGCCCTCCAGGCTCTGGCAAGTCCTCCTTGCTCAAGATTCTTGCTGGCAAGATCAAGAATAGCAAGCTGGTGCAGGTCTGACATCTGACTGTGCCGCCTTGTATGTGTGTATGCTGTCAGCACACAACCTGCCAGTCAATACCTGCCTAATACCATGCTGGCTTTACTTCACGACCTCCTGATCACTCCATGTGATGCCATGTGTCGAGCACTTGACAGCTCGCCCATGTGATACGCTTCCCGCAAACAAATCAGCCATCAGCAATCATACTTCAGCCTTCTGGCAGGCTTTATCATGGTTCCAACCCAAGTTGTGCTTTACACCAAAGTCATACTGCAAACCAACATCATGCATGGCCTGACAGGTCAATGGGGACATACTGTACAATGGCAAGAACTTCAGCGAGTTTGTGGTGGAGCGAAGCTCTGGGTATGTGGAACAAACTGACCAGCACTATGCAGCTTTGACTGTCCAAGAGACCTTTGACTTTGCCGCCTGGTGTCAGGGCACAGGATATAGAGAAGGTGAGCCTTGTTGAGCCCTTGCATCTGCACTTGAAAGTTCAGGCTGGCTTGTGCGTTCCTTTTGTGCCACCCTGTTGCTGCAACCAGCTGCGCTGATGGATGATGCCTTACTAATCTCAGCTTTTGACCATGTGATCATCATGCATTTGCATGCGTCATTAATGATTTTTATCGTCTGTGAGCTTGCCAGTTTGCACAGCGCTGGCTTAGTCACCATCTACAAGTCCGCATCCACTGTATGCAGTCTTGTGTACTAGATCACGGTGAGTTGGGACTCACGCACAATGTGCAAGCAGAGGGACGAACACGTAGCAGCAGGGTAGCACCTGTGCCTCAGCCATTGCATTGCACACCAGATTGTTGAACACCAAACTCATAACGTAAGCTGGACATCAGGAAAGTGAATTGTGCAGATGAGTTACATGAGCTGTTGCGGCGGGAGGAGGAGCAGGGTATCACTGTGACAGACTCAGATCCTGCTGTGGATGCCTACTTGAAGGCCAACGCTGCTTCTACACCTGACCACATTGCCACTCAGGTATGTGCATTCAGGCCTGTCATGCAGAGACGCTACATCTCTGCAAAACATACTCATTAGCTTGCAACCAATACAGTTCAATACTGGGTGGCTTCATACCATAGCACTGAGTATGACTCAGGATGGGTTGTTACTGAGCATGAGAGCAATACTGATTGGCTCTCAATACATATTCCCAGCGCGACGCATAAATACATGCTTATGACATATGTTTAGAAGCAAGCCCTGCATACGGGACTTGTTCATCACAATTGACCTGCATGTTAGCGCTCAGCACTGCTGGCTCACCCACAGCTTGCAATTATGAGTTACATAGCAAGCCAACTGACTGCTGGCTTGAATGGTGTAAACTGGTTGTCTATGCCCAGCACTGCTGGCTCGCCTACAGCTTGCAGTTGTGAGCTTCAAAGTAAGCCGATTGACTGCTGGCCTGAATGCTGTAAGCTGGTTGCAGACCATCATGAAGCTGTTGGGGCTGGAAGTGTGTGCTGACACCATTGTGGGGGACCAGCTGCTGAGAGGTATCAGTGGGGGTCAGAAGAAGCGCGTCACCTCAGGTAATCCACCCTTCTGGCCTGCCATGATGTGACAACTTTTGAGCAAATGCACTCTACCAAAGTCATGCCAAAGCCTTGCAGCTGCTGGAGTCAACATGAGCCCTGCTCAGTAGCAGTCAAGTAGGAAACTGCTCCAGCATGTGCAGGGATGCAGAACTCTGTGAGCTCACAGAGACACTCAGCAAGTGTGTCCAACAAATGGCTAGTAGATGTGCCCCATTGCTGCAATGCTACCCATGTACAACAGCATCAGGGAAGACCCCTTGGACGTGCATCAGTGTGCTTTATGGTAGATTATGCAGCCTTGTTCCTCCCTGAAGTACAGTTCAGCATGACTTCCTATGTTGATATGCAGCATTGCCCTTGATCAGTCACGCAAGAATGCATGGTCCAAGCAATCAGCACCAAGCATTCTGTCAGCATCCTGCTTGAGTCACTTTATTTGGACGGTAGTGGAAGCTGCTCGTGACTGTGAAGCAGCGTGTCTCAGGTGAGATCATTGTGGGGGGCAAGAAGGTGCTGTTCATGGATGAAATCAGCACAGGCTTGGACAGTGCTACCACCTTTCTCATCACCAAGTGCCTCTCCAACTTCTGCCACATCATGGAGGGCACTCTGCTTGTGGCCCTGCTGCAACCAGCCCCTGAGACGTACAACCTGTTTGATGATGTCATGCTGCTGTCCCAGGGACAGATCGTGTATCATGGTCCCCGAGAAGAGGTAGGGATCCCTGCATCTCAACACTCACTCATGATTCTGCTGTGATGAACGCCTGGCATGTAACCTTTGTGATATCATGTGGGCGTTATGCGGTCAGACTTGTGTTCACTGCCTGGGTAAAGAGCTGCGTGTTCTTTGCAGCTTCAAGCATGACTTGTGCAGCATGCCTTGGACCGTGCTTGATTGTGCACAACATTCTGTACTCAGCATCAGCCAGCATGCCTTAGCTGTGCCTGCAGAGGGTCTGCACCTCTCTGTGTCGCTGTAAGCACTTTTCATCTCTGCTAGTCAACCGTACATGGCCCTGCATGTATTGCCCGTTGGGCTGGCGCTTAGCGGAGTAAGTCACGGATGGGACATAGACTGTCACGCTCAAGTTCCCTTTGCTGTAGGACCAGTTCACACTGAAAGGTCACTTTGTTGCAGATCTAAAACATCTCCACAATGTAGAAACATGTTTTTACTGTTTTCCTGAGTTCAAATTTCTGGTGAGGGAATGACGTTCCTGATGTAAAATAGACTTGTGGGATTGAGAAGAGCTACAGCTCACCAAAAATTACTCTGCAGATTCACATATAGACATAAAGCAAGGTGTGTCTGTAGGTGATGCCATTCTTCAACAAGCTGGGTTTTGAATGCCCTGAGGCAAAGGGTGATGCTGACTTCTTGCAAGATGTCACCATACAGAAGGGTCAGGCGCAGTTTCGCAAAGACAAGAGCGGCAAGCACGACTACATGACTGTCAAGGTAGGCCAGAAGCTGACTTCTGGTGTATACATCTGCTTGTCATGCTGGACCCTGGTGCAGTGTTAATCACGCTTCTGGTGACATGCAGCTCTTCGCCATGTGTTTCATGACACATCGTGACTAAGACTGACTATCCAAGTGCACAATCATGTGCTTTCCCTGCTACTGTGTTGAGAGCCAGCTGGTCCATATCTGCATGCATTGCATGCATGGGCTGAAAGATGCAGAGACTATGCAAGCTGATTGCAGCAAGCTGTCTCAAGGGCGCACAAGCTGTGCACAAACATTGCACATGCAGACTTATGCACAGATACATACGGTAACATGGCCTTGATCTGCATCAGATGTTGCTCCCAATTTCTGAACTTGCTTGCCTTTCAGGAAATGGCGGCTGCCTTCTACGGAGGTGAGAAGGGGAGGTCTGCCTTGGAGGCAGCAGAGGATCCCTACAAGGGCAGCCAGCGCCAGACAGACTCCCTTGTCACCACCCAGTAAGACCCAGACGTTTTCCTGGCTGTTTGATTCCTACTTGTTGGGTCGCCTTGCTGTGTGCATCTGCTTGTTCAAATCCTTCTTTCTAAGTAATCCTGTCAACAGGCCTTTTAGTTCTGCAGCTACCTTTGCCCTTTGCACTTGCCTTTCGAGTCTGCCTTTCAGACGAATTTGCCCTTCAGCGTTGCCCTTCTCATGTGCCTTTGCCCACTGCAGGTACGGGCTCAACTGGCGACAGGCCCTGAAAGCGTGCATGAAGCGTGAGCTGAAGCTGGTCTACAGAGACAGATTCAATCTGTATTCTAGAACCTTCCAGATTACTTACCTAGCTTTCTTGTCTGCCACT
>JAABUW010007838.1_pt1 | contig 12685 bp, 9 predicted proteins | sample 5560081 | NCBI WGS metagenome assembly JAABUW01 (sample SAMN10711882, study PRJNA513363) | rock metagenome | isolation source: Antarctica rocks | place: Antarctica: Victoria Land, Knobhead sud
GCACCATCGTGATGACCACGTCGGCCTCAGCCACTGCCTCGGCGACGCTGTCGGCACCGCGGCCGCCGTGGGCGATGAGGCGGTCGACCGCCGGCCGGCTGCGGTTGTATCCCACGACGTCATAGCCAGCGCTCACCAGATTGGCCGCCATCGGCCCGCCCATGATGCCCAAGCCGACAAAGGCAATGGTGGTCATCGTGTCTCCTTTGCGTCCGCGGCCGCCCCGGCGGTGGCTGACGGGGCGGCGGGTGACGGGGCGGCGGGTGGCGGGGCACCACGCCGCTCGGGCGTCACCCAGTCGAAGCTGCTCGCTGTCGTGGTGCTCGGCACATATTCCAGGCCGACCCAGCCGTGAAAGCCCCCAGCCTGCAAGGCCAGCAGGTGCCGGTCGAGGTCCAGCTCCCCGGTGCCCGGCTCATGGCGGCCGGGGGCGTCGGCGATCTGGACGTGACCGATGCGGCCGGCGTCGGCTGCAATCACCGCGTCGAGGTCGTCGCCGTTGACGCTGAGGTGATAGAGGTCGCAGAGGGCACGCAGGCTGGCTGTCTTGGCCCGGTCGATGACTGCGTTGACATCCGCGGCGGTGAGCAGCGGATAGCGCGGTGCGCCGCTGACCGCTTCGAGCAGCACGACGGCGCCGATCTGTTCGGCGGCCTGTGCTGCGTAAGCCAGATTCTCATCCGCCAGGTTGTCCTGTTCCTCGGCGGCGGAGTTCGGGAGCCGGTTGCCGTAGAGCGCATTGAACGCGGGCACGCCGAGCCGCTTCCCGATGCCCACGGCGACGTCGACATTGTCGCGGAATTCGGCCTCGCGCCCCGGCCAGGACACCAGCCCGCGATCCCCCCCGGGCATGTCGCCGGCCGAGAAGTTGAGCCCGATCAGGCGTACTCCGGCGTCGTCGATGGCCGAAACGAATGCTTCTACCTCGTGGTCGGCGGGGATGGATTGCGCGAACGGCCACCAGTACTCGACCGCCCGGAATCCCGCCTCGGCCGCCGCCGCCGGCCGCTCGAGCAACGGCAGTTCGGTGAACAGGATCGAGCAGTTGACGGCGTACGGCAGTGAATGGTCCATCGATGTTGCAGTCCGCTCTCGAAGCGTGCGATGGGTGACTTCCGGGTGTCCGGCCAACGTAGCCGTCGGTGCGTCGCGGGACCAGATCACCGGCCGGCATAGGCGAGCAGGACGTCGTCGGACAACCGCGGCCACACCTCCTTCGCCCATGCCTCGAACTCCTGGTCGGTCAGCTCGACACAGGCAATGCCGGCCTCCGGGTCGACCCACAGGAAGCTGCCGGAGCGGCCGAAGTGGCCGAAGGTCGAGGCAGAGTTGCGCGCTCCGGTCCAGTGCGGGGACTTGCCGTTGCGGACCTCGAAGCCCAGGCCCCAGTCGCAGTGCACCTGGCGGCCGAACCCGGGCACGACGCCGGGCAGGTCGGGATAGACGGTGCGCGTCGCCTCGGCGAGCAGCTCGGCATCGACCAGCGTCGGCGTGAGCAGCTCGGTCGCCAGCGCCACGAGGTCGGTCAGCGGCCCCGTCGCACCGGACGCCGCGGAGCCGACCAGATGCGTGCCGGACAGGCCCAGCGGCAGGAGGATCTCATCGGTGAGCAGGGCATCGAAGGCCTTGCCGGACCGGGCGGCCACCGTCTCGGCGACGAGCTCGAAGCCGGTGTTGGAATAGATGCGCCGGCGTTCCGGTCGGCTGAGCACGCTGCCGTCCAGGCCGAGTCCTGAAGCGTGGGACAGCAGGTGACGCACCGTCGAGCCGGGCGGGCCGGCCGGCTCGTCCAGATCCAGCAACCCGCGCTGCACGGCGTCGAGCGCGGCCAGCGTGGTGAGCAGCTTCGTCACCGAGGCCCAGGCGAAGGGCTGGTTCTGCGGGCCGCACAAGTCCACGACGCCGCCGCGGGTGACGACGGCCACGGCGGCGGTGCCCACCGGCCAGGACGCGACCTGGTCGAGCGGACCTGCCAACGCGCTCTCCTTGGGTGCTTGTACGCCGTGTCTTGTGATGTGCCGCCGCTTGCAGGTAGACAGTGTGGCACCGAGGAAGGGGCACACATGCTCGAGGATCTGGATCCGGCCGAGACCCGCGAGTGGCGGGAGGCACTGGAGTCGGTGCTGGCATTCGAGGGCGCCGACCGCGCCTTCTTCCTGCTCGACGACGTTCTGGACCACGCGCGGCGCAAGGGCGCCCCGGTCCCCTACACCGCCACCACGCCATACCTCAATACCATCCCGCCGGACCAGCAGGACCCCTATCCCGGCGATCGAGCGATCGAGCACAAGATCCGTTCGCTGGTGCGCTGGAACGCACTGGCAATCGTGTTGCGCGCCAACAAGGACAGCTCGGAACTGGGCGGCCACATCGCGAGTTTCCAGTCCGCCGCGACGCTGTACGAGACCGGCTTCCAGCACTTCTTCCACGCCCCCAGCGACGGCCACGGCGGGGACTTGCTGTTCCTGCAGGGCCATTCCTCGCCCGGCATCTATGCCCGGTCCTTCCTCGAGGGGCGCTTTACCGAGGAGCAGCTGATCCACTTCCGGATGGAGGTCGACGGCGAGGGCCTCGCCTCTTATCCGCACCCCTGGCTGATGCCGGATTACTGGCAGATGCCGACGGTGTCGATGGGCCTCGGACCGTTGATGGCGATCTATCAGGCGCGCTTCCTGAAATACCTCCATTGCCGGGGCCTGGCCGACACGTCGCAGCGCAAGGTATGGGCCTTCCTCGGCGACGGCGAGACCGACGAGCCGGAGTCGCTGGGCGCGATCTCGCTCGCCAGCCGGGAGAAGCTCGACAACCTCATCTTCGTCGTCAACTGCAACCTGCAGCGCCTCGATGGGCCGGTCCGCGGCAACGGCAAGATCGTGCAGGAGCTGGAGGGCATCTTCCGCGGTGCCGGCTGGAATGTCATCAAGACCCTGTGGGGCAGCGCGTGGGACCCGCTGATCGCCCGCGACACGACCGGTCTGCTGTTGAAGCGCATGGAGGAGTGCGTCGACGGCGAGTACCAGGACTTCAAGAGCAAGAACGGCGCCTACGTACGCGAGAAGTTCTTCGGCAAGTATCCCGAGCTGCTCGAGATGGTCGCCGGCATGACCGACGACGAGATCTGGGCACTCAACCGCGGGGGTCATGACCCGGACAAGGTCTACGCCGCATACTCCGCCGCCATGAAGACGGTCGGCAAGCCCACGGTCATCCTCGCCAAGACCATTAAGGGCTACGGGATGGGCGAGTCGGGTGAGGGCCAGAACATCACTCACCAGCAGAAGCACATGGCTGACACAGCAATGGCCCGCTTCCGGGACCGGTTCAACCTGCCGCTGTCCGACGAGCAGCTTGCCGAGGTGCCGTTCCTGCGCTTCCCCGACGGCAGCCCGGAGCTCGAGTACCTGCACGAGCGGCGAACGGCTCTCGGCGGGTCGCTGCCGGCCCGGCGGGTGACGTCGACGCAGACCCTCGAAGTGCCGGACGTGACCGCGTTCGGCAGCCAGCTCACCGGCACCCCTGGCCGCGAGATCTCGACGACCATGGCCTTCGTCCGCATCCTCAACACGCTGCTGCGCGACAAGAAGATCGGCCGTCACGTAGTGCCGATCGTGCCGGACGAGTCGCGCACGTTCGGCATGGAGGGGATGTTCCGGCAGTTCGGGATCTTCTCCCAGGTCGGCCAGCTCTACCAGCCGGAGGACGCCAACCAGCTCATGTATTACCGGGAGGCGCCGGACGGCCAGATGCTGCAGGAGGGCATCAACGAGGCCGGCGCCATGTCGTCGTGGATCGCCGCGGCCACCGCCTACAGCACCAGCGACGTGCCGATGATCCCGTTCTACGTCTTCTATTCGATGTTCGGCTTCCAGCGCGTGATGGACCTGGCCTGGGCGGCGGGTGACTGCCGGGCTCGTGGCTTCCTGCTCGGCGCGACGTCTGGGCGTACGACGCTGAACGGCGAAGGACTGCAGCACGAGGACGGCCACAGCCATGTGCTGTCGTCGGTGATCCCGAACTGCATCTCCTACGACCCGACGTACGGCTACGAGGTCGCGGTCATCGTGGCGGACGGGCTGCGGCGGATGTACGTAGAGCAGGAGGACGTCTACTTCTATCTCACGCTGATGAACGAGAATTACGAGCATCCGCCACTGCCCGAGGGCGCCGAGGCCGGGATCCTGAAAGGGATGTACCCGCTCCCCGACCGCGCCTCGGCGGAAGCTGTGGCCGAGGGCGCACCGCGCGTTCAGCTGCTCGGCAGCGGCACGATCCTGCGCGAGGTGCAGGCCGGCGCCGATCTGCTGGCCGCGGACTACGGCGTGCGGGCCGACGTCTGGAGTGCGACCAGCTTCACCGAGCTGCGGCGCGACGGCCTGGCTGTGCAGCGGTGGAACATGCTGCACCCGACCGACCCGCCGCGGCGCAGCTACGTGGAGACCTGCCTGGCCGACCGGCCCGGCCCGGTGGTGGCGGCGACCGATTACATCAAGACCTTCGCCGACCAGATCCGGCCGTTCGTGGCCCGGCAGCTATCGGGTGCTGGGCACCGACGGATACGGCCGGTCGGACTACCGGCGGAATCTGCGCCGGTTCTTCGAGGTCGACCGGCATTACGTTGCCGTGGCGGCACTGGCCTCGCTCGCCGAGGAGGGGACCGTACCGGCGACCACCGTCGCCGACGCGATCGCCCGCTACGGCATCGATCCGGAGAAGCCCGACCCGACCACGGTGTGAGACAGCTCCGCCTCACCTACGCGAAGGGAAATGAGTGCCCAGCGCCACTGAAGTGAAGGTGCCCGACATCGGTGACTTCGCTGACGTCCCCGTCATCGAGGTGCACGTCGCTGCGGGCGACGTGGTCAACGAAGAGGACCCACTGATCACGCTGGAATCGGACAAGGCGACGATGGATATCCCGTCGCCGGCTGCCGGGACGGTGCGCGAGCTGCAGCTGTCGGTCGGGGACCGGGTGAGCATCGGCGCGCTCATCCTCACCCTCGACAGCGACGCGGCGGAGACCACCCCGCCGTCGCTGGTCGACCAACAGGAACCGCCGACCGAAGCGGCTGCCGAGCCGACTGCCGCGGCGCAGGAGCCGGCCCGCCGGTCCGCCGGTCCGGGCACCAGCGGAGAAGCGTCGGTGGCCCCAACGGCAGCACCGCCGTCCCCCTCGCCGGTGACGGCCGCGGCGCCGCCCGCCGCCGACTTCGCCGGTGCCCATGCCGGACCGAGCGTCCGGCGCCTGGCCCGGGAGCTCGGCGTCGATCTGACGACGGTCACCGGCAGCGGCGAGAAGGGGCGGATCACCAAGGACGACCTGCTGGCCGGCGTACGCGGCTCGGCTCCGGCGGCCCCAGCGGCGGCCGGCAGCGGCATTCCGGAGATCCCCGCGCAGGACTTCTCGAAATTCGGCCCGGTCGAGACTAAGCCGCTGACCCGGATCCAGCGGCTGTCCGGTCCGCACCTGCACCGGTCCTGGCTGAACATCCCGCACGTCACCCAGCACGACGAGTCCGACATCACCGAGCTCGACGCCTACCGCAAGGAGCTCGACACCGCCGCGAAGGCCGATGGTTACCGGGTCACCCTGCTCGCATTTCTGATGAAGGCATCGGTGTCGGCGCTGCGGGAGTTCCCGAAGTTCAACAGCTCCCTGGCGCCGACCAAGGACGCCCTCATCTACAAGAGCTATTACCACCTCGGCATCGCCGTCGACACGCCCGACGGCCTCGTCGTGCCGGTCATCCGCGACGTCGACCGCAAGGGCATCCGCGAGCTCAGCCAGGAGCTCGGCGACGTGTCCGGGCGGGCTCGCGATGGGAAGCTCTCGGCGACCGACCTGCGGGGCGGGAGTTTCACGATCTCCAGCCTGGGCGGCATCGGCGGCACCGGGTTCACTCCCGTCGTCAATGCGCCGGAGGTGGCGATTCTGGGCGTCGTACGCGCCAAGATGGCGCCGGTCTGGGACGGCACCGCCTTCCAGCCGCGGCTGATGCTGCCGCTGTCGCTGTCCTACGACCACCGCGTGATCGACGGGGCGCTGGCGGCGCGCTTCATCCGGCACTTGTGCCATCTGCTCGAAGACGTACGCCGGCTGGTGCTGTGAGTACGCCCGCGAACGAGGTGCATGGCGCCGAGCCGGCTGACGCTGCTGACGGCGGCGAACGGCTTGCGGAGGCGGCCACTCCGGAGCCGGTCGACCCGCCCGGGTACGGCTCCCCGAGCGGTGTCTACGACACGATCGAGGTCGCAGTCCCCGACATCGGCGACTTCGCCGACGTGCCGGTGATCGAGATCCATGTGGCGGCCGGCGACCTGGTGGCGGCCGAGGATCCGCTGATCACGCTGGAGTCGGACAAGGCGACGATGGACATCCCCTCGCCGGCGGCCGGCACGATCGCCGGTCTGCGGGTCCAGGTGGGGGACCGGGTCTCGACCGGTCATCTCATCCTCGACCTGCGTACGGGTGAGCCAGCGGCGCCATCCGGGTCGCCCGACGGGCCCGGCGCACCGGCCGCCGACGCCGCCAGAGCTGACTCCACACCGACAGCCGCAACGACCACCTCGACGCCGGCACCGACGCCGGCTGGTCCGGCCGGCACCCCCGGCGATGTCTCCGCCGAAGTCCTGGTCCTGGGCGCCGGACCTGGGGGTTATTCCGCCGCCTTCCGGGCCGCCGACCTCGGCAAGAAGGTCGTCATGGTCGATTCCCGGCCGGCGCTCGGCGGGGTCTGCCTCAATATCGGCTGCATCCCGTCCAAGGCGCTGCTGCACGCGGCCAAGGTGATCGCCGAGACCAAGGAGATGGGCCGGCACGGCATCGTCTTCGCTCCACCGGAGATCGCCGTCGACGAGCTGCGGTCGTGGAAGGACGGCGTCGTCAAGCGGCTGACCAGCGGCCTGGCCGGGCTGGCCAAGCAGCGCAAGGTCACCACGATCCGCGGCTACGGCCGCTTCACCTCGCCGAATCAGCTGCTGGTCGAGCTGGCCGACGGCGGCACGACGACCGTCGACTTCGAGCAAGCGATCATCGCCGCCGGGTCGGAGCCGGTGACGTTGCCGTTCATCCCGGCCGACGACCCGCGGGTCATCGACTCGACCGGCGCCCTGGAGCTGGCCGGAATTCCCGAGCGCCTGCTCGTACTCGGCGGCGGAATCATCGGCCTGGAGATGGCGACGGTCTATCACGAGCTGGGCGCCAAGGTCACGATCGTGGAATTGATGGACCAGCTGATCCCCGGTGCCGACAAGGACCTGGTCACCCCGCTGCACAAGCGGATCAGCAAGCTCTACGAGCACGTCTATCTCGGCACGAAGGTCACCGATGTCCAGGCCACCGCCGACGGGCTCGTCGTCTCTTTCGAGGGGGGCAAAGCGCCCGCCACCGACACCTACGACAAGATCCTCGTGGCGGTGGGCCGGCGGCCCAACGGCAAGCTGGTCGGCGCAGATCGGGCCGGCGTCATAGTCGACGAGCGGGGCTTCATCCCGGTGGACAAGCAGTTGCGCACCAACCTCAGCCACATCTTTGCGATCGGCGACATCATCGGGCAGCCGATGCTGGCCCACAAGGCTGTCCACGAGGGCAAGGTCGCGGCCGAGGTGACGGCGGGACGCAACACCTACTTCGACGCCCGCGTCATCCCGTCGGTTGCCTACACCGACCCCGAGGTCGCCTGGTGCGGCACCACCGAGAACGAAGCGAAGGCGGCCGGCGTCTCGTACGGCAAGGGCGTTTTTCCGTGGGCCGCCAGCGGCCGCTCGCTGTCGATGGGTCGCGACGAGGGGATGACCAAGCTGCTGTTCGACGAGTCGACCGATCGGGTCATCGGCTGCGGCATCGTCGGCCCGTCGGCCGGCGAGCTGATCACCGAGGCCGCGCTGGCGATCGAGATGGGCGCCGACGCCGCCGACATCGGGCTCACCATCCACCCGCACCCCACCCTGTCGGAGACGGTCGGGATGGCCGCCGAGGCGTTCGAGGGCACCATCACCGACCTCTACCTGCCCAAGCGGAAGTAGCCCGTTCAGTGACCGATCCGGTGGTCGAGTCCGTCAGCGAGGAGCAGAACTCCGGCCATGACGGGCGCCCGCCCGGCTCGACGCCGGTCCCGGCCGCGCCAGCCCCTGCCCCGCCCCTGGTTTCGCCGGCGCCGGCCGCGCCGGCATCAATGGCCGCCACCCAGCGGGTTGCCGCCAGCACTGCCGACAGTGCCGCGGGCGGCAGCCCCGACTGGCTGATCCGCGACCTCGGGCAGATCGTGGCGCCGGACCGGGTGCTCAGCCGCCCGATCGAGCTGGTGATGTACGCGTCGGACGCCAGCTTCTACCGGCTCGTCCCGCAGGCCGTGGTGCTGTCGGAGTCGGTCGAGGAGATCCGGCAGCTGTTCGCCTACAGCCACCGGCGTCGGATCCCCATCACCTTCCGGGCCGCCGGCACCAGCCTCTCGGGGCAGGCACAGGGCGACGGAATCCTGGTCGAGGTGGCCCGGCACTGGCGCGGAGTCACCGTGGAAAACGAGGGCCGCCGGGTGCGCGTGAAGCCCGGCACCATCGCCGCGCGCGTCAACCTGGCGCTGCGCCCGTACGCCGCCAAGCTCGGACCCGACCCCGCGAGCATCGCCACCTGCACGGTCGGCGGCGTGGTCAATAACAATTCGAGCGGGATGTGCTGCGGCGTCGAGCAGAACGCCTACCGTACGGTGCGCTCGCTGACCTTCGTGCTCCCGTCGGGCACGGTGATCGACAGCGCCGCACCCGACGCCGCATCGCAGTTCGCCGCGGCTGAGCCGGAGCTCGCGGCCGGCCTGACTGCGATCCGCGAACAGCTGCTGGCCGACGCCATGCTGAGCGAGCGCATCCGGCGCAAATACGCCCGCAAGAACACCACCGGCTACGGCCTCAACGCCTTCCTCGACTACAGCGACCCGCTCGACATCTTTATCCACCTGCTGATCGGCTCCGAGGGCACGCTCGCGTTCCTCGCCGAGGTGGTCTTCGACACCGTGCCGGAGCTGCCGCACCGCATCACCGGCCTGCTGGTGTTTCCCGACGTGCACGCCGCCGGGGCTGCGGTGGCGGGCCTGCGCGACGCCGGCGCCACCGCGGTCGAGTTGATGGACCGCCCGTCGCTGCGCGCCGTCGAGGACAAGCGCGGCGTCCCGGCGTACCTGCGTGGGCTGCCCGACGGTGCCGCCGGCCTGCTGGTCGACTTCGCCACCGCCGACCCTGACCGGCTGGCCGGCCTGGAGTCGGTTGCGGCCGAGCTCGTCAACTCGTTGGAACTGGTCGTACCCGCCGAGTTCACCCGCGACCGGGGCCTGCAGGTGCAGTACTGGGCGGTCCGCGGCGGACTGTTCACTTCGGTGGGAGCGGCCCGGGCCAGCGGGACGTCGGTGCTGCTGGAGGACGTCACCTTTCCCGTGGAGCGGCTGGCCGACGCGGTCGTCGACCTGACGAGGCTGTTCACCGAGCACGGATACGCCGAGGGCGTCATTTTCGGCCACGCCAAGGACGGCAACCTGCATTTCCTGCTCACCCAGTCACTCAACGAGCCGGCCGAGATCGAGCGCTACGCCCGATTCATGGACGCAATGGTCGAGCTGGTGATCGACCGGTACGACGGCGCGCTGAAGGCCGAGCACGGCACCGGGCGCAACATGGCGCCCTTCGTCGAGCGCGAGTGGGGAGCGGCCGCCGCCGAGATCATGCGTACGGTCAAGCGGCTGGCCGACCCCGAGGGCCTGCTCAACCCCGGCACGATCATCAACTCCGACCCGCGGGCGCACCTGGCCCACCTGAAGACCACGCCGACGATCGAGGCGGTCGCCGACCGGTGCATCGAGTGCGGCTACTGCGAGCCGGTCTGCCCGAGCCGGGACCTCACCACGACCCCGCGCCAGCGCATCGTGATCCGCCGGGAGATGGTCCGCCAGTCGCTGGCCAGCCCGGACGGCCGCGAGACTCCGATGCTGCATGCGCTGCGGCGCGACTACGACTACCAGGGCCTGCAGACGTGCGCCGGCGACAGCATGTGCGAGCGGGCCTGCCCGGTCGACATCGACACCGGGGCGTTGGTCAAGGTCTTCCGTGCGTCGGGGCATTCCCCTCGGGCGACGTCCGTCGCGGTGCTGGTGGCCCGGCGCTATGCCGCGGTCGAGCGGCTCGCCCGGCTCGGCATCCGGACCGGACGGGCCGCCGGCAAGGTGCTGGGGCACCGGAGTGTCGTCGGCCTCACCGAGCTGTTCCGGGCGGCGACGAGCGCTGATCTGGTCCCCAGTTGGGACCCCGACATGCCGCCGCCCGCCCCGGGCCGCCTGCCTTGGACGGACCGCGATGGTGCGGCCGCGGTGTATCTCCCGGCCTGCATCAACCGCATCTTCGGTCCGGACGGTGGTCGTGACGGTGGCCCGACGCTGCCGGAGTCGCTGGTCGCCCTGGCCGCCCGGGCCGGCCGGCCGGTGGTGATCCCGGCCGGGGTCGCCGGGATGTGCTGCGGCATGCCGTGGCAGTCCAAGGGCTACGCCGACGGGACCGCCGTGATGGTGAACCGGACCGTGCAGCGGTTGTGGGACTGGTCGGATCACGGGCGGCTGCCGATCGTGATCGATGCCAGCTCCTGCACCCAGTCGCTGCGCACATGTGGCGCCTACCTGACGGCCGAGAACGCCGACCACCTGACCCGGTTGGCGCTGCTCGACAGCATCGACTTCGCCCACGACGTGCTGCTCCCGCGGCTGTCGGTCGGCCGGAAGCACGCGTCCGTCGCCGTCCACGCGGTCTGCTCCGTGCACCATGCCGAAGCGGTAGGCAAGCTCGACGCGCTGGCCGCCGCGGTCAGCGACCGGGTGGTCAACCCGGTGGAGGCAGGCTGTTGCGGCTTCGCCGGGGACCGCGGCTGGCTGCATCCTGAGCTGACCGCGTCGGCTTTGGCGCCGGAAGCCGCGGCGCTGGCCGGATCGAAGCATGGTGATTACCTGTCGAGCAATCGCACCTGCGAGGTCGGGCTGACCCGCGAGATCGGCCGGCCGTACCGGTCGTTCGTCTATGCCCTGGAAGAAGCGACCCGCCAGATGGAGCAGCCCAGCGGTCTACTGAATCGGCGGCGCCGATTCTTCCGCGGAGGAATCGGTACGGGTAGCCCGTGCTAGCGCATCCTGTGGTATCGAGCCTGATGCCGCGGCGAGATGCCCATGACGCTGCGCCTCTCGGACGAGGAGGCCGCCGCCCTGCGACAGCGAGCATCGTTAGAGTCGCGCTCTATGCAGGACGTGGCCCGTCAAGCCGTCCGGGAGTACGTCGAGAATCACAGCCGCAGCGACCTATTGGCCGACGTGCTCGATACGGGGCCCCCCCGCTATGCCGAGGCGCTGGAGCGACTCGGCAGGTGATCTACCTGACTGTCCCCGAGCTGCTGCTCGTGGCCAGGCGTGCAGCGGGCGGACAGGTCACCGTGCGAGACGAGGGACTGCTCGCCTCCGCCGCCGGCCGGCCACAGGCGTCGGCCCTCGGTCGGGACGCGTACCGCTCACTGGAGGAGAAGGCGGCCGCCCTGCTGCACTCCCTGGCTCGCAACCGCGCCCTGGTCGATGGCAACAAGCGACTCGCCTTGGCGGCGGTGATCGCGTTCCTCGGCGTCAACGGAGTCCGGCTCACCATGTCCAACGACGAGGCGTACGACCTCGTCGTGGCCGTCGCCGCCGGCGAGCTCGACGAAGTCGGTGCCATCGCCGATCGCCTCCGCCGCGGCAGCGACGCGCGCTGAGTCGTGGGTCAGTCCGCGACGATCACGACTTCCAGCGTGCGCGGACCGTGCACGCCCTCGACCCGCTTGAGCTCGATGTCGCTGGTCGCGCTCGGCCCGCTGACCCAGGTCAGCGGCGCGGTCGGAGTGAGCAGCGCCACCGCCTCCGGGACGCCCTCGACGATGTCGCTCTCCCGGACCACGACGACCGACCAGTCCGGCACCAGCGTCAGCACCCGCCGCCCCTGACCGGGGCCGGCGTCGAGCACCAGCGTGCCGGTCTCGGCGATCGCGAGCCGGCACGTCGTCAGCACGCCGTCGACGGCGTCCAGTTCGGCGACGGTCAGCGGCGGCTCGTCACCGAGCAGCTCGACGCCGGAAGGAAGCCACTGGGCCGGCAGTCCCGGCGCCGCCACCAGCCGCGACGCGCCTCGGGCCCGGGCTGCTGCCGTCACGGCAGCGCCGACACCATCCCGGTCGGCGCGGTGCACCACGGCCCGGTAGTCCACCAAGCGGTCGGCGAGCAGCTCGACGAGCTCCTCGCGGGAACGGGTGCCGGGCCCCCTGACGTAATCCCGAACGGCCGCGGGGGACGCGGGCGCACCGGCGATGGCCGCGCGTACCCGCTCGAGCACCTCCTCCCGCGCATTCACCGCTTCGCCCACCAGTCGCGGAACGTCTGCTGCGGCGGCAGCGGGATATCGCGGGTCGCGGTCCACCGGCCCAGCGGTGGCGGCAGCGCCGCGATCCGGTCGCGTCCCCGCGCGAGGACCCGGCCGATCCGGGCCAGCCGCAGTGCCCGTGTCCAGCGCTTCTCGTCGCCCATCGCAAAGGCGGCGGCCTGCATCGCCAGCCGCTCCGGAGAGGGTGTGGGCTTGTCGCGCTTGCTGTCGACCACCCGGTTGCGCAGGTGCACCAGCATCGTCGGGATGTCGATCGCCA
>JAABUW010007839.1_pt1 | contig 12684 bp, 19 predicted proteins | sample 5560081 | NCBI WGS metagenome assembly JAABUW01 (sample SAMN10711882, study PRJNA513363) | rock metagenome | isolation source: Antarctica rocks | place: Antarctica: Victoria Land, Knobhead sud
CTCACCGGCCCCTCCCCAACCTCAACCCGCTACACAGCCGCCCTCAAAGCAACCTCAACCCTCCACTCCCTCCTCACAACCGCCCTCTCCCTAACCTACCTCCACAACACTCACTCCAAATGGCCCTCCCCATCCCCCCCTCTCTCTCCCAACTCAATCGCACACACCCCAAACCAGCGCAACTACCCCAACGAAAGCCACAACCCAACAATAACCACCCGCTCCACCTTCGGCAACGCAATCGCCGGCATCGAAGCCGGCTATCTACTCCAAGACACCCTCGCCCTACTGCTAAAAGCCCACACCTACCGCCATCCTACGCGCAGCAACGTCCTCGATAAAACGCTCATCGCCCACCACATCACCATCGCCTCCTTACTATTACTACTCCAATACCACATCGCCCACAACCGCGAAGCCGGTATCTACATAATCATACAATTCCTACTCATGAACGCCTCAACACCAGTGTTGAATCTGCGCTGGTATCTGCGCACGTATGCGCCTGCGTGGAGGCGAGCTGGGCTGGCGACGGATGTGCTGTTTGCGGCTGCGTTCTTTGTGGCGAGGGTCGGGCTTGTGTGGGTTGTGCTGAGGGATTATGGCGCGTGGCATGGGATGGGTGCTTGGGAGGCGTATTGGCAGGCGTTGAGGGTGCCGTGTCAACTTGGTACGGGGGCGTTGTTGGGGGTGAATCTGGGGTGGTGGGGGATTTTGGTTAGGAACTTGGTGCGGAAGTTGAGGAAGGGCGGCTGGGGTTGAGCTGTTTTTGATAGAGTCGAACGGAACGGTCTTTTGGTAACTTGGGAAAGACGCAGCAGCGCTGCCACCGAGAGGGTTACTCAATGTCGATTGCTAGGCTAGAATATGCGAAAGGAGCCGCAGCTCACTTGCTTGAAGTGGTCTACGATGGTGGATCTCAACAATCAAAATCGGGACGGCATTTGTGGCAATGATCTTATGATATCGCCTGGTCACTATCCCGATCGCACATAGCTATTTAGCAGGTTAAGGTCTGGCTTACCATCTTCCTTATCAGTATCCTACCTCTCATACATACCATACTGACGTCGATTTTCGTAGAAACATAGCATGCGACAGGCGTATCACCTCATCGTAAAACATTCGATCCTGGTAGCTTCTCCACCTCCTTCAGACAAACTGCGGCAGCAATCCACACAAAGCTCACCAATGCTCCTACTCTTTTCCTGACTCTCGTGGTATTGCAGGCCACATACAGGCATGCAATAGATCGCTCTAACGCCTCTTCGCCACTTTTTCCATCGTCACCACGGGTAATGGAGAGCACGGTGTATTCTATATCTCGATCATGCTTCTCTTTCATGGTCTTTGAGAATTCACGTTGGCGCTTGCTCTGTGCTCCATTCTTGCCAAGTAGGTTGCCGCTGAACACTTCTATCTCCGAGACGAAGTGGTGAGGATGTGTGGAGTTTTGCAGCATTGTGTCCACAAGATTCTCCTCGTAACTGGCACGGTGTCAATATTTTGCGCTCGCTTATCCAAGCACGAATGCCACGACTTACTTTTCCTTGACGTCTTTTGCAAATTCGATATAATGGTGCCATTGGATCAAAGCTGTTCTATCCCGGACGTGTATCCACACAGCATCCGCAAGGCCGCGAACGACATTGCCCTGCAGACCTGGTATCTTTGACTGCATTTGCAGTTGCTCGAAGAATCGCTGTTCGTCGATCTGACGGTAGAGTTTTCCAAGGATTTTGGGGCTTTCATAGTAACGATGTCGGGGCGGTTCGTAGCTTGCCATATCATCGAGTTCAGCATTCTCCTCGTTAGAATGGCTCTCCATCTGATCCTCCTCTTCGAAATTGATGGTTTTCTCGATCAGGACACGAGGACCGGGTGCTTGAAAATCTGGACGGATTCTCGGATACTTTGGCAACTTATCGAAATCGACCTGTGTATGTTAGCATGGACCTCTGAAATGATTTCTCCAACTCGTAGCCCGGATACGCACCGGAACCCCTGTCTTTGAGAAGTCAACGGCCGTTGAGTGCAATTCAGCGAGGTCAATGCACACGGGGTCGAAGGTCCCTAAATCACTCCGATCCGCTAGTATTTGGTGGAGTGTGGCGATTTGGGCCACCCTATCATTTTCCATGAAATTGATGAAGAAGTCTGTCATATCTGATCTCTCCACTGGCCGGCCTATATCAACAGCGGTTGGCGTGGGGTAGTCCGCTGGGTAGGCGAGTCGCTTTGGATAAAGCGAGTCGTCGTATATCACGTTGTACAAATCGCCGTCCAAATCTCCACCACTGAGTTGTGATGGTAAGTCTCGCTGGCCACGACTGCTGAAGACTACCACGTTGTGAAGGGCTCGCAGCGGGCTGTTCACGCGAACATTTACAGCTGTGACACACTGTACATCACCAGGATGCAGTGCAGGAGACCTTGTGATCACCACGCTTCCTTCAATAATCTTAATCTGACCTCCTCTTTCCGTCTGAAAGGAACAGTAGATTGTGCCCTCCTGCAAGTCGCCGGTCTCGTCCATGATACCTACGACCAATTAACACAATCACATTGGCTAAAGGTAGCGAATGTACCATATAACGTCACGCCTTTCTCAACCCGGATGCGAGATCTATGCTTGAGCTCACGAAGCTGAATAAGGACGGCTAGTTCCAAAGTATCGCGCAGAAAGTCATCCTCGGCGAAGGAGAATCCCAATGCCCAGAGCTTTCGGATCAGGTAAGACAGTCCCGCTGCTTTGCCGACGAAGTTCCGCTCTAGAAAGCTTGCCGCATTGACAGCGGACAGTGTGGTCATCCTAAGTCTCTCCACAGCGTCTGCCTGTAAAGCTAGGAAGGCTTGGTCTGGGACGTGAAGATCTTCGAGTATCTTGATCAGTTGTCTATTCAGGTACATAGGCAGAGGTTTGAGCGCGGAGCCACAAATCTCAATGTCTGCGACATCGGTCCCTTCAAATTTGATCATTGAACGACGCAATCGAAGAGCGGCGCCTTCAAGCCTAGTATCAAGCGATATCACGCCCTTCGCGCCTGCTGACTGTTAGTACCTTTGTGTGCTGGACATCGTTGGTACATGGAGTACAGAACATGCTCTGCAAGACTCACCTTGGAAGCGGATCTGCAGCACTGTTGGTTTCAAGCCACGAGCTTGTGGGTAATTCTTCCAGACTTGGTGAAGGACATCAGAGGAGCAGGTTCCACATCCGTCACTAAATGTTCGATCATTTCGCTTGACGTCCGGCATACGACTGAAAGCTTCTGGTGGGATACCGACGGAGCTGAACGACTGCGAGAATGCCTGACCGATGCGAGCTGCGCATTTGGCCGGCGAACGAATCGACCTGAAATCTCCCAAGGCCTGAATCACATTCTGAGCGAAGACCAGCGATCCGTTTAATACGAATGGGGCCATGAACCAGCATGTTTGTGAACGTAGTGAAGAGTGAGAGAAGCCCAAGAACTAGAGAAAGTTATCAGTCCTTATGCTTTCTGACTTCCAACAACGATGGACTGGCCCTACCTCATACTGACGATTAACGATGTTAGTACCTATTTGGAGTACCTGCTTGTAGCGCTTCTGGTAGATGTCTTCCGCTGAAGTCTGGCGGTCGAATCGAAGAGGCTCTCCATCTTCATCGAGGAAAGATACCGAGAGGAAGTAGTTCGCAAACGATGAATATTTACGGAGTACCCTGTTCTTTATTTCAGGCTCTGGACCATAGAGATACGTTCCGGCTGGGGTTACGGTGGCTTTGTGGACGGAAGCAATGTGATCGTATCGATCTGCAAGCCTCGGGGAACAGGATTCTTGCCGCTGGATTGAGCCTTGAGACTGGACCAGAAGGTCGGTCAACGTCTCAATACTGAGGTCTGATGCTTCGGTTTCCGGTCCAGAAAATGGCAGATGGTCCATCAAGTTGCGAACAGACTGGACAACAGTAGCCACCTCTATTCTCTCGACTTGGCGGGATACCACACCCAACAATTCAATCACCTTGCTTGGACCTAGGTACCCATTCTGAGCCAACTTCTGTATCTGGAATTTTAGTTCAAAGGACAAGCTGCCGTATCTTCTCTCCGTGAACGCGGACTTTAAGGCGTCCATTTGATTTGGGAAAGGCGCTCGGGTGATAGCCGATGTGTTCCACGAGATGCTAGGTGGTATCAACGGATTCTGTTTGAGGGTGTGTATCCCGGAGATGTCGTTCGCGTTGGACAGCATTAACCGGTAACAAAGGCAACTTGCTACTACCGTACCATGAGATTGGCTTATTGCCGAGATCCTTTTTCGCTTAGACTTTTGTTTGGACAGGCTGATCGTCATTGATTGAAGCATTTGCTCAAGATTGTTACCATTTGGAAGGGCGCCTGGGTGATCAAGCTTCTCGAAGAACTTTGGCGCTTCAGATAAAGAAAAGGTGATCGAAGGATTAGATTTTGGGCCCATGGTAAAGGACTGGATACTGCTGTATGGAATCTCGATCTGGTGTGCTACTGAGGTCGCTGACTGTTGTCTGAGGTTGATAAGCAATGTCCGCTGCCCGAATACAATACGCCCGGATCTCTTTTCCTGGCAGTAGGTGGCGAATGCAAGGTCAGCACCAACGTAGGTCCATTGCCCGCACTTGAACGAATTGATATCGAAAGCGCGAGGATTATCCACGGTTCTAGACGAAGATGTATCCATCCTCCCCGGGACAATCTTGGCTTTTTTGGAGGTCGCGGCATACTTGTCGCTCTGCTCCTTCTTCAAGCTCAACAGAAGAAATGGATCAGGTTGCTTGTTGCTCACGCTGCAATTCACGGGCCTTCCCAGATGGGAAAGCTTCTGTTGCACTGTTCTAAAGCCTATGGGACCTGGCACCGTTTGTCCATGCAAGTTGAGGAATTGGCGTGCCTTTTGTATGTCTTGTATTGTCAGTATCGCAAGGCGGCCTTTGGGCTTATAACAATGGAAGGTATCAACGCCTATCTTCTTCAGCGTCTCTTTAAAGAACGCTTGTATTTGCTTCTCAGTGGCCTCTTCGTGGAGGTTGCGAGCAACTACCTCCATCTTGGAAGACTGGACGCCAGCAACGTAAGGGATAAAGGTATGAACGCAGAATAAGGAGAAAGATATACGATCATGCAAGCATGTAAGTGGAATGAGGTGTTGAGAAAGAGTAGGCGTGTAGCTCAGAAAGATGGGTCGTTATCAAATGCTAGGTAATGGGGAACTTCAACCCTTAAGATCATGCAGGCCTCAGCCCCGCTTCAAAGATGCATGAATCGAGCCCAGCTGTCAAAGGGCCAAGCGCTTGCTTGATTTTCGTTGGTGGTGGTGGTGCATGAGCCTCAAGGTGGAAGAAAGGTCAACGCACTGAGCATTGAGGAAGTCGCAACCGCGCTGAAGCCGGCGCTAGTCTCAACACAGACGTCCATCACAACCATGCAGTCACTGCTTCAGGTGAGCGGTGCGACTTAGACAGAGTTTTGTGTTAAAGCTCTTATTTTGAGCTTTCATTCGTGAAGGTCCCAATGGGAAGCTGTACAGTTTGCCAAATCTATCGCATGTGAAATCATCCGAATGTCAACCCATACCTAACATCATGCCAAAAGTCGTTGTCTGCATACTGATAATCCGAGAAAGTGTCCCTTCAACAACCCAGCTCACCAAAATGTACCTCAGTACCGCGGTGGGCCACCACCGTAGCTGCTCCCGCCCCAGCTGCTACCACCTTGACTTCCGTGATGGCTGTTATGATGGCCTCCACTTCCGTGCTTGCCATAACGATCCTTAGCAGCATCCTCCAGCTTGCTTCCTGCAATGGCACCACCAATCATACCCAGAAGTGTGTGACCACCCATCTGCTTTCCCGCATAGCGGCCTGCCATCCCGCCTCCGATGGCACCCATGATGCCTCGCTCGCCTTCTGGAGCATTGGGATCATAAGGCGCATTGGGATCTTGAGGTGGCATGTGGCCAGTTGCATCAACATAGCCTCCTTGATGCTGGTTCGGGTCTTGACCGTAGCCTTGGTGTTGTTGGCCGTACTGTTGACCCTGACCATACTGCTCTGCTGGGGGACCGTAGCCGCTTCGAGGGTCTTGAGGAGGGGGAGAGCCGCTGAAAATATGTTAATTGTGGCTTTTGGGGTGGGACGAAGCTAGACTTACTAGTATGCGGACTGTCCTTGGGGATTGCTAGCATCGTATTGTCCAAATTGGCCACCTTGCTGACCGTGCTGGAAGCCTCCTTGCTGAGGCGGGCCGTATGAGTTTGTTCGATGTGGTGGGCCGTAGCCTTGAGGCGCTTCCCCATACTGAGGTGCTGGTGGCGGATACCCCTGCTGACCGTATCCTTGAGGGGGACCTTGCTGCTGGTAGCCTTGAGCGTAGTTGGGTGGATACTGATTGTATGGGTCCGACATGATGAACGACTGAAGTGTGTTCTTTGAGAAGATGATTGAGGAAAATGTGTGTGATGTGTAGAGGGTCAAGATCTAGGCAAGGACTCGACGTTGTATTTATGTATCAATTGCCCCGCGGTTTACGGCGGGGGTGGAGTTTATTAGCCGGTGTGGCTGAATTCTTCACTTCCTTGTGAGGCGGAGTACGACACCTAAGCTTAACATCGACTTCGGGATGCTGCTATTTCCAGTAATCTCGGTGCTTGAGCGCACGATGTGCACACCCAATGTGCCAACGCTTGGCCCATTGTGAGTTGCATATAGATGCTTGCTTCGCTTGTTTCCAGGTTTCAATTCAGCATGCACAGCTTGGACAAAGTGATTAGAAACGAATGAGTCCAAGGTCCAACCTGGCATGCACCAACGCTTGGAGGAATCTTACAAAGCACTGTGAATCCTGGACCCAAACAGGGACGTTGACTAGAACAACACTGGACAAGGAGTGATGTTGACAAGACTTTTCGAGGCTATTGGCACAAGCCTACTCCGTACAGACTGATACATTCATCATTCTCGGTTGGTTGGGGACTTGGAAATCTTCTCTGTGTGTGTTTTGGAGATCTGGGTGTACAGTAAGACGTGGTCCCAAACGTACTCTCGAGTTGTCTTCTGACGTCTCTACTTTCTCACCACAGGTATAGCAATAGGCAAAGGTCGTCAGGTTCACAGCAATAGACCACAGAGCTGGACTTGTTCATCTTCTCAAAGCTATGCCCAAGCCAAGGACAGGAGATGTTAACTGCCTCAAGGTTGCAGACCGCATTCTCGACTGTCACGGCCAAAGGCCAACTTGGTACATCTATACTGGCCATATGCATGCAGCTAGTAACATCGAAGACGGAGAAATACATTGCGATTGAACATAGAAGATAGCGGCACTACGCTGTTCGTCTGCTTCGATCTATACGATTTCGCGGCATTGACTGTATCCCGTGGAGGCAACATTGGCATAATCTCACTTTAACACCATATGATACAGGACAGCCCAGAACACCGATGCCGCCATTTGCGAGAGGGTTGGTCGGGGAGATGCTCAGCATGCACGGGACTAGTGTCCGACTGGTGCGACTATGATATCGTGAGGGATTGCTGGCCTGTGCTGTTCCAAGACAATGGGAATGAGAGTGGGACGGCCGAAAATATGTGTGCAATATTGAAGTCACAGACAAACGGATATATTTAGTCATATCAATTACATACTGTTGGAGTTGCTGGCGTGAACGGTAGGTCGATGTTGGGAGTTGATGATTAGTGTGACATTTTCCCAGCCGCTGTGGGCAAATCCATTGGGACGGGCACAGTCCATTGACATATAACAGCGATACGTCCTTCATCACACATCCAAGGACCCTTCTTCAGAAAATACTCATATCCATTGAATCTCCAAATGTCCGGATCAGGTCTTTCGGTACGGATTTAGATGCTGTCGAAACCGTGCCCGCCAAAATCATGTGGCGGCAGATACCGCCCCTCGGCCCCTAGGTTTTAGGCCCGTTTCGAAACTCTCCAACCTCCCTCAAATCTGTGGACTATACTTCTCCAAGTGCTTGCGCCTGCACCATGTCCGGAGTCGCCAGTCGACCCATCTTCGCATTGACATCATTATAATCTTCAGTGTTTGGCAGACCTTCTTTACCTCGACCGAGCCTTGGGCGCATTGTATATGCTTCCCACAACAACAACACTCAACTTTTCTTCCCCCGCAGCTTTCTGCTCGATACGGTCTCGACGACCTCTATAATCATTTACAACACCAATCCCCTACTTTCGAATCACTCGGTCCGTGCGAGTATGACGGCTTGATTCCCGTCTTTCGCACAGAAGGCACCCGCATCAATCCCACGACCACAGACCGCATCTATATCTTCGCGCCAACCAACCAGACGATAGGCGATCATTGAGCTATACTGCTGCCACAAGTCGCGACGTTTCAAGCTCTGAAACATTGGCTTGGTCTGACCTGCCGTTGTGGGGAAACATCTCCCCGCGTGCCACAACTATATCTCTTATCTTCACACACTGCCTCCAGCAAAGATGCGCGCCTCACTTTCGGCTCTCTCTTCCGTGAGCCTGCTCTTGACTTCCTCTATACGTGCCATCGGCGCCATCACCCTCGACCAGTATCAGCCAATCAACGGCTTCTCGCAAGTGTGCGTCAATGCCTACAACACGCCACTCTCAGGATGCACAGCGTCAGAATTAAAGAGCCGCTCCTGCTCAACAACATGTATAGCATTCCTCGAAGCTTTGACACAAGTCTTGAATTCGGAATGCGGGGGCGCGAGCGCATTGCCGAACACTTTGATAGGGTCATTCTTTAAAAACGAGGGGACAAGCACCCTTTGCCCGAACGTACTGGATGGGAGCGGAGGGACCAATGATGCATCGACTTCCGTCGTGGCACAGGCGAGCGCATCCACATCCACCTTATACAGTTCAGCTTCGACAACGAGCCAAGCAAGCTATACGTCTGAAACTTTACCATTACTCAGTGCTGCGCCCAGCCAATCTTTCGTGTCAACATCCACTACCTCGACCACGGCAAACGCCGCAACCACCACAACTCAAATCGCTGTCGTGAATACCACAGTCTCACCGCAGTCCCCATCGCTCCAGTCGTCACCTTCTTCGACTGCCGGACCGCATACCGAGACTCCCACGTCCAACGATAGCAAGACTACATCCGGGGGAGGTGGAGGCGACGGAGGCTCACCACTGGACGTGGCCTCCTCTGCCGCCAGTCATAACGGGAAGATAGAAGCTTGGGTACTTGGCTTGATGGCGGGATCGGCGGGGCTGGCTTTGCTGTTATGAGGAGCCTCGAGTCCCATGAAAACATACTAGATCGGCTTGCGTTGAAGGACGGAGAAAGCGCGAATCGCAGGTCGGGGTTGGTCCTTGATTTCCCTACACGATGCATATGACAGCGACGATGCTCCGATTACGTTGAGATACCATTCGAAGCGAAGCATTCGAAGCGAGGCGTTTATTGATGTTCTTTCACCTTAGCGAAGGGATCATTACTGTCATACTGTATATGCTATAAATGGTGATCGATTAAGGTGTGCAGAGGGCAGCGGCGAGCCTTGTAAATGGCTTCTTGTGTGCTCTCGCTAGAGAGTTGTCCATAGACCCTTCCAGTCATTGCTGTACAAAGACACCATACCCAATCACCCAATGTGCCATAGTAATCGCTTTCCTTGTGAGATTATTCACCATCGAGTACGCCTTTTGGGAACCCCGCGTAGATGACCAAGGATATGAATATGTACTCATGTAGGTTTGTAGGTAGGTACTTTATGCGACTTTGCGGGCCGACGCTTTCGGAGCAGGCTGCTGGCTTGGCTCGCCGCGACGCCGCCGAAATTGCACCTAGACTGCCAGACTGCTACACACCTTCATCGTGGTCATTTTGCTCTTCACATAGCACATCTTGCTTCAACTACTGTAAGAGTCCTGTCGAAAGGAGTCTCCGAGTCCGGCTAGGAATTATTGAGGTCAATTCACCTCGGAATTGCTCCAAAGCCTTGCCGCCGTCATCCTGTCCCCACCTCCCAGCGAAATCACATGCTAGGCGCCCATTCAGTTCACGTTCTCAACGAAGCCTGCGCATCTCGTATCCTCATTCAGTATCTATCCTTTACGATAGTGAACCCACTGGCGCGCCGTCAAGGACCAATCGTACAAGGCTTCTGTGATCCCAGAGCGACCTCGAATGTGAACCACCTTTGACAGTGGATGAGACCTAAGGTACACTTTTCGAGGGCTGCCATGACCTAGGCTCTGAGGGAAGGCATTCACAATGGTCTACCATGATTCGGACGCCGATGATGAATACGAGAGAAGTGTCATGACCTCTCCCATACTCGCGGACGACGACACCTCAACTACTGATTCGGATCCTCCCTCCACTGAACCCACGCCTACCACCTTCGGTCACAATATAGACTTAGGGAAACTGTCTCCTGGTAACACCATCGTCGGATGGACGACAGGGCAGTGTGCGGACTACATTTCCAGCCTTGGGCTACCCCAGTACTGTGACAAGTTCTTGGGTAAGGAAACCTCCTGACCACACCTATACACAAGAGAGACTGAGCTAATCGCTTTTCACGCATGCAGAGAACGAAATAGTGGGGGAAGCACTGATAGCGCTACGACATGAAGAGCTGAAAGAGATGGCCATTATCAGTATCGGCCATAGGCTGACAATCCTCAAGGGCGTGTACGACGTCAAGATCAAGCAAGAGATACCGATAGACTCCGATCACTGGATGCCACCATGTAAGGCACCCTATCCTACTATCTTTTGCCTTATCCGCTGTTGCCTCACTGACCGTTCCAGCTGCCGATGCCGAGACCCAGGATCGGACTGCTACAAAAGACGACATATCCCGCATCATTAAGTCCATCGAGCTTCGAGATCATCGCATACAAGCTGCCGAAGCTGAGCTACGAAAGATCACCGAAGAATATCGAAAGCTACGAGACGAACTTCTACCAGTATTCAGAATGGCAAAAGAATCACAACCTCTGCCGTATCACCCCAACAACAATAGCCCCAGCCACCCCGAGGATGGAATGTCGCCGATGGTTTCACAGTTGCCACCAGAAAAGTTGGGCAGCAGCTTATCCCGCAAGTTCTCCACCAAAAGACTGTTCCTCGGCTCAGCGCCGAAGAGCAGTTCCCCGACCCACATACCCCAGTCCATCCCCGAAGGGAGATCCAAGGCTGATACGAATCTCGATCCCTCCGCAGCTGCCGTCGCCGCTTCGAACCACCTCACCGCTACCGTAAGCGGTGGATCCCAACCTTCTACATCTCCGAGCCAGGCAAACATTCCCTCGCCCACATCGCCGAACACCTACGCCAACCAATCTACCTTGTATCAACGAACATACCGAGACCAGCAAACACCAAGTACGGCGCGAAATATCTACTCCGAAGAAGCTACAGGCTACTACTCCGGTTCGACAATCACCTCCGAACGGGACCGCACAGCCAATCCTACCCCCACGCCAAGCACAGCGCGCACTCGAGCACCCACCCGCGATCAATATCAACAACTACAACAAGCCCAACAGCAACAGCCAGAAGAGACATCGACGTCAGGAGCTGGTCCTGGCGTAGAGATCTTCAAGTCCTTCCGTGTCAGTATGGAAGATCCCTGTGAGAAAGTCCTCCCGGCTGCGCTCAAGAAATACAACATCAACGCCGATTGGAGGCAATACGCGCTCTATATCGTTTACGGTGATCAAGAGCGCTGTCTTGGCTTGAGGGAGAAGCCGTTGATACTATTCAAGCAGTTGGACAAGGAAGGGAGAAAGCCAATGTTTATGCTCAGGCGGCATGCGGCGCCTATGGAAGGGCATAGTGGACCCAGTGGAGGGCCTGGATCGGGGGCGAATGTCCAGTATGATCCAACTGGAGGATTGGGCTCTGGGAAGGGGCATCAAAGTAGCATACAGCTGCCCGGGGGAGTAATATGAGGGCATTGAGGCCCAGCATCTCCAGCATGCTAGCATACATTTCGATTCGACTTCATGAGGTAGGGAGGAATGGGATACGGGCATTACAGACTTCTGATTAAAGAAGTTGGGCACATGGCGTTTCAATGATGGTGCATTGACGAATTTGGGCATTTATGGTTCGGCCAAAAGGGCTTGCCTTCTGTCACACCTACCAATTTAGCATAGCGATCTTGTAGTTTGGTGAAATATGAGAATCATGCGAGTGTTTTTGGATTTCACAATGCCTGCCTAGACCCGTCTTCCCACTCCAAGCGCCCCCGCCAAATCCGAAACACCCCCCCCCCCCCCCTAGAATAGAAATCCTCCCAGGCAGCACCTCTGCACCGCCCCCTAGACGTCACCAGCACTTGCCAACTTTTCCCACTTTTCCTTAACCTTTATATCCTGTGCTGCACTCATCATCGACTCTATCCCATCGTGTCATCTTACTGGAATTAAAGGTGGAAAGTAAGGATGCCCCAACTCACCGATAATTCCGCGAGCGAGCGTCTCCTGCGCGAGGGACGGGAGGTCAAGACGAGGGTGGGGAGGTTCTGGGATGGGTTTCGGGATTTCGCGTTGCAGGATAATGTGCTTGAGGTTGCTGTTGGGTTGATGTGAGTTCTTTTTTTGGATTTTTGGATTTTTTGGATTTGATTTTTTGGGGGGGGGGGGGTAGTTCTATTGGGGGGGAGTGGGTATGGATATAG
>JAABUW010007840.1_pt1 | contig 12681 bp, 17 predicted proteins | sample 5560081 | NCBI WGS metagenome assembly JAABUW01 (sample SAMN10711882, study PRJNA513363) | rock metagenome | isolation source: Antarctica rocks | place: Antarctica: Victoria Land, Knobhead sud
GTCTCTGCCTGTGGCAATCTCTAGCATATCCAGATCGGAGTACATTCGTATGAAGATAGAATGCCAAAGCATCATGAGGCTTTGTTCCTGCACCTGGAAAGCTGGTGTCGTGCAGTATCTGCTCAGCCATAATGACAGCAGGCTCTGACACTCGAGCACCGCGCGAGACTCTTGGGCCGTTGACAGATCGGAACTTTCGCACGCCGTAGATCCGATCCTCTCCAGCTGAACGTACAATTCGACCTCATTCGCAATTTCTGGTAGTTCCACGTCGACTGATCCTTTGGGCGAAAGGTAGAAATCAGGAGCTCGAGCAGGGCTCAGGTTTCGTGCCTCTGCTTCTTTGATCATGACTTTCCACCATGTGCTCGGCGTCCCAGCGGCGAAGGATTCTTTTGACGATAGGCGCGGAAGCTGGCTCCATTGTTTTCGAACGGCAGGTCCGTGGTGGAACATGGCCGCAATCTCGGAGTCGAGCAACAACAGAGCATGAAGAGATCTTGAAGAGTTAGGTCATGTAAAGCTCATTATGGTTGAAAGGCCGATGACGTTCTTGCTTACCTCCTTTTTTCCTCCTGATGTATCCATTTTCTCCACGATTCATCAAGCTGCTTGCCTTGAAGCCCGGCGAGTCCAATGTCTGGCCTCTTTGCATCGAACAGTTTCAGCTTGCGAGCCCACTGCGAGTCCCGGTTAGGAGAGTCACATGAAATTACTCGCCCCATCCAAAATAGGTACATACCACAATCATACTGCCATGAAACAGCTGTACCTGCATAAGATCTTTCGGTCTCTACGATATGGCGCATTGTCAGCGGGTTGGATCCGTGGAACCTGGTGCTCAGACTAGTCACTTACACCGACCGAGATCCCAAACACTTGCCCGATTATGGACGCCTGGAATGCCAAGAAGGACTCTGCTTCGTGGCCGGCAATAAGCGTGTCCCACTGTTGGACGAAGTATTGGTCAGATCATGTCAAAACATGGGGTTTAACTGATGAAGGGATAATACCGAAGACAGTATAGCCTTATTGAGTCTCTCGAACATGCTGATGCCATGCGCTATAGCCTTGCTCGATCCAATGAACAGGCTACCGACAGAGCATAGAGACAGCAATAAAAGCCCATTCTTAGCGTGAGGGCGGAATGTTGGCGCATGGACTGCAGGCAGGACGGGCTGAAAGTTGGCAAAGTAGGCTGATAGAGATAGATCCTAATGCGCATCAGTCACCTTGAGCAGCAGCACTCTGATCCATGGAGTGTCGGCTTACCAAGAACGATGTTGAGGGCAGGGAACCTGGCTGAACACGAGGCTGTAATCTGGTTGTCAAGTCCCTGCGCCTGTCTTCGTCGACCTGGAGCTCGGGCTGCACGGGCTCCAGGGTACCATCTCCGGAAGGGACATGGCCAACGTAGGTATACCAGCTGCGCTGGATCGCCGTCTCTTTTTCTGATCCTGTCCGTTCATGCGGATGTCGCGACTCTAGGTTCGGCGGAGGTACGGACGTATCCCGCACCTCTTCGGTCATTACCCCCAGTACTGGTTGCAGAGGATACTCCCCAATAGCATTAAGGAACGACAGATTCAAGTCCTCGAACCCCTCAGTATTGACGAAACTCAAGCTGTCAAAATCATCGCCCCCGAAGCCCCAGTATGGCAACTGGTTGTCCAGGCCAGAAGTCGACTCACTGATGGACGGAACTGTGTAAGCATTGCTGTCTGTCATTCTCGTCCCTGGAGAGGCATTGATCAAGCCGCTTGAGGCCACAATGGCACCCAACGGACCATCTCCCATAGAATGATCGTTCAAGAATGGGGTCGCGGTGCTGCCCAGAGGCATTAACTGATGCTGTTGCGCTGCCAATATGAGGGCCGAGAAGCCAGCATCCTCTCCTGTCGTCTGCAGGGGCATGATACCATGCTGCTCTTCTGCACTTATGCTGTTTTCAAAACCATCGGCACTAATGGAAGGATGCTGAATCCTCGGACTCTGGCTAGCTGTACGATTTGGACGGCCAGCGTCGTGCGACCTGCAGTGTCGCAAGAGCGTGTCTCTGGATAGCTATCAGAAATGTTTGCGGGTCTATTGCGGCCAGGCTATTGGGCACGTACTGCCTAGCATACATGCGCCTGCATACCGGGCATTCGAACGGCTTTTCCTTCGAGTGTGATCTCAGATGCCGTAAGAGGTGCTCGGCCTTGTTGAAGCTAGCAGAGCATATTGAACAAACACGCTCCTCCTTCGAGGTCTTTCTTCGTCGTCCCTCCATCACTGTACGACAGCTGGTCAAGCGGCAGGGCAGTGTCGGTGTGCTTGCGAGGGGCGTACTGGATGATTAGGAGCCACAAATGAGACCCTGACTTGGTGAGTATCAATCTCAGACCACTCACTACCTTTTGGAAAAGCGATTCAGGAAGCACAAAACGTGGAAGCACAAAACGTGAAATCACCCTCCTTTTAGGCTTCCCCGCACTTCGAAGAGTGGGGAAGATGTCGCAGGTTAAACTGCTACCCTGCACCAAGTTGAACTAGTCTTTCTATAGCAGACCTGGTCAGATGAGTTTAGTCTAAAAATGAGATGATGTTCCTGGTCTTTCCAATGCCCTCAATTTCCACCTCCACCACATCACCATCCTGGAGAAACTCTTTCCGAAAGTACCCGACCCCTGAAGGTGTCCCGGTCATGATCACCGTTCCCTTTCGCAACGTTGTACCACGCGAAAGATGGCTGATTATGCGTCGAACACTGAAGATCAAGTCGTTTGTGTTCGAATCCTGCTTGATCACCCCATTCACCTTGGTCGTGATCCTCGCAGCGAGAGGGTCCGGAACTTGGGTCGTTGCTGTAATCGTATGACCAATTGGCGCAAAGCAGTCGAACGATTTCGCATAGCTGAACTGCCCTCCAGAGACCTCTGGTAGCTGATAATTCCTCGCAGATACATCGTTGCCAGCGGTGAAACCAAGCACGTAGTCTAAAGCCTCGCTCTCCTCTACGTTCTTTCCTTCCTTTCCTATGACGATAACGAGCTCGCCTTCATAGTCGAGCATCTCGCGAGTGTCCGGGTGAGTTGGCACAACATCAAAAGGGCCTGTGAGTGCGTCTGCAGGCTTCAAGAACACGGATGGGTATTTCGGCAGTGGAAGCTTGAACATGTAAGCCTCTTTTGAGAAGCCATGCTCTCAAAGGACGTCGCAGAATCGAACCTTGGCTTCTTCAGCGTGTGTCCTGTAATTCAAACCAATGCATATCACTAAAGGCGTCCTTTCCAGAGGACAGAGAAGCTGCAACTTGTAAGCCAACTGAATTTTTCGAAGGGTGTAACTATACGCACCTCCTTGGTCTTCAGGATCTCGTCGGTCTCTTGAAGAGCATCAAACGGGTCGCCGAGGAATTTCCTAACCAAAAACTCATCCCCTCTTGTCTCCAAGAGATCCCCATAGAAGACATCATTGCGTTCTCTGAACCGGACAAGACGTCTGTACGCCATCCTCGTGGAGACTATAGGGCTTTGAGTGGGTAAATAATAATAATTGCTTTCGACAGCGAAGAAGATATTTAATAGAAGACAATGAAGCTTGGTAGGTACTTCGTTCTTAATGAAGATCCACCGTGATTGAACACAAGACTTCAGAGTCTATATCCCTCTTCGAAGAAGAGCCCCGTCATGGCCGTACCATGGGTCTCGCGAGGGACGCTCATGTGGGGAAGGTGCCACCTTAAGGTGGGTTTATGAGAGTTGCCAGACAAACGATGACCCAATCGCGAGCCCTTGAAACATGTGGTGAAGTCTCAAACTCTCAGTGTCGAATTTCTGCGTATAAGTCGTCGTTAACTATAGCCTGTGTATTGTTCAAACCAAGGTTCCACAATCTACGGACTCTCGAACGATCATGGCTCCGGAACTACCTCAAGATTTCAACTCTGGATCCGCAGTGCCAGACATGGTAGCTGTAGGGAGCGACAACATTCCCCAAGCATCATGGCTCAAGGAACGCAACATTGATACGGCCGCTCGCATTCGACTAATTAAGCTGTCTCACGTTTGGTACCAGCACCCAGATTTGAATGAGATTACGACATTCTTGACCGGTAAGTTTTCGCAGACTTCTATTGCACCGTAAAGAAATGATTGACTGACAAACAGTAGATTTTGGCATGACAGTAGCTAAGAAGACCGACAATGAGGTTTGGTATCGAGGATATGGCCCTGACAACTATGTTTATCATGCAACCAAAGGGGACAAACGATTTCTGGGAGGGACTTTTGAAGTGGCAACACTGGAAGACTTACAAAGGTATGCCAAAAATACCTGCATTTGACCATCGATGCTGAGACCTTTGGAAGGGCTGCAGAGTTGCCCGGCGCCAGCGAAATACGAGACCTGAAGGACGCCCCAGGAGGTGGACAGATTGTAACCGTCCCAGACCCAGAGGGAATACCATGCAACCTCATCTTTGGGCAAAAGCCCCCTGCGCCTCGACATCCTCCCGAGATCCTCGCACTCAATTACGGAGAGAGCAAAGGGCGCGTTCGCAAGTTTCAGAGGTTTCAACCAGGGCCGGCGGCCGTCTACAAGGTGAGCATCCTCGCAAGTTTACGAACACAGAAGTCGTGCTTGACTGATGGCTCGATACTACAGCTTGGCCACTTCGGAATATGCACCACCAAGTATGAGGAGATGCTTACCTTCTACACCAAAACCTTCAATATTGTGCCTTCAGACTTTATCTACGTCCCAAATGACGGGAAGAAGCAAGTGGTCACCACATTTGCTCACCTGGATCTAAAGAGCCAAGCCGTAGACCATCACTCGTTCTTCCTCAGCGCCAACCCGACTACCCATGTCCATCATTGCTCCTTCGAGGTTCACGACTACGATACGCAGCAGCTTGGCCATCAGTGGCTGGCTGAGAAGGGGTACAAGTTGGTATGGGGGCTTGGGCGACATGTGTTGGGCAGTCAAATTTTTGATTACTGGTGGGATACCACGGGCAACATGGTGGAGCATTATGCCGACGGAGATCTCGTCACCTCTGAGACACCTATTGCCTATGTGGCAGCTGGGCACGAGTCTCTTGCTGTGTGGGGTCCGGAGCTCCCTTCTGATTTTCTTGCCTAAATCTGGTCTTTGGATTCATAGTTCCAAATATTGATTGTTTACGCTTTAGTCCCAATTTAGCTATCCCCGCAGCAAGACATCACATGTTCGATTCGTTCAAGGAGCTTGTTTCGGGGTTTTGAGAGGTCCCACGAGACGATTGTGGGTTGTGTGGACGCTTTGCGGTACTGGCCCCATGTGGGCACTATCTATCTTAGACGGTGATACCGACCTTGGCCATCCAGAATGCCAGAAGATATTTTAGTAATCTTTCAAGTTCGCGAGGTGCGGTTCCAGTCTAACATTTGGAGTTCTGGGGTCGGGTAAGTCATCAGTATTGACCATAGCGGCCGATATCACTTACCAGTAGGCCGTTGTTGTTCTGGTGTCAATGGCGGACAACGGGTGCGAGACAACAGATGTCTTGATCTGTGGCTGCGGTCCGACAGGAGCAATGCTGTCGGCTTATCTCAGTCGGGCAAAAGTGCACAACGTGATCCTCGAGAGGGAAAAGGAAGTCACAACGGACCCTCGGGGGATTTCGTTGGATGAGGATGGAATCCGCCTGGTTCAAGGTCTGGGTCTGTACCAGCACATCTTCACAGACATCGGAACTTGTAAGTACTTTTCAGCTTGTCGCCCATCCAGATGACCGAGATCTGACTCTTTGTTCTTCCAAAGACGTTACGAACCTACGATTCGTGAGCGGCGTTCACCACAACTTGGCAAAGGAGCCGTTCATGCGCATTGATACAAGCTCAGTAGGGGACAGATACAATATCGTAAGCTTTTCGGAGGCTGACGGAGTTGGCACAGACTGGAGGATACACCGGACACGTCGCTATCATGTCGCACAAACAACCCGAGCTCGAGAAGTCGTTGCGGCGCAATATTGACACCAGCTCCTTTGCCTCACTACGAAGTGGTTGTACGCTGGTTGCCATTCGCGAGACTGAGGATTGGACGTACGCCACCTACGTAGGCAAAGACGAGTCGAAGAAGGAGATCCGAGCAAAATTCCTCGTCGGAGCTGACGGAAAGACGGGTTTTGTTCGCAAAAACTACTTGGAACCGAAAGGTATCCGCCTACTTTGGGCAGAGAGGTAAGAAACAATGTTCCCAGCACTCTTTCAAGACGTGAGACTGAGACAGCGATTGATTCAACACTTAGCACAAAGTACCAAGAAACGTGGGTAGCTCTCAACTGGAAAATAACTCTGCCGACCCCCAAGACGCATCCTGCCTTTCCCTTATGGCGACTAGCATACACGCCGGAGCAAGTATACGATCTGTTCTTCCCGCCTGAGTTTCGGTTCCTATGCAATCCGGGCAGGCCAGCGGTTTGCGGACGATTCGGTCCAGCGTCCGATATGCTTTGGAGATTTGAGTTTGTGGTAGCTCGCGACGAAGATGCGACAGAGATGGCCCGTCCTGAGAAGATTGACGAGATCGTCATACCCTATCTGACGCATCCTGGAAGTCGTTACGGGTTGGTATCCAGCATTGCGAAAGACATGAATGTCCACTTACTGGGCTAGCAGCTTCTCCGGGAGTGTGAGGTTCCCCTCGGACTGTATCGAAGTGCTTCGATGCAGGCCGTTCAAATTTTCCGCACGGAGCTGTGATAGATGGGCACTAGGAAGAACGACCATCTGCGGTGACGCTGCACACGTCTTCCCTCCCTGTAAGCTTCATGACTTTGGCCTCGAACTCGTGTGTATAAGCAGCGCTAACATCTGCCAGTTGGAGGACAGGGCATAGTTTCAGGGTTCCGTGATGCTGTCGCACTTAGCTGGCGACTTGCCATCTTGTGTCGGACACCGGGTCTGAACTATGAGCAAGTCCTCGAAGCCTGGTATCTGGAGAGGAAGCAGCAGCTCGAGGCTTCTCTTGCATCCACGGTGAAGAACGGCAGCAGGGTAAACAGCAAGAATCCAATCACCATCCTGATCAGAGACTGGAGCCTCTGGCTTCTCCAGATGATTCCCCCAGTAAGGCGGTGGATCGAGTCTGGGCCCCGAGCTAATGGAAGGACGAGATACAAGCACTCTACTGGATTACCCTTCCTACCAGATCGAGGAGGTGGTGTTATGTTTTCTCAAACCTATTGTCTGCCCCTGGGGATCGAGCACAGTAGTCGTGTAGCCTTTACAGACGATGTCGTCTTCACGGACCAGAAACAAGGCCTTTTTCAGCTAGTCGTTCTGGCCTCGGGAGACCTCAACGAACTCAGAAGGCTGAAAGCAGAACTGGGTAGCCTCAGGACCATTTGCCCCTGGCTCGACACAGACGAAGCTACGTTCTTCATGCAGCGTCGGTTCGTCCCTGCGCACCTTGCCACTGGCGATGCCAAACTGAGCAATACCTACCGCACAGCAACGGCAGAAGAATTCGAGCGATCCCCTTTGTGTATAGGACGCCCGAAGGTGCGGGACTACAAGGAGAGTGACATGTGGGAAGGTACAAAGCACAAGGCTTTCGTAATACTTAGGCCCGATCGGTTTGTCTTTGCAGCTGTTGATACTAGCGAGGATCTGGAAGCGGCTCTTGCTCACTTGACCAGTCTATTCACGAAATAGTGAGAGATTTCTTGGTCCCAACTCAAGTTTGTTGTCACTTCTGTAATGCCATCGACTCTGAGTTTTGAGGCATCGTTTGGCCTGACATGGTACGCACGCACTGTAAATGCACACTGCAAGCACGATTCCAAGCATGATCTCGGTCCAAATGCACCGGGCCCGCCCTCTGGGACGCTGCCTCTTCGGGAAACTCTGACTCAGGGGTTAAGGGTCTGAAGGGTGGTCCTGCTGCCCGTTTGTGGGACTATGGTTGTGGGGCCTTTCATCTCGTCCCCAATCCTCTCGTTGTAAAATTTAAACCTAACGAATCAGCTCGGAGGAATGTAATTCAGTCCGCGCGTAGCGTTAGAATAGCCGGTCCTCACAGCCACACTTGGCCAGATACTTGTGTCCTCACATTTTGAGCGTCTCCTCCTACCAGAAGCAAGTATCACATCGCTTCCACAATGTCCAGGCTAGAGAAGTTCGTCAACGAAGCAGAGATTAAAGACCTTCTCGTGCGTGAGCGCTACTACAGAGACTCGCACAAATGGGAGAATCTGCGCCAATGCTACCACCCAGATGCTGCAAAGACAAGCATCAACATCACTTGGTAGGAATCCTCGAATCTTATCAGACGTTGCATGCTTTACTGACTTTAGAAGGTACAATGGAGACGTTGATGGCTTCGTGACAGGGTCTGAGCAGATGGCTGCCCGCAAATCCGCCAGCTCATCACACACTGTATGTCCAGTCGTGGTCACAGTGAACGGCAACAGGGCAGTATCTGAATCCATAGGGACAATTCTGGTACGGTTCACCTACGACGGAGGATCATACGACTGCTGCTCTCATGGCCTCTTTGTATCCCGGCTGGAGCGGTCAGACGACGAGTGGAAGATGCTCTCGCTGGAAGTGATTTATGACAGGGACTCGATCCAGTCAGTAACGCCAAGCAGCAACAACATAGGCATAGAAGTAGATCCAAAGGCAAGGGAGAGCTACAGGTGCCTGGCGTGGGTCTTGGCCCAGAACGGGTTCTCTGTGGATCAAACCTTGCCAGGGACCGACGACCCAGGTTCTGCGGAAGACCTTATGAGTCGTTCTTTCAAATGGCTGAAGGCACAATGAACAAGACTGTATGCATGATAGTTGGCAGGATAGCTACATTTGAGAAAAAGGCAGAAACATAAAAATTGTGCAGCCTACCAACCTGTGCATAACATACCACAACTTGAACTCGATTGTAATCTTTCCCACTGAAGTTACACCTGGAAAACTTAACCGACCTCGTCACTCTTCTCGTCAATTGGCTTCAGCTAGTGTTCATCTGGCGATTTAGAAGCAGCGAGATGTACCATGTGCGATCTCGATCTGGGCGTGGCTAACACTATTGTGTAGTCCCCACAGGGGATCGTCAAGGCCCCACAACAGCTACACCCTTCCTGTAGAGTATCTAAGTAAAGCCGGGCTTCGCTATAATATGGAGTAAGACCCTCCTCCGGGGCCATGACTGCACACGGTCGATCCAACCTTGATTTTCATCAGCTTATCCAAGTCAAACCACCGGCTTACAACAATGGAAGAATCACCTAACGGCAAGACCGAAGCTTACCACGTCGAGCAGTCAGGACTAGATCCTGAAGCCAACATGAAGGATATCTCTCTGACTGAGGGTAACTTGGTCTACGATGACCAGGAGCAGGAGCCCGAGATTCATGTTCGGACCTGGGTCGCTGTCATGGCAATGTGTGTACTGAACTTCGGTATGGCGCCCTTTACCCTCTCACTGGCTCATGTGGATTGACTGGACGTGTCTGTAGTTCAGATCATCGCCCTCCAGGGCCCTCCTGTTGTGGTAAGCAGTACATGTGCGACTGTACACAAAGCCACAGCTAACTTGTGACAGCTGGCAAACATTGGAGAGAGTCTTCACAACACCCCAACACAGACATGGGTCCCGAACGCCCTGTCTTTGGTTCAGGCTGTGTTGGCACCAATCATCTCTTCCGCCTCTGATACCTTTCAAGCTCGCAAATCAATCCTTGTCGGCAGCTGCATGGTATCCCTTATCGGATCAGCCATTGCTCCAGGGTCAGGAAACATATATAGATTGATCGTCGCCCAGACGCTCATCGGGTTCGGCTTCGCCTCGACTGCCTTAGCGTACAGCGTGCCCAGCGAGATCTTGCCCAAGAAATGGAGGCCTCGTGAGTTTTCCACAACCCTGATAGCGCGCTGTACTTGAGCTCACCCTCTTTAGTGGTTCAATCGTCCATCAATGTGGCCGCAGCAATCGGTGCATGTGTTGGGCCTCTGATCATTGGAGCCATGACTCGTTCTGATCCACTTGGAGGCTGGCGCAACTACTACGTCAGTACAATTATCATTTCCCTGTCCAAAGGTCCAAAAGGCTGACAATGTCAGTGGCTCCAAATGGCGCTATGGGGGTTGACAGCTCTCGGCATCTTCGTCGGATATCGACCACCAACGAGGCATACGGCTTATGATCATTTGTCTTTGGCACAAAAGCTCAGAGCTCTTGATATCCCTGGCGTTTTCCTCTTTGCCGCAGGTCTCACCTTGTTCCTTGTTGGACTCGGCTTGGGAGGGGGCCTATTCTCGTGGACCAACGTTCGCGTTCTAGTCACCTTGATCCTCGGCCTGGTCACCCTCCTTGCCTGTGGTATCTACGAGTGGCTGGGAACCAAGACTGGTATAGCACATCATGATCTGTTTCGCGGAGGGTGGAGGGTCGGCGGGACTTTCAGCATTTTCCTTGCCCTCATCTTCATCGAAGGAATCATGCTGTTCTCGTACGTCATCTTTTATCCGATTCTGTAAGTCACCGCGCCTTCGATCCACTTCGCGGTCCCTTGCTAAACATACACAGGACCACGTCTCTATTCGAAGAAGACACGTTCCTGCTTGCTAGCCGTGAACAACCATTTTGGATTGGTGGCGGACTATCTACCCTGCTTTGGGGATACTGGTCTGTCCGATCCATGAGCATCCGTGTTCCTCTCTTTACGGGGTTCCTTGTCTTCACCGCAGGGATCGTCGGCTTTACTACAATCCAGCCGGATGATTCCACACGGGCATGCATCTTTGCAGGGCTGGCAGGAATCGGATTTGGAGCTCCGCTCGTCCTCATCATTGCTGGCATTCAGCTTACGATTCCCCATGCCTTGATCGCAACAGGCACCGCTCTGGCTATTGCTTCTCGCGCAGTGTCGTCGTCAGTGTTCACGGCCATTTACGTTGCGGTCCTGACAGGGAGACTCGAGCCAAAGATTATCAGCTATGTCTCCAAGGCAGCAGTGTCGCATGGCCTTCCAGTAACATCGGTCAAGGCATTCGTGGAGGCGATCGTGGCGAAAGACTCTGAGACACTTGCGCGGGTAGCTGGCGTCACGCCAGCAATCGCCCAGGCCGGAGTAGTTGCGGTCAAGCAAGCTTTCGCCGACAGCATCCGCGTAGTCTTCATCATTGCAGCTCCGTTCGGGGTGCTGGCGTGTCTGCTATGCTTCTTGCTCGAAGACCAGAGCGCTGCCATGACATACTGGGTTGATGCCCCTATCGAGGACTTGCATGCTCGCCGGAAGTAGGCCTTCAAGGCAAGGGTGGTGCGGTAAAGGGTGGGATCACTTAGAGCAGAACGTCGAACATCAGGATGAGCTCCGTAGTCCTGCCACCCCAGCGGAATTGAGTCTACGTGAGGTCGAGGCTCGCGCAAGGGAGCAGAACATCACAGATTTACAGGAGGGTATCAAAAAGACTGGTATCCCTGCAATATGGAGCACCGGAGCTAGGCCCAATAGGGCAGTGATTTGCAAAGTTTGGCTTTTTGGCCAATCGCGGGCCGCGCCCGCTCGGCGCACGCTAGACGACAAACCCTAGTCGTCCTAGCCAATCATGTGTAGTAGCTGGATTTGCACTTTGACGCGTTGTCTGACATTCCATCTCGTCTTTCTATCTCAACTTTTTGACGCGTCTATATAGTTTGGACAAGTGAATTCAAAAAGGGCTATGCTTCTGGGCTTAACCGCGCCGGTTGGAGCTACGTAGCAACGGCTAAGCAGGTTGGAATATCGATTTCTACGGTACGCCGTATTGCAAACAAGCCGCTGTTACTACCGACAACACCGCCGCGCTATAGACGGCCCCCGATATGCAAGACCTCTATACGAAAGCGCCTATTCCGCCCCGCTACCCTTGATACCGACTACCGCCGTATGTCACTCTTAGACGTTACCGATTTAGAAGACGTAATAGCGTCTAACTAGATACTTAGACGAATCTTCGACAAAGCTAGCTACTACCGCCGAATCTTACGCTAAAAACCCTTCCTCGACGATAATATAAAGGTAAAGCGGCTAGCGTAGGCTAGAAACTACGTTTCGTAGATAATAGACGATTAGGCGCGTATTATATTTACGGACGAAGCTTCCTTTCGTCTTAGTTACTTTAGATAGTTCTATATAATACGCTTAGTAACTAAGGAATTTAATATAGACTATTTAACGCTAAAGTTTAAGAAATATAGCGCTACTATAGTTTAGGGCTCTATATCGTTACGCGGCGTACTCGATAAATAGGTTTTTAAGGCTAAAGAGGACTTATTATATAGTAAAGGTAGTAAACGCGGTAGTATTAACGTATAACGCTATCTAGACGAGATTATCGACCCTTTAGTTACGCTATACTATTAAAATAACCTTAATACGATATTCTAATAGGATAATACGCCTATCTATAAAGCGAATCTTATTATTAACTACTTTACTAAGCTTAGGCTTACTATATTACTATAGCCTACGTATTTACTAGATCTTAATCCTATTAAGAATATCTAGTTAATTATTAAGTACCGCGAATTACGAAACTATAAACTAAAGATATACGACGAGCTAACGGAATATTACGATCCTATAAGGTAGTAGTATTACGTAAGTACTTCTTTAAAGAGTAGGTAGTAGTAGGTATTTAGGTAAGATAACTTAAATATACTATAAAT
>JAABUW010007841.1_pt1 | contig 12680 bp, 17 predicted proteins | sample 5560081 | NCBI WGS metagenome assembly JAABUW01 (sample SAMN10711882, study PRJNA513363) | rock metagenome | isolation source: Antarctica rocks | place: Antarctica: Victoria Land, Knobhead sud
CCAGCCTGGGAGCAATGTCACGACCGCGAAACGCACTGTCAACCTATGTTGAACACGCTGGCACACGCTGGGCGCCCGGCGGACGGCAACACTCCGCGTCGAAACCAGACACTTCCTGCCGTGCCGCTATGCCGCTGTGCTGCGACAACCGATGGCGGCCCGCTTAGGTACCTCACGGGAGCGGGCCTACCGCTGGCGCCTGACCTCCCGGAGGTGGCGCCCGGACTACCCCCGCCCTTCTCTAGGCTCCGGAGGGGCGGGGCGCTACCCGGGCGACGGCACAAGCTCCAGCGCCCAATCAGGAGGCGCCCCGCCCATGAACGTCCGGGAACGCCCGGCGATCAGGTGGACCGGTGCCGGCTTGCCCCGGCAGTCCGAACACCGCAGCGCCTCCAGCACGGCGCGGAACGGCCGATTGCCCCGCTCGGCCAGCAGCCGCACCGGCATGAGCGTCACCCGCGGGGAGCATGGACAGCGCAGCTCCAAGGTGTAGTCCGGCCAGTCGGACAGGGCATGGTCTAGGTGGAAGTCCGGCGGGGGCATGGCGCGCTCCGGGTGAACACGCCAGGGTGGATTTCTTGGAGGGGCGGGGCAAGCGTGAACCGCTGGTGCCGGACCTCCTGCAGACTTAACCCTTGAACCTGAGAGGGATGCAGGCGATATTATCCGCATCGGGACGACGGATCGGCTGTGACAGCGTTCCCTGGCCGGGCAACCGGTGGCCGTGCAACGCGGCCCGCAAGCAGTAGCCGGGTGACTGCCTATGGGCGCCTGCGGGCGCCCTAGTGCTATCTGCCCCTGCGCTGGGTATGTAGCGTCCGGCCTTCAATCGTTGCTGCCAACAGGCCAGCAATCTTCGTGCGGCCTAGCACTTTCGGCGTCCGCAGCGGGTCATGTGCATAGGCCGACTCCACCACCATCTCCACGTCCTCGTCACCCCCGCGCTTGGCCCTCTTTAGGGCGAAAAACACTTGGTAGGTGGTCATCCCGCCGATCTGATCGGGAACAGCTACCTCGGCCCGGTGCAGCCAATTCCGTTCATGCCCGCCTTCCCACACGAACAGGTCAGGGTTCGCCAGCAGGCAGACGGTTGCCGGTAGGTGATGCGACAGGGCGTAGCGGTCGGGGCAGAACACACGAGGTCGCCGCCCCTCGTCCAGCATCACCGGCCCTGGATAGGCGCCCGGCGCCTGGGCCGTGAAAGTATGGGTGGTGAACCTGCATCGGGTCCGGATGGGACGGTTCAGCTTGATGATTGGCGTGTCGAACGTCACCGGGTCCAGGTGGGCCAGGTCGTAGGTGACGTTCCCAACGACAACGGGCGGGTGGTAGGGCACGCTGAAAGCTAAGGCCGCTCGTCAGTCGCGTTCGGGCGCCGCGCCCGCGCCTTCGCCGACCGGGGCAGGTTCATGCGTGTCCTGCTACGTCTTGGGTTGCGGTGAACAGGTCGAGGGCCTGCAGCAGCCCCGTCCGCACGTCCACCTCGGGTTCTGGCCGCTGCGCCAGGATCAGGACGCCCTTGCCGGCCAGCACCAGCCTGACGGCCTCGATCATCAGGATGGGCGGGATAGCGTCTGGCGTGGCGTCGTCCGCCAGCAGCCACACGCGGGCCACCGGCGCCACGTCCCGGTCCGTCACCATGGAGCGATGCGGGTAGCCGTCCAACTGCTCTTGCAGCAGGTCTGGGATGGTGGGGTCCAGGCTCTTGCCTTCACCGTCGTAGATCGCGCCGGGGAAGCTGCTCATTCGGCGCCCGCCGGCTTCCGCAACCGCACCCCTGGCGCGGCATCATCCGTAAACTCGACGCCGGCTGCCTCTAAGGTGGTGCGGACAGCGGCAACAGCATCAACCGGCAGTGCTCGGCTCCTGCCGTTCGAGGACACAACCCGCCCGGTCTGCTCAAATGCCGTCACCATCGATACCGAGGTGCCGCTGCGGGAGCTCAACCGGTCAATGCTCCAACCAAGTAAGCCCCTGGCAGCTCTTACCTGAGCCGGCGTCACTGACCCGGCTTCCGTAGCCGCACGCCGGCCCCGCCGCCGTTCTCGTGGATGAATTCCACGCCAGCTTCCTCAAGGGTGCGTGTCAGAACTTCAACATTGGCGCGGATCATCGTGACCGGCCCGTCTGGCACCTCATTCTTGCGAATGGTCGTAACGCCCACGCCTGATGTGCTGGCCAAGGTTTGAGCTGACCAACCCAGCAACGCACGCGCCGCTCTAAGCTGCGCCCCCGTCATATGTATTTTTCATACATAGTTGTCATTTTACGCTTGCCTCTGTGGCTCAATGGTGTATGTATCATACACAGTTGGTTCACAGATACAAGGCAAACCAGATGGCCTTCCACAACGCCAACACCCTTCGCGCCATCCCGACCTTCCGCCCCGCTGGGTTGGTGTTCGGCCCGTCCGCAACGGACCGCTTGGTTGGCGTGCTGCGCGAGGCCATCGGCCAGCGCGACGGCTACTGCACCGCTTACGCCGACGCCTGCGCCAAGCTCGCATGGGCCAACCGCACGAAGGCTGCGGGGCGCCGGGTCAACCAGGGCATCGCCATGCGGGCGATCAACGTCGCACGCGCCACCATCCGCGCCCGGGTCAAGGCCGTGGTTGCAGCCCGCGCCGCGCTGCTGGCCACCGGCATGACGCTGGCAGAGATCGCGGCCTGGGCGCCGGGCGGGGAGGCGTAGCCGTGGCAGTCCCCACCTGCCGGGACCGGGCGAAGCTGGTGCCCACCCCTGGTTTGCAGCCGATCCCCGCTTTCCGCCCGGACGCATACGACCCGGCATTCTACGCGAGCAATCGCGGCCACTTGAAGCCCGGCTTCTACCTATTCGGCACCCTCGCCGATGGACACCCGGTCTATCAGTTCAGCAGCGCCCGCACCACGCCCGAAGCTGCGGCGGCGGTGTTTGAGACTCTGTGGCCTGGCACGGTTTGGACCCAGTTCTTCGCGGCGGACAACATCACGCAACTTCCTCCGGACGTGTGCGAGGCGATGGCCGTGGTGGATGCGTCCTGGCGGGATGCCGCCGGCCTCGCTGCCATACCCATGGGCGAAGCCTCCACCCCCATTGCGTCGGCACCAGGCTCCATGCCTGCGGCCTGACGCCATCCGCGCCGGGCGGTTTCCCGGCATCCAAAGGCGACGCGGACGGGGTTGCTGCCCCGTCCGCGCCCGACCCCAGCAAGGTGCATCCCCACCATGTCCAAGGCCGTAAACACCTCTACCACGGGCCTGCCGGCGTCCGGCGGCACCACGTCCACCAATCGTCTGCGCCGGGCGCTGCTGACCGGCAGCGCCGCCGCTGTGGTTGCAATGGCAACCGGCGTTGCCGTTTCGGCAGGGGCGGCGTCCGTCAGCCCCGATGCGGAGCTGATCGGCCTGTGCGCCGACTTCGACGCGCTGGAGCGGCGCATAGACGCGTTGTTCGAGGGCGTGTCCGCCCTGGACTTCGATGCCGCCGACGCTGCGGCGTGCGTGATCGAGGTGGACCAGCGCGGGGTGCTGGATCGCATCTGCACGCTCACGCCGACCACCGATGAAGGATGCAGGGCCGTGGCGCGGTCGCTGGCGCTGCTGTCGCCGGACTATGGCCTCCCGAACGTCTATGTCACCGCGTGCATGGATGAGCGGCTGGCAAACCTGCTTGCACGCGGCACGATGGGGAGGGCCGTGGCATGAACCGGCGCAGCTTGCTTTCCGCCGGCCCGGCCGCAATGGTCCTGGTCGGCGTAGCCGGGGACGCCGTGGCTGGGCCGAACCCTGATGCGGACCTGCTCGCGGTGTGCGCAGAGTTCAACGTCTGCGACCTGCGGCAGCGCGCGATCTATGACGGGCCGGACGCCACAGACGATGACGGGAAAGCCGGCCAGGCTGTTGCGCCGATCTTCGCCCGCATGGACGCGCTCCTGGACCGCATGGAGCATCTGCGGGCGGCATCGCCTGCTGGCATCGCGGCCAGGGCTGGCAGTCTGGCGCAGCACTCCGGCGGGATGGAGTTCAGCTTTGATGCACGGGGCACCCTCACGGGCCGGCTGCTGGACTATCTGCTACGCGATGTGGCGGCGTTGGGAGGTGCAGGCGCGGCGCCCTCTGCCTGTCCCGACGCGGCCTTGATTGCACTCTGCGCCACCTTCCACCGACAACACGCCGAAGCCTACGACGAGGCCAATCTTGATTGGGAGGCGGCCAGCGATGCGAAGCACAGAACCTTCGTTGAGGTTGGCAAGCTGACCCCAAGCATGGAAGCGGGGCACCGAGCCAAGGCGGCCGTTGCAGTGGTCATGCTGGTTGAGAACCACGAGCCTGACGGAAACATCGCCGATCCCGAGGCGCTGTTCGCGCTGAACCTGCTGCGCGATTGGCTGGGGAGGGCTTAGGCGATGGCAAGGCTCTCGAAGCGCGCGCAGGTCGAGGCGTTGGGGTGGTCCTTCACGGCCATGCCTCATTTCTGGGAAGCCGGCGCGCTCTGGTCCGACTCCAGGACGGGCCAGCAAAGCACGGCCCATTGGGACCACAAGCACCTGGACGGCTGGACGGTCACGCCGCCGGCTGGGTTCCCGGCCAGCCCTCGGCGGTTCGACGGCAGGAGCGTCACCCCCGCCGTGCGCTGGGCCTACGATCAGGCCATGGCGCCACGCCTCCAGCCCGACCTGGGCGGCGTGGCCGCGCTGGTGGCCCTGATGGGGGAGGCCAGGCGTGCCGGCGTAGTGGCGGACGGCGTGGACGGGGGTGGCGCACCGCCGCGGCCCGATGCCGAGCTGCTGGCGCTCTGCGGGGAGATCATGGGCGCCGACCGCATCGCGGATGAAGCGCGGAGCGGTGCCGGTCCTTGCCCGTGGACGGACAAGCCAGGTTTCCAGCGCGTGATGGGGCAGATGAATGAGGCGTGCCGGACAAAGGACCGGCTGATGCCGCGCGTGATCGAGGTCTGCGCCGTCACGCCGGCCGGCATCGTCGCCAAGGCGCGGGCCGTCGAGCTGCTGTTCGATACCAGCAGCGGCAGAAGGGCGGCTGCGGTGCGGGCGCTCGTGGCGGACTTGGTGGCGGTGCTGGGGGCAGGCGCCGATGCCGGGCAGGTGGCGTCGTGAAGGGCCGGGACAAGCGGCAGAGGCTGTCCCTCCTGCTGCGGCAGGACCCTGCCGACCTGCTGAGGGAACGGGCAGTGGTGGACAAGGCGCAACGCGGCATCGCGCTGGTGGTCGAAGCCATGAACGAAGCGCCGGACGAATACCGGCGGGCGTTCGCGCTCTGCCTGGCGCTGGCGCAACTGTCGGAAGCGGCCCGGTCGGACATGGCTAAGGCTATGCTCCGGGCTGCGGCAGGGCTGGACATGCAGGCGGCGCCGGTGCCGGTGTTCATGCAGGTGACGGTAGCCGTGCCGGGGGCGCTCGAACGAATCGGGTAGCCATCCTGTCGTGTCGTCGCCCCTTTTTGGGGCTGGGGCCGCCTTGGCATGTCCGGGGCGGCCCTTTCCTTTTTGACTGTGTGGTTGGAGCACGAACCTAGAAATATCAGGGTGATTCTCTTACAATCTGGACTGGCGAGCGTCGCCGGCTTCGGTCATCAGCCACGCTTTGCGGTCCAGTCCGGCTTTTCGTGGCGGGATCGCTAGTGCAACCATCGGGGGAATAGAGGCGCTTGGAACTTATCCCGATGGTGAAACAGCCCCCGCACCTTCCGCAGCCGGATGATGCAGCCCCCATACCGGACGATCTGCAAACCCTGTTTGGCCGCAACCTTCGGGCAGTCCGGCTTGCGCACAAGCTCAAGCAGCAGGATTTAGCCGATAGAGCTGGCTTCAAGTCTCAGTACATCAGCCGCGTCGAGGGCGGCCAGATCAACCTGACGCTGGACACCATGAAGCGCCTTGCCACTGCTCTGGGCCAGGATGTGCGCGCACTGCTGCGCCCGCCTGGTTCGGATGCGGACAACCCTGCAAGTCCGAAGACGCCTAGATAGGTCGTAGCGTAGCCAATAAGGCCCTTGCTGCCTTTGTGTCCAACATATATGTTGGATGAGAGGCAGGCGGACTAGACGCGCCTCTTGCGGAGAGGCGCATGTCCGGCACTCTATCCCTAGTCGTCGCCCTACAGATAGCCCGAACCTGCGCGGGTGGCGTCGCCCCTGAAACGCTGCTGTCCGTGGTCAAAACGGAGAGCGGGTTCAATGCCTTCGCCATCGGGGATAACACTGACCGGCGCAGCTACACGCCCGCCACGCTGCCCGATGCCGTAGCGCTCGCAACCCGCTTGGCAGCAGCCGGGCACTCCTTGGACCTCGGCATAGCCCAGATCAACACGGTCGCCCGGCACCTCCAGGCGCGCGGCCTGCCCCTGTCCGCGGCCTTTGACGCCTGCACCGGGTTGCGCGTGGGTAGCGAGGTGCTGGCCGATTGCTACCGTCGCGCCTCTGGGGTCGAGCAGGCCCGGCTGCGCCAGGCGCTGTCCTGCTACAACACCGGCACCCTGGACCGCGGCACCGGCTATGCCGCCCGCGTGTGGCGCATTGCCGCTGAGGTCGTCCCCGCCATCCAGATTGCCGGACCCTACCGGGCACCGGCCACACCCGAGGACACGGTGGCGCCAGAACCGCCCCGCCCGCCTCCTGGCATGGAGGACGCGCTGCACGCCGGCCCGCCCGTGCCGGACGACACCGCCGGCTTGGTGGATGCCTTCCACCGGCCTTCCTCAGTCAGCCCAAAGGAGCCTGCCCCATGAAGTCACGCTTGATCGCCACCGCCGCGACTGCGGCGGCGTATGTCACCCTCGCCGTCCCTGCCTTCGCCGTTGTGGTCGGCGGCGGCATTGACCCTGTTGGCGGCCTTACCACCCTGCTCCCCTACGCCCTCAAGATCGTCGGCCTCGGCATCTGCGGGATCGGCATGGCCCGCGGCGGCATGGCCGCATACGACGGCCGCAGCGTCATGCCGGCGGTCGGCGGCGTGGTCGGCGGTGGCGCCCTCGCCTTCGGTGCCCCGTTCCTGCTGACGCAATACGGCGTTCTCTGATGCCGCACCGGGGCGAAGATGTGCCCTGGGATGTGCTGTCGGTCGGGGCAACCCGGCCGGCAGTCATCAGGGCATTCGGCGTGCCGTTCTGGTTCATCCTGCCGATCATGGTCCCGCCGCTGCTGCTGATGACCGTGACCGGCAACCCGTTCTGGATGGGGCTGATCCTGCCCTTGACCGCCCTGGGTCGCCTGCTGGTCGCACGCGACCACAACCGGCCCCGCGTGCTGCTGCTGGCGCTGACCTCGGGCGCGATGTTCGGGGACCGCGCACGCTGGGGCGGCGTCACCACCGATCCCCTGGGCATCCGTAGCCATGCCCTCTGACGCCGACCACGCCCGGTTCCTGCCCCACGTCGGCCATTGGACGCCGGGCATCGCTGTCCATGACGACGGCGCCATGTCCGCCTCCTTCCACCTGGCCGGCATGGCTGCGGAACTGGCTGGAGCAAGGGCCATCGTCGCCGACCACCTGCGCGACAACCAGATGGATCGCAACGTCTCTGACCCCCGCATCGAGCTGTGGGACCATTTCGTGCGCCAGGATCGGCAGGACATGGCCACCCTGCCGGTGATCCCAAACTGGTTTGCGGCCCGGTTCGATGCCGCATACCGGGAGGCACAGGGGGCCGGCACGCTCTACCGCAACGACCTGTTCCTGACCGTGGTGATGCGCCCTGCCGACACAATCCGCAGCGGCTTCGGCGCCCTGCTGGGCCGCTCCCGCAGCCGCGCGTCGTGCGATGGGCGGGCGGTCGAGGATTTCGAAACCGTGCTGGGCAAGATGGATGCAGGGCTGGCCCGCTATGGCGCCCGCCGGCTGGCTCTGCGCGAGACGGACGGCATCGTGTTCTCCGAGATTGCGGAGGCGATGCACCTGGTCATGTCCGGCCGCTTCCGCCCGCTGGGCCTGACGATGGGACGCCTGGGGCACCTGATCCTGCCCGAACGGGCTATCTTCGGCCAGCGTGAGATGCAGCTTGTTGGCGAAGGACCGCCGCTGTTCGCGGCCCTGCTCTCATTCAAGGATTACCCGGCGCGCACCTCGCCCGTCATGTTCGCGGCGCTGCGCCAGGTCCCGTTCCCGATCACGCTGACCAACTCGGCTTGGTTGCGGCAGAAGGCGCACGCGCTCGGCACCATAGATCGGCGCGTCAAGCAGATGCAGAGCGGCAACGACGCCGCGCGCAGCCAGATCGAGGAGCTGCAGCAGGACGAAGACGACGTGATGAGCGGGCGCAGCGTCTATGTGCTGCACGGCTTCTCCGCCGCGGTGCGCGCCGCTTCCCTGGCCGAACTCGACGCCCGTGTGTCGCAGGTCCAGAACCTGCTGAGCGATGCCGGCGTGACCGCGATCCGCGAAACCGACGCGCTCAAGCCCGCCTTCTTCGCGCAACTGCCCGGCAACGCCCGCTGGCGTCCGCGTCCGGGCCTGGCCAAGAGCATCAACGCAACTGCCCTGGCGGCACGGCACAATGTCCCTCGCGGCACCTATAAGGGCCGCTGGGGTGCGCCGGTCATCATGTTCCGCACGACCAGCGACACCGAATACGCCTTCCATTTCCAGGTCCAGGCGTCCGCTACCACCCCGGCGGAGGATCAGGGCAATGCCCTGCTGATCGGACCGGGAGGCTCGGGCAAGACCTCGCTGCTGGGCGGCGTGTGCCTGCTGGCGCTCCGCAACCCGGCAACCCGCGTGGTCGTCGTGGACAAGGACTTCGGCCTGTCCATCGCCATCCGCGCCGCGGGCGGCTCCTACCTGGTGCTGCCGTCCGGCAAGCCCTCCGGCCTGGCGCCGCTGCGCGGCCTGCACGACACCCCGGAAGATGCCGCCTTCCTCAAGGCGTTCATTCGGGGCTTGATCCTCTCTGACGGGCAAGGCGACCTCGACAGCAACGAAGATGAGCGCCTGGGACGCGCCATCGCCTTGCAGCTCTCCATGCCGGCCGCCATGCGCAGCATCGCCGGGGTTGCCGTGATGCTGGGCCAGCGCAGCAAGGAGGGTGCCGGCACCCGGCTGCGCCGCTGGTGCCGCGGCGAAAGCCTGGGATGGGCCTTCGACGGTGAGCAGGACATGCTGGACATGACCCGCCGCATCATGGGTTTCGACACCACGGCGATCCTGCGCGACGAGACGGTCTGCTCGCCCACCCTGTCCTACCTGTTCTACCGCACCCGCAAGCTCATCGACGGCAACCCCTTGGTGCTGGCGGTGGACGAGTTCTGGCAAACCGACCGGGTGGCGGCGTTCCGCGAGGAGAACAACGACCACCTGAAAACGATCCGCAAGAACGAAGGCATCGTGCTGCTGGCCACGCAATCCGCCCACGATGCGCTGTCCAGTGCGGTCGCGCACACGATCAAGCAGCAGACGCCGACCAAGATTTTCTTCGGGGACGAGACGGCCAGTCACGCCGACCTGGTGGACGGCATGGGGCTGACGGAAGCCGAATACCTGGCCGTCACCCAGCAGCTCCCCAACCTGCGCCACGCCTTCCTCATCAAGCGGCCCGGCGGGTCCGTGCTGTGCCGGTTCGACCTGTCGGGGATGCGCGACAAGATCGCGGTCATCAGCGGCCGGCGGTCCACCTACGACCTCTCGAACCGCCTGATCGCCCGCCATGGATCGGACCCGCAAGCATGGGTGCCGCACTTCGAGGCGCAGGCGCCCGGGCTGTCCGACGATCCCTCCACCATCATCATGCAAGAGGCCGCCGAATGATGCCTCGTGCGAACATCTCCGGTGAGAAGTTTGCCATGCTCACCGTCGCTGAGTGCATGGGCCGCAGAAAGGGAGGCACTTTCTGGAAGTGCGTATGTGATTGTGGCGGGACGATCACTACAAGGCTTGATAGTCTCCGCGACGGTGTGACCCGTAGCTGTGGGTGCTTGAGTGCCGCATCCCTTGTTGGCCAGACGTTTGGGAGACTGACCGTTATTCGGCGCAATGGGACGCTGCCGAAGCGCGGCGCGCTGTGGCTGTGTCAGTGCCAATGCGGGAGCATCAGGACTATAAACAGCAACTCATTGCTAAAGGGAAACTCAAGGAGTTGCGGCTGCCTAAAGAGGGATTTGTCCGTCAGCAACGGGCATAAGAGGGTTATTGACCTTATCGGGCAGACCTTTGGTTGGCTGACAGTAAATGCACGCGGTCGTGTTCATGCTAAAGGCCAGTCGTCAATCTGGCGCTGCACTTGCATATGCGGCACGATAAAGGAAGTGCGGAGCATATGTCTCCGCAGCGGAATGACAATTTCATGTGGCTGCGCCATTGCGACGGCTCAGAGCCGTCCACCTCTGACATCAGCAAGGGCGCGGGCTAATGGCGCCACAACTACCCATACGCGCCGCGCACTTAAAGCCAAGTCTGGCGGATCGTTCACTAGCGTTCAAATAGACGCTCTCTATGCTCGCCAAAAAGACCGGTGTGCGGAGCCGTCCTGCCGCGTTGCCCTCAATGGAAAGTTCCACAGAGACCATAGGGTTCCACTCATCTTGGGTGGTTCAAACGGTATCCGTAATATTCAGTTGCTCTGTGCCCCTTGCAATCGCCGGAAGCGTGCCAAGTCGCCCGAAGTATGGGCGCGTGAAAACGGAAGGTTGATATGATGAAGCGCATCGCCCTCGCGGGCACCGCCCTGATCGCCGTGGCCACTGCTGCACATGCCGATATGCCGGTGATAGATATTGTAGCGGCAGGGAACGCCGTCCGCTCACTCGCTAACGAAGCGAAGGCGGCGACGCAGACTGTTGTGCAAATTAACAACCAAATCGCTCAAATCGTGGCTTTACGTTCGACTTTGGCCGCTGTCGCCCACGGCAACCTTGCGGCGGCGACCGACCTGGTGCCGCAGCTCAGCGCCTGGGGCGTCACCAACCCGTTCGGCCAGGACACTCAGGGCATGATGCAAAGCCTGTCCGGCCTGGCGTCCGCCGGCAGCAGCCTTGCCAGCCAAGCGAGCGTCACGGGCAACATGGCTCGCGGCTTGCTTTCAACTGACCAGTTCTATGCGCCCACCGGGAGCGACTTCCGAGCGAACGCGATCAACAGCATGGCCAGCGCCGCCTCCTACCAGAAGGCCGTTGCCGCCCAGGCCCTGGATGTTTCATCCAAGCGTCTCGTCGCGCTGACAGAGCTGCGCGACAAGCTGAGCAATACCACCGACCTCAAGGCATCCGCTGATGCTTCGGCACGATGGGGGGCCGAGCAAGTCCTAGCCACCGAACACGGCAACCAGCTTCTTGCCATCCAGATCAACCAACGCGCCCAGGCGCTGACCGACAGCCAGCGCGAGCTGCAGGCGTGGCGCTGCTCGGCCGAGGCCCTGGTCAAGAAGTCCAGCGGTGCCGCGGCGGCGGCCAGCGGTGGGGCCGTCATCCTGGCCAGCACCGGGAACGACACCAACTGCGCCGTCGCTGCGCCGCCTACCACCGATGCCTACGCCGCCCTGACAGGAACCACGGGGACACTGGTAAGCGCCACTGGCCCGGCCGGGGCCGCAAGCGGTGAAGGAGCCACGCTCGCCAAGATGCTCGCGCAACCCTGGGGCCAAGCGGCTTCTGACAACGCTACCGCCCTGGGCGTCAACCCGGCGGCACTGGCGGCAACCTGCTCGCTTGAGAGCAACTGCCAGGCGAACCCGGGCGGCACCGGCACCATCTCCGGCGCTTTCCAGATGTCCAACGGCACCTATGCCCAGACCGTCAGCGAGGTGCGGTCCAGCAACCCGGACTTGGCCACCGGCATCACGAGTAAGAACGACCCGGCCAGCCAATCCATAGCCGCGGCGCAATACCTGAAAGACGGAGCGCAGGCCCTTCAAGGTGCTGGCATCGCCAACCCCTCGGTTCTTGACGTGCGGGGCTTCTACAACTTTGGGCCGGGCAACGCCGCGACCCTGGCAGGCGCCGCCGACAACCAGCTCATGTCCAGCACCCTGAACTTCTCCGATGCCACGCTGCGCGCCAATGGCATCACCCCCGGCGTCACCACGGTCGGCCAGTGGCGGGCTGGCGTCGTCGGCAAGATCGGCGCCGGCACCGCATCGCAACCCGTTCTCACAGGAGCTAACGCATGAAGCCCATCCTGATCGCTGCGGGGCTGCTAGCCCTGCTGTCCGCCCGCGGCCACGCCGCTGGGGTCTATCCAGTGAAGCGCCTGGACGGCTACGGCTGCGCGCGGCTGAACGCCACCGACGCCCAAATGGTGAACCCCAAGGGCACCGGCATCGTCATCAGGGAAGCGCCCGACGCCGGCGCCCCGGTCGGGACCACCGCCCCCGGCGTCGTGTTCGTCCGCACGCCGTCTCACGTCGTCGGCGGGTTCGCCGAGGTGCTGCAGCTCAACGGCAAGCCCGGGTGGATCGAGCAGCGCAACCTCAAGCCGTTCGACCCCAACGCCCGCTGCACGCCGTCGCTGATGTCCAACGGCCGTATCGGCATCGGCTGACCACGATGGCGCTCTCCCCGATTGGCACCTTCATCCAGAGGTTCGACGCTGCCCTGACCGGCAGCATCGACGGGCTGATCGGGGCGATGGTCAACTACGCTTCTACGCCTACAGCAGTTCTAAGTCGGCTACGGACGGTGAGATCATCACCTGGCGACCTGGGCTTCGATGTCGGGTGGGGGTTTCGAGTCGATCAGGGTTTGCATGAGGGTGGCCCA
>JAABUW010007843.1_pt1 | contig 12679 bp, 9 predicted proteins | sample 5560081 | NCBI WGS metagenome assembly JAABUW01 (sample SAMN10711882, study PRJNA513363) | rock metagenome | isolation source: Antarctica rocks | place: Antarctica: Victoria Land, Knobhead sud
CGTCGAGGTACGCTGTCATCTCGTTCGGGTCCTCGTGGGAAGCAAGCAGGCGTATAGACTCACCCTGTCCCAAGGCGAGGTCGTCGGCGTCGTGTTGCATGCCCTAAGGACATGTTGATGTCCAAAGCATCTTCGGCTTCGGAGGATAAGCCACTGCAGAGAGAAGGATTGCGCCGGATCATCATATGCGACGATCGTTCGTTTCAGATCCTTCAAGTTTCCATGTAAGTAGGTTTAAATCTTGGCAGTTCTCTGGGAGCGAAAAGACGTGTCTTCAAATCAAGAAGTCTACAGATTTTGAACAAGAAGGCTTCAAGCCATTCCTTTAACGAGCACACTTTGGTACTCTGAAGCGGTGGTCGAAGCAGGTATCTGGTGCATAACCTAGTCTAAGGTGCCCCGATCTTTTAAGCACATGCCAGAAGTCGACAACGTATCGCGCCAGCCAGTCATCTATGATCGCTAAATCCACCCTGTCTATCATGCTGCACGTAAGACAGCAAAAGCAAGCTGGAGAAGAGTTTGCTCTCCGGAGCTTTTACCCGTATCAAGTACCTTTTCTAGCTTGCCCTCAATGCGACGAACTCCGCCCTCAACCCACGTCAGATACGGTATTACATGATAATCGCGGGAACTGTGAGCCGTCAGCAGTGCCATGTCAAGGGAACAACACCATGACTTACCGTCGACATTCTGCTTGATGGACTTGTGCGGTAGAACCGATCCGCCGTTCACGTAGATCTCATCACCAATCGTAACATCGTCCCCTAGCACAGTGACGTTCTCCAATCGAGCCCACTTTCCGATAGAGCAGTTCCATCCGACGATCGTAGACTTGACCCAAGCATGATCTTTGACCTTGCACCCGGAAAGCAACACGGACCGCTGCAATCGCACACCATCGCCGATGACAACGTTAGGCCCTATGGTCACATTGGGACCAATACGGCAGTTCCTGCCAATCTTGGCCGAGGGGTCGACAAGCACGTTGCCGCCGTAGACGTATTTCTCCGATGATGGTGTAAGCTTTTCAGACCGTTTCTTAGTAAGCGAAGAGAGATAGAGGCATGTCCCGCTGAGGAAATCCTTAGGCTGCCCGACGTCCATCCAGAACCCTTCCAGATCCATTGAGTGCAATTGACCATCTTTGCACATTGCGGGAAAAGTTTCCTGCTCGATAGATGTTGGGCGAAGGTCGATGCGTCGGAGCATGCTAGGATTGAAGATGTAGATGCCGGCATTTATTCGGTTGCCAACGAACTCGACCGGCTTCTCCACGAACCGGTCAATCCTTGACTCGTGGTTGGGCTTGTGAACGACAACACCGTACTTTGAAGGCTCCTCCACTTTGGTAACCATGATCGTACCTTCCTCTCCGTGGGCTTTGTGGAAGTCTGTAAGATGTTGAAACGGAAAGTCACAGATGACGTCCGAGTTGAGAACGAAGAACGGGGTGTCATCTTTTCCGAGGATCTTCTCGGCAAGCTTCAAGGGGCCGGCTGTGCCAAGGGGTTCGGTCTCGACGGAAAATTCAATCTTGACATTGTACTCCTTCTCGTACTAAGATAGCCATTAGTGCGCCTCCTTTCTAGTAATTATAACTGTTCAGGGTTTCAATTGTCCACGGTGGTTTGGTACCTTTTTCAAAGCTGAGGACATGATATCTGGGCGATAATTGACAGCCAAGACGATGTCTGTCACGCCTGCCGCCGCCAGAGCCTCGATCTGGTGCAGGATCATAGGTTTATTGGCAAATTCGACCAACGGCTTTGGGAGAGTGAGTGTCTGCACTGCAGTCAGGCATCTATGGACGGTATGCGATGGAGGCACTGGGTGTTGTATCTTTGCGACACAAAGCGAAGCCAAGGGCGAGAGGGGCAAGTACCAGTGGGCGCAAGCGGGTGCCATACCCGCCAACGAGAATGAGAGCTATGGACAAAGCATTAGATCATTTGCTCTTGATTAGATGGGGGCTTGCTGACCTTTCATGACCGACTCGAACGGCTTGTGTTGTGGGGGCGGATGCGGTGGTCAGTATCGAGCTCTGCTCGTAGGTGTAGAGGAATGGCTGAGAGTTGTACAGATAGAAAGGGCTCTTTAACTTTCAACAGTACGACGAAATTACAGTATCGTAGACAGAACTTCGTAGAGACGGCCGTTGCTGATCTATCCTCGTGATTGAAGTGGTTCAGCTTATTAGAGTAAGAAACTGTACGGAACCCGTGTCCTTGTTCTTGATCGAGGTTCGCTTGAACAATTCTCAAGTTGCGGAGAGATCGACATTGCATAAACAGGGGTCCAGCCTTACGCTAAGCCATACGTTCAGGGGTATCAGTCTCGACCCGGACCATGGTCCTCATACTGGGTAGGGAGTAGAGGTACAAAACACTTCACAAAGTACGTGGTGACGAGGACAAATTTTCATTCAAGTCCAGATATTGTTTTGGCTCCTACGTCCCAAACATCCTGCACACGTCTAGGAAGAATTTAAAAACTTGACTCTACTTCACCTGATCATGGATACTTGAGCTCTTCAAGCCGGCAACACGCTTCCAGCTTGAGTCAACAGATTTGATCGCTTTGCACAAAGACTGCTCTCGCCAGTTCTTTAGGATACTGAGATTTCTGAAGATGAGTAGTCTTGCCATGCTCACGTTCTTGCAGAAGATGACAACCCAACGACTTGCTCAATTATCGCCAATGCTTTAGCACTAATTGTCCCTAATGCAGCTTTTAGCTATGAATTACCAATTTCCACCGAGGTTGTCCTGGACTCGTATAGGAAGTCCGCTACCGAGACTTGTCTCATGCCACTTGACCTTGAGGAGTATCTCGCAAAGGAAGTCGACGTCGTTCCCCCTACGATCCGTGATGACTTTGGACTCTCCAGAACGAGAGCGAAAAGGCATTACCCGAATCGAGGTTTGTCAAATATGTTCGCTCTTTCCAAGATAAGCAAGAAGTAAGGTCGTTATGGAGATATCTCTGAATCGGAAGACATCTGGGTCGCTATTTGACCATAATTCGTTCATACTACACCGCCTTATCCGTTGTTCATGGCGTGTCGGACGGCAGTTGTTGCTGCAGCCTTGTTCTCACTCGTGGGTCTTTGCTGCTAATTCCACTCTGTAAAGGCAGGTCCGGGCCCGGGCCTACGAAAGACGTGACCCATTCTTTGACTTGCTTGACTCTGCATAACTGAACATCATTGGTATCATTGCCGCCAAGCTCTCGCAGACTATACGCGCCTGGCTCATCGTGTGAGTCCATCACATTTCGGTAAAGCAGGTCTAGCGTGGTATTAGCTTTCCTCAGACTTTGCCCATGTACTTTCTTTTGGAAAGAGGTAAGAGCTAAATTCTTGACGAGAACGATATCTCGAGGGCGTATACTTGTCACTCTGGAGCGGAGGTCTTGCTCTTCGGTCTTTCTCAAGTTGGTAGACTGATCCTGTGGGAGCCATATGCTCACACCGAAACCAGATTTGGTGTCATCTGCCACGGTTAGTTCGACTAACTCGACCCGGCGGTTGTACCTGCGAGTTTTGATGGACCGCAGCTGTGAGATATGAAGGATGCCTACAACAAGGTCAACAGTCATCGTCTGCGGTTCCAGAGAGCAAAGGTACGCAGCGTTCGGTATTTCCTTCAGAGTGGTGAGACGAGTAGACCGAGGCTTTGGTCGAGTCAAATTGGACTGCGGAGGCTCTCGATAATCCTGTGCACTATCGGTCGGCATTTCTAAAGTCTGGTCATCGAAAGAAAGAAGCGCTGTGACATTCGAAGCGGGCACCTCATCGTGGATGTTGAATGAGTGCTCATAGAATTGGGACAGGGCGTCATCCGAGCCAGACTCGGAGCGTAATGAAGTCTGACTCCCTTCTACAATGATGTCATCTGGGAGAAGCGAATAATCACTAGTCGTGAAGAAGGAGGTCTGATCGTCTGCATGGGTGGACTTCCCCAAGTTCTGGTTCAGGTATACGCTTTGTTGGGAGAGCCCAGAGGGGAGATGTTTCGATACCAAGGGCAGCCGTCGCCAGGCTGGCAGGTTCGACAGAGTTGGTATGAGGATGTCTCCGTCAGACTGTTCGGAAGGTGTGTTTCCGAAGGCTGCCAGTAGAGGAGCGCTCAAGCATTCTTCACTCCACTTTAGGGTACTTGAGGGAGGTGCTCCTGTGAGCAAGATCATCTCTGTAAGCGATCAATTCCTTCGGTGACAGCGAAGTCCCATGTGGACAAGGGGCGACGCAATACTGCTTGACACAGCGATCCAAGCTGGTGCTCGACCTTTGGAGGAAGTCGAAGTTTGATCTATGAGGTTGAGGCCGTTTGAGCGCCTATCGGCAACCGGATGTTTTTTGCCGGGTCCCGAGAGCCGACGACGAGGGTGGATTGCATATCAGCATTTGCGTTCCGTCTCGGTCACCAATGTGAGACGTTCGCTGTTTGGATGACTGCGATGCACTTCTATCCGATCATCGAGGTCAGGGTGAATCAAAGCTTGACGTTGTATGTTATCTATAAATAGCTTGGGGTACTAGAACTTGGCTCCGAACACCCCGCCTTCTACCCCGCAAGATACGGCAAGAGTGAAGTTAAGCTTTGTCTGCTCTCCTCGCTTGTGTTGGTCGGTAGCTCTGTGCGATTGCGCGGTTAGCGAGGATGTTCTCACATGTTATTACTCTGTAACACGAAAGAAAGGCGTTTGTCCAATCTGCACCTGCTACCACTTTTTCCGAATTTCACCAAGAACTGTGGCCGAAGAAGTAATGGCAACGTCAAATGATCCTTCGCGTCCTGAGCTTCAGGAGACCACGGAGGGAAATATTCCGAAGCAAGACGAAGAGAAGCTCAAAAACTGGTTCATCGGATCAGTGGATCAAGGAACGACGAGCACCCGCTTCTTGATATTTGACGGTCTAGGAACTCCTGTGGCATCACACCAGATCGAGTTCAAGCAGCTTTACCCGCAACCTGGGTGGGTAGTAACGGAGAAAACCACCGATGTGACGGATGACGAGCATTAACACCAAGACAGATGGATAGATCACGATCCGAACGAGATATTCGAGTCCGTTCAGACGTGCATCGAGAAGGCGACCGAGTCCTTTCTCAACGATGGCCACAAGGTTTCCGATATCAAAGGCATCGGTCTGACGACTCAGAGGGAGACCACAGTAGTCTGGGATAGTGAGACAGGGGAGACAGTACACACGGCTATAGCATGGCCAGACACAAGAACGCAGCAAATCGTACGTGAGTTGAAGGGTCGCAAGGGCGCAGACAAGCTTCAAGACATTTGTGGTCTGCCTTTGTCAACGTATCCATCGTCAGTGAAATTGGAGTGGCTGTTCCGCAATTCTCAGAAGGTACGGGAGACATATGAAGCAGGTCGCCTAATGTTCGGCACGATCGATACATGGCTGCTGTACAAACTGAATGGTGGTAAGGAACGCAATATCCACGTTACTGACGCTACCAATGCCTCACGAACAATGTTCCTCAACCTGCACACTCTGGACTACGACCCTTTCGTCTTAGACTTCTTCAAGGTCGATACCAAGAAGATCAGACTGCCGAAGGTGGTTCCTTGTTCGGATCCTGAGGTCTTCGGCTCGGTCGCATCTGGGATATTGAAAGGAGTCAAGATTACTGGCTGTCTAGGCGATCAGTCAGCCGCTCTTGTAGGGCAGCTCGGGTTTGCTCCTGGTCAAGCGAAGAACACTTATGGCACCGGCTGCTTCCTGCTGTACAACGTTGGCGAGAAGCCGATAATCTCCAAGCACGGCTTACTCGGTACGGTCGCGTACCATTTCGGCGGCAAACGAAAACCAGTCTATGCTCTCGAAGGCAGCATTGCGGTTGCTGGGAGCGCTGTGAAGTTTTTGCAGAACAACCTAGACTTCTTCGAAGCCTCCCATCATATCAATGATATGGCAGCCACGGTCAAGGACAATGGCGGCTGCGTTTTCGTCACCGCTTTCAGCGGTCTTTTTGCGCCGTATTGGATAGACGATGCCCAAGGAACGATATTCGGTCTGACACAGCACACCGAAAAAGGCCATATAGCACGGGCCACGATGGAGGCCACATGCTTCCAGACTAAGGCAATCCTCGATGCCATGGAGAAGGACAGCAACCACAAGCTCAGTGAACTTGCCGTGGACGGTGGTATGAGCAATTCAGATCTTTGTATGCAGGTGTGTTTTCCTCCACTGATTTATTGATCATGTTCTCTGATTTTGCTCAACCACAATAGACACAAGCGGATATCATCCAGATTCCTGTGGACAGGCCCATCATGCGTGAGACAACTTCTCTTGGCGCCGCAATCGCTGCTGGTTTTGCAGTCGACGTCTGGAAGGAATTCGAAGAGCTCAAAGAGATCAATCGAAGAGATCGTACTGTCTTTAAGCCCGAGATCTCTCAGGAAGCAGGTGATAAGATGTATAGGAGGTGGGAACGTGCAGTGGAGATGTCAAAAGGATGGCTCGAATCCGCTGACGGTAATGCTACCAGTACATAACCACGGTCTTCCCAATATGGTGACCTACGTCAATAGCCTCCATTAGCCATTGCTTGTAAAGTATTAAATAGATGGGAACTTCCCATCATTGCTTTTGTGCGAGCGTGCCTGCATTCATTGATTTCGTTGGCTTCTGCACGCTGCACGCCTTTTCTTCAGTCCGCATGTTATCGCTCTGGTTGCAGAATGCATTCCCACTAGTGTCGGCAGGCCTGGACAGTCAAAGAGCTCCAGGCGCACAGGATGGTTGCAAGACAAAGCCAAAGGCCACAGTCGACCTTGCAAAGCAGCGGGAGCGTCAAGACCTTCACACAAGCAGCAAAGGATACTGGAGGCGCCTTGGTGGAAGATGACGTTGATGTCTCTGACACTTCGGAATTTCGGAGTAGGTTTTTTAGCAACAGCCGGCGAGTCGTCCACACCAACAAGGGGGAATCGCTTGTCCCGTACCCGTGAAGGATGGCAACCGAGCAGCTCCCGCATTCGAGGCGTCTGCGGAGTGCTCCCTGGAACGGATTTCGCATTTTCTGGGACCCGCTATCTGCTGTTCCAGGAGAGGAGCTTCCAATCACGGCCATCCCAGCCGTTTTACCCTGAAAAGCCATGGCTTAGCTTGATTTGCCCGGAACTCTTTCGCCCCTGCTTGTATGAGCTACATGAGGGCCGATGACGAGCATGACGAAGCTTGCGCTCTTGTGGTGTCAGACCAACAGACAAAGGCCTCTGCAGCAGCCAGCAAGCCTCCGGACGTAGAATCCTTCGAGAAAGGGCCCGGCACGAATTGTCCCGAGGGCGTTCTCAAATCGCACCGCCTGGATCGATGGAACTCCCTCTGCCGGCCTCCCACCATCTCACGGATCTTCAACCGATAGCGAAGATTCAGAGTGTATCTATCCAGTCACTACTGCACTCTGCATTATCACCAGGGTCGCTTGAGACACATTGCAGGAACGGTAAACCCAGACAGCCATCATCGAGTTTCGGACTCCAAGAGATCCCTATGCGGGGCTCCCCAACAGGTCTGATCACGGCCAGAGCAGGGAGTGGCAACAGCAATATCCCTCCTGAGCTACGGCCCAATGGCGCTTCAGAGAAGCCGCGTTGTGGAGCCCTTGATCGCGCGATCCTCCATCATTTGAAACCAAGCGCAGCGGACCCCTCTCTGTCTCCTCACAGCATAAAATCATCTATAGGAACATCATGGATGGAGACATTCCTCGGCGCCAATACTCCCAGCATTCAATCTCTACCAATGGGTTAAGATGTGTGACTATACCAAAGTGACCTACCAGTGCGGGCATGTACGCTATCTTGTCAAAGCGTGGTATGAGCATCTACACGGCCAAAGTTGTCTTAGCGGATATTGGCTGATACTACTTTACGTGACAAGGTGCGTTCGGTATCAGCAGACCCATGAGAGATGTCCTCCCAATGTTGTAGCCACGTAAGTTCTGACTAAAACATCTAATAATACCGTCTTACGGCCTGAGCTTCCGGCTCACGTCATCTCCGAACAGGGAAACTCGTCAGAACGAGAAATGCGGTCCGTTCACCTTTCCTCTCATCCGATTTGTGGCGAGCTATCTGCTGGCTGCATTGCACCGACAATCGGTGCTTTCAATGCTCAACATCAGCGCTTCTTATATTATACATAAATTCTTCCTCCAGGCTTCATAATCTACAAGTGGACTGGACTGATACAATGAGCTCGAGCTCTAGGAGACTGCAAAACCCCCTCAGCTACCACGAGCAAGTCGACATAGGGCGTAGGGGCGAAGAGAATTCCTATGAAAACGCAAATCAGGGATGATCACTCGAACAACCTCTATTAGGGAGCACTAGACTTTGTCGTGACGCCGACCAGACCTTGCGCTCATCTAAAAATCATGATGGCCAGCATTTTCGAGAAGGCGTTGGTCAGGACAGCAACATGAAAAGTGTACATCTACGTTCCTTTTTCATGTATCTTGAGGTCGCCTGTTACGGCTTCTCCGATTGTTATGAGCTGCGTCAATAACAAACCCGCCATGTGCCACGAAGAGACCTCTCAATTGCCCGAATCTATAGACAGACATTTACACCCTCTCTCAACCGAGGCAATGGAGTGAGAATCTTCTTATCCTGATTTCAGCCGCCAATGATTTTGGTGTTGATAAGCCCGCAACAGGTCAACGACCGTTTGGTCGTCGCCACGTCCCTATAAAACCAGAACCGCTTCCCCGGCAATCACCAATGTCCCTCTAAAGCCTACGACCTCTGACCAGTCACTCTCATTCGATGCCGACTCTCTTCTGTTCGTGTCTGCTCTCAGCGTCTTATCGAAGCTTAGCTGCTTCGTACCTAACGCCTGTCAGCGCCAGAAAGAAGGCCTGCCCCTAACCGAAAGCGGCAACATACTCGCATGCAGGTGGCTTGGACCCGACGATTCCTCGACGACGAAACAAGAATATCATACAAGGACTACTTCACGATTCACATTTGGTTCTTTCTTTCTTGATCAGATGTATCAATGACCATTCCCTTCATTGCACAGGCCCAAGTCACGTAGCCAGGAGGCCCAGATGCAGATTGATCCACGTGTCAGCACCGATGTTCTTAGATCCTTACCCGCGCAAGACATGGAGTGAGAGGTACTTGCCGCCCGAGAGGATGTCTACCCGTCGGCACCTTAGCAAACGCCAACACTGCTGTACAAGAAGTACTTGAGCACGTCAGATCATAGTAATAGCCTGCCTTACATGCCCAGACGATGGTATGCTCCCAAACGCTTATGCGGACACTCTGTCCGCGAGAATCTCCACGCAGAATGCTGCTATCATCCCAACCAAGAGCATAACAATTCTCCCTCTCTTCACCATGTCTTTCGACCGAAGTAAAGTCCAAAAACATGTCAGCCACTATGCCAACACAACAGTCTTCAACAAGGTTGGAACGAAATCAGCCACGATAGCAGCAAACATCTTTCGACAACAAGATGAACTTCCTGGACCCATCGTTGCGGATAAAAAGGACCTTCTAGGCACTGCGTCCGGCCGTATTCTTCATCAACTCTAAGTCGCTGGATCGGCAAGCAACATCATAGCACGACGATACTCTGTACCATATAGCACTTCGCCTTCTCTAGCAAACCACCGAAGCCAGACGAACAGACGAGCGAATACCAAAGGGAAATTGCTCTACATGTCTTTGTCGCACATCTCCACAACAGACACTCTTGTCAGCTCACGCCCCTACTACGATCTTCGCTCACCGAAGCAAATGATGCCGAAGGATTATCCTACAGCTCAAAGAAATTGGTTGATAATTGAAACTACAAGGCCGAGTAATGACTAAGCTCGCCGCAAATCTCCAGCAGACTGGGCATTTAGGACATCCCAACCACGGCTCCGATCATTCTCCTGACCAACCCCTTTCCTCTAACACAAGAGCAGCACCGCAGAAAGGACTGCACCCCGTCCGCGCCGCACACCACTCTCACCAGCGCTCCCAAGGCCGCTCTCTACGAAATGAGGAAGTAGCCGCTCCAGAAAAATCCCACCGCCATCTCAGCAGCATCTCCACGATGAATACTACGACCACAGCGCAGTCTGGCAGCGGCGTTCACTATCAACAGCAGAGACCTACATGATAAGGGGGGGCGAGTACCAAGAGACGGCAAATTAAGAAGGGGGCTGAGTATCGAGCTGTCTACAAACATTTCAGCATAGCGATTGCTCGGTTTCTTTCCCTCGTCGATTCACGTCTCTTTGACGCACCCCATCTACTCCATCCGCCTTGGGAAGGAGCGAGTTTGGCGGCATGGTGTCAGTCCCATGTGTGGCTAACATCCTGTCGCTATGTCCCCTAGGGTCCAACCACAAAAGAGATATATATTATATATACACCCGGAACTTAAGAATTGGAATTGCCGTTTTCGACGAGGAAAGGGAGCAGGGCCGCTTTAGAGGGAGCAGCGAGGGAGCAAGAGGGAGCACTGTGGGACAGTGCAGGGGCGCAGCAGGTGGTGCCTGAATTGGCTGCCCTGTACCCTGCTATAGCTGCTCGCGTTTTATGACGTTCGTCAGCACTGCTGCCTGGCTCAGCCTCCTGCTGCCTAGAAGTCTCCAAGTTCCAGCCCTTGCGATAGCGTCAACGACGGGGGCTATCTGCACCACATCAGGGACCGCTCGACTACTGAGGAACAGGCTGCTGATGCATCTCGTTGATGGTGGAAATGCTAGGAGGAGGTGCCATGCTCAAATGCTTGACTTGGGATGCTCTCGGGCCACCAAAGCCTGACCCAGGAAGACCAATGCCGTGGTCAAAGGAGGTATGGGGGCTGTAAGTCATTTGAGCGAGACCGCCAGCGTTGAGACTCATGCTGGCTATAGTGTTGAAGGTATCGGCTAAGGTGAGCTGTTGTTGACTTGGGCGGTGGAGGCGGCGGTCGATGCTGGAGCAAGTAATTGTCACTTTTGAGGTTTGGTGGACGATCTGTCTTTCAATTGTCTACGAGGAGGTCGGAGCTTCGGTGAAGGTGTGCAATAGGAACGAATTGTTCCTTGTCGACGATGAATGTATAATGTTTGACGGACCAGTCGCAGACGAGAGTCTTCTGTTGAATGGAAAGTGTAGATGAGGCAAAGAAGGTGACTGTCTGTCCCAAGAATGCCAAAAGTCGGTTGATAAGAAGTGAAAGTATGATCCTGGCGTATGCAGCATCCCAAGGAACTCGATCTACAAAGCCTGCTCTCGCCTCGCTTTGCTTTTTATCGACTATTGCGGAAACGGAAAACCCACAAAGGATTCATCCATCTGTAAAGGGGGGAGGGGGCCTCCAGTGAGCAGATATTCTACGTATTCTTGCAGGTGTAAGGTAACCACGGTTCAAATTGGCAATAACAGAGGGAACTGGAGCAAGAAAGGCTGTTCTATTCTGATGCTTGCGAATTTGGGAAGTGATCTCGTAGATGAAGTTTAGGGACTAGTTATAGGAAGGAATATATGATGCTATAACTTTTTACATTACATTACATAGCCTATAGCCTTGAGCAGTTCGTGACACGTTCTGACCATGTACGAGATTCTTACAATGAGGTCTGGTCAGGAAATTCGGATGACATGAAGAGGGTTCTCATCAAGGAGATAGAAAGCTCGCTCGTTGCAGAGCAAGTGATGAGCAAGACGTCTGGGGTCAATTCTTCCTTTCGAAAGTACTCGCAGCTGGTTGTCCTCGAACATTTCATTTCTGGCATAAAGCTCTAGACTCTAGAATGAATTGGCTAGTGCAGGTCCACCCCACTCATTGACGTTCTGATGGCGCAAACGAAACTGTGGTGAACGAAACTTCCCCGGAAGAAGCCTCCTCGTGGCAGCCATAGAATTGCTGTATGCAGATCGCCGCTCGGATCTATCCATGTTTCGCTGATCTGTCCTGGCGTTATTGCAATCGAAACGTTCACGTGCGATTGATAGAACGAAGGATTGTACCATGCAGGAGGTCCGGCGTGCTGGATGAACGGCAAAGCGTCGCACTAGTACGCACTAGCCCTATCAACCCAATCCAGCCTCTTATCGGAACCAACGATATCTCTGCATTCCTCACGAATTTGTTTCGACGTTAGAACCGAGATGCACGCCGTGCAGGCTGCAGACGCCAAGCTGGCATGATCCTGGGATGCGGCTGCTAACTCTCCTCTTGAACGAGGTCGTTCGTGAGCCAGCTGTGAGAGTGTGGAGAAGAACTCCGCTAAGCCTGTGATATCCTCTTGCATATCTAGGGCCGAACGCCAAAGATATTGTCGTTTGCTTCTTCGTGCTTGTACAAGAGTTCAAGAGTACCTCAGCTGATAACTGTCTAAGAAAATAATTCCCAAGTCACAGTGATTTTCTGTTCCATCACTCTGATAGCCATGGACGCCTTCACGCCCCAGCAGACAACCGAATTGGTGTCGAGAATAGGATGCAAGAAGGCGCATACCAGACTCGACAAACTATTTATCAATTCCTTCATGAGCGGGCCGTTACTGGGGTTTGGGTAAGTGATGTTTCACGGCGTCAAAGCCGCGTTTTCCTGAGGTGTTGCATTTAGCCACCTGCACACCTTGTCCGCCCGCAATGTGTCACCTGGCTGACAGCTACGACAGCTGTGCTATCGCACTTAGTACAGAGA
>JAABUW010007848.1_pt1 | contig 12667 bp, 4 predicted proteins | sample 5560081 | NCBI WGS metagenome assembly JAABUW01 (sample SAMN10711882, study PRJNA513363) | rock metagenome | isolation source: Antarctica rocks | place: Antarctica: Victoria Land, Knobhead sud
CGCTAACGTTGCGAGAACCATCGGCAATACCCCAGACACTACACTATGTTAGCCTATAAGGTGACAACGCCAGTGGTAAACATACATTGGGTACATGGTCCAGAGGACCAAGGTGAAACCCGCAATAGCCATGAAGAACGTGCTGGTCTTCTTGTCCTTGTTCGACACAACATGTCGGCCGTTAATGGCGAGCTGGTAAATGACAACCAAGTAGGCAGCACAAGACATGGCGTACCACCCCCACTTAGGGCCACCCTCGACCGTAAAGGCAGCAAAGAGGCCGGTCAGAATCATGATAATGTCAGCGACGATAGCGACGAGGATGTTGGCACCGGACAGCCCAGCGAGCAGGCAAAGATCCAAGAGAAGGAGTGGGGTCGTCATGCTCCAGTCAACATAGCGTGCCCAGTAGACCTCGCGATAGACGATAGTATCATAGGGGAAGTGCTTGTCGTCATGGTGGATCTTGATCTCGTTCTGGGATACACCGGCTTTGATGGCCATGGCATAGTAGGACAGGGTAGCGAAGGTCGTGATGAAGGCCGTGATGATGTGGAACATGCGTTTTTGCTATGTTGTTTTAGCATTCATGAAAGCTGGAACGCTCGCGAGCGTGTACTTACAACCGGGACACGGAAGGCCATGGCGTAGAAGGCCAGCGATGAGAGCGCCATAAGCACGAAGACAACCCTGGTTCTGTCAGTACGCGGACTGCCTGCTGATAGCAGCTCACTCACCAGAGAACGCGGCTGCCAACTTCGCCAGCTACCTGGTACTCGATGGATGGGCCAGGTTTCACGGAGGGCAGCTTGGTCGGGACAGAGGATGGGGTTGAGGTCGGGAGCCCGGTAGGAATGGCCGGAGCGTGCATCTTGAGAACCTCCATTGGGTCGATCATGATTGCAGTGTAGTGTGAGTACAGAGTAAGAGTGTTTGATAAGACTTGGGTGTGAGGGAGACAGGTATGTTTTGTGAGAAGAGGATGAGGGAAGAAGGCAAAGGTTGGCAGAGAAAGGAAGGGAACAGAGCTCTCACTGTTAGCGCCGTCGAGCTTGCCTTGATTCGCCGCGCTACTGGTTGACCCCGCAGCGATTTGGGGCGATGCCTAGCGCGTCATTCATGCACAGACGAGGGCCCTTGATTGGTGCCAAGACCCTTGGTGATACTTCGACACAAGCCGTCCTTCACCTCGGTCATATTAACACGGTAAAGCGTTCGTGCATTTCCCCGTCCGATCTTGAGGCTTAACAACTTACCCATGCCGCCACACTGGCACCGTCACCAACAAGACAATCCCGATTGCGGGACATAGCTGCTGACCCTGGGGGAATCGATCCTCTGTGGATGCTAACAGGGGGAAAGCTGACAGGCGCTTTGACCGTGGCCATGTACTCGTGCTTACCACCTCACTCAGGCTGACGACCTTCAAAATTCTCGATGACGCTTTGCTTCTGCTTTTAAATGATACAGATGCCCGTTGTGTTCTCGTAGTGATATTTCACATCTTCATTCTATTCACAGATACGTTAGCTTGATCTGTTCGGTGGTACCTGTCATGAAGGTGTGCCCCAAACACCGAGGCCTAGAGTGCTAGTGCAAGGAAAGTACTTTATGTACTTGTAGATTAAACCCCTCCATGATCCAAACAGGAAGACATGTTTAACATGGGTGACTTTTAGTACACGCTTGTTTATAATGCTCATCCCCCCTTGTCAACCAAGAAGCCACTAAAAGGCTCTGAAATAAGAATATGTTTAACATGGGTAACTTATAGTATGCGCTTGTTTATAATGCATCACCACCCTAATGCAGATAATAACGCATCATAAATAGCACTATCTACGTCTCGTTATCTTGCAAATTATTCTTCTCTATCTTGTTATCGCTATTATTGTTCTTGCCGTTGTTGTCGCCGTTATTACTATTGCTGTTGTTGTTATCGCTGTCTGTCAAAGCAGTCTCTATTTACTGTTTCTAACAATCTAGTAGAATAGCATCAGATTGCCAAGAAAGATCTTGCAATATTTGTATAATCTCAGATTGTAGTTACTCTTATTGCAATTAGAACAATTCTAAGTAGAATTTGTTTGTACAAGATTGTATTGTCTTCTCGATAAATTTTTAAACTCTATTGTTTCTTATTGCTTAATCTATTATTTGCTTTTTTTTGTATATACTTTTAACAATAATAAGATTGCATCTAATATCAAATTATTAATCTAAATAGATCTAATAGATTGTTTATATACTAATTGTTACGCTGCACGTGTTTAAAAGAAAAATGTATTGTTAGTAGTTACAACAAGCTACGTTTACTAAGAATAGATTGTAAGCGCATAATAATTGTATATTTTGCTATTATTTGCAATCGCAATAATCTAATTAGAAATTCTGTAAATTAAAGAAGCAAATATAGATTCTCTAATTATTGCTATTTTTTTGCGAGTTAAATACTTGTTTCTCTATTTAAAGCTCGCGATCGATTATTAATTTGCAATTGTATTAATAGACAAACATTTAATTGTTAATTAATATTTGTTCTGCAAAAAGAGTATATAGACTCTTAATATTGTTATCTATGCTAAAATTACTATATATTTTCGCTCTTTGCTTGCAATATTGCTTAGCTACTATATACTATATATTATTTAATATATAAATAACAAAATTGACTCTAACTTTAACAAATTAGATATTGTTTAATTTTGCAATGCTAGAAAAAATATAATTGTATCGACAATCTAAAAAATCTTGTTTAACAAATTTATTAAAGAAAAAAATATTTAGATAGACAAAAGCAATCTAATTTGAAAAGCTATATATTAGTAAATGCAATTGCTTGCAAAATACAATTAATAAAACAAAAAAACAGACAACTATAGACTAAAAGTAATAGAAGAAATCTGCAAAAATGTTACAAGTCGCGTGCTGATAGATACTATTTGTCGCGCATTACTCTTTACAGATAATCAGGAAAGAAAGATCTGCCGACAGAATTAAGATAATTAAGATAGCTTAATTCTTGAATATCTTAAATTCGAGATTAAGATAATTAAGATAATCAAAAACTTAATTATCTTAAATATCTTAAATTTCCGATAATAAAAAGATATATAGCTTTCGAACGCAACTCTCTTATAAATTGTGTTTAACTTATTATAGATTTTTATTTATTGTTACTCTGATTTATCGAATCTCTCTCAAAATTTATTAAATATAAAAACTGTCTATAGTTGCAAACTCTTGTTATTAAGTAATTGTTTGTATTGTCTGAAGATATCTACAGATTTTTTCGAAAATATAATCTATTCTAATATTTTCGAAGAAAGTATCAGTGTAATACTTTGAATATTCTAAAAATATCTGTATCAGATTAACGCGTCTCTATTCTGAATACTAGCTTATCAGTATTATATCAACTATCGATTATAAGAAACAACAAAATCAGAATTAACAAATCTGATATCTATTATAGAGACTGTATCGATCTGAAAAACTAACTTATATAGATAGATATCTATTTTATTTTCTATTCTGTTTTAGCAAATCAGAAAACAATTTTTGTATTAATATTTCTCAGAGAAAGAGTTTAATATTAACTTAAGTTAAACTTACGCAAATATCTGAAAAATTATAACAAAAATTCTTGTATAATATTTACAAACTTCGACAACTTTAAAAGAAAGCTTCGAAGAATCTTTAAAATATTTAACAAAAAACAAATTGCAAAAAGAGTAATTTAGTATCTAATTTAACAAATTTCTGCAGCAGACTACATTGTTAGATTTCAGAAATATATTAATTTAATTAAGTAAAACAATATTGTACTTATAACAATGTTTCGACAAAATCTTAAGAACAATCTAAAAAACAAAATTATATATAATAGAAAAACTCTTAACAATATATTCGATCTTATTGAAGTAGTTATCGATTTCGACAACAAACTGTATAAAAGAGTTATAGAAAAAAGATACAATTAATTTCGAGAAAAAACAGAAATTTTCTTTAAATTAATAATTGAATATCAGCAGAAAGAATTTTGTTCTAATCAGAAATACAGTAATTCCGACTATTGTAAGTCTGTATCTATAAAATTGAATTTTATTTAACAATATAAAAAAAAGAATTCTAGAAAAAAACAAGATAACAAATTTCAGAAAACGTGCTATTTATATAGCAAATCGAATTATTTTGTAAAAGATTGTCGATTACAGAACTTAATAGACTGCCGACAGATCAATACTATATTAAAAAAGATATTCGATAGTTAGAACAATATCAGAGAGCAAATCAATATAGAGACAGATATTTTCGAGACTAAATTAAACAACAACTACTATCTGATAGAGAATTCAGATTAGTTGCAGAAAGTTCTAGATAGAATATTATTAGACAAGATATTTGTATTTATGCAGAAAATCAATTAAATATTTAAGAAAACTATTAAATCTTACAGTTTAGTTATCAACTCAGACAAAAAGTACAACTAAAAGAATTTTTACAACTGTATAGAGAATATTACAAGTTATCTCGATATTTTAATTAGCTTATTGAAGATTGTAGATAAATACAAAAAAGCGCTAGAAAGCGACGCTACTATTAAAAAAGATATTTTTAATAAAATCGAACAATAACTAAGCAGTATTAGTCTATTTTAACAGAAGATAGAGCAACTAAAAAAATATACAATACTTAGTTAAATTGTTTGCTATAACAATTTATACTAAACTTATCTAGACAACAAAGAAGAAGTTAATTAATTTTCTAGAAAATCAAAATTATTAATTTAGTATAGAAAGAAAGCTTAGCGCAAATCGACGCTCGAAGCAGAAATTGCAGTACAAAAACAGAAAAAAGTTCAAATTTCTTAATAAAAAGTATATCAGAGAAATGCAATATATTAGTTTAACAGCAGCAATTAAATTTAACAGCATATGTACGATATTTTATTATATCAGTTAAAATTAATAGTTGTCGACTTACTGCAATAATCGATTCTGATACAATAGATAATTTTATAATCAGAACTTTTGTTAAAAGAGAAAATTATTCTATTTAAAAAAAGTCTGATATATACAATCTAGTAATTGTAGATAGAAATCTATTATTCGACAAAAATCAAAAAGTAAATAAAGAAACAAAGTTACTATCGATAGCTATTTAGCAATATTATAAAAAACTAATCTTTAATATAGTAAAAATAACTACTTACAATATTGTTCTAGAAATATTTTAATTAAAGCAATACAATTCAGAAATTAACTAAAATATATAAATACTCAGATTTGCGCAATATAATTATATAATTTATATTTAATTTATATATTGACAGTATTCGATAATAAATAAAAGAACAAATCGAAAATCAATTGCAAACAGCAAATTTGTATTTTTGCAAAAAAACAATTTAACAAAGTTCGACTCGACAGATACTAACAGAAATTAGTCGAATTACAAAATTAGAGTAAATAAAAAAAATTACAAATTTTCTGAAAGTCTTGAACTATCTGATACAGCAAAGAAATTGCTAAAATATATATTACAAATATACAACAGTTAAAAGTATCTATTTTAAGAAAAGAAAATAACAGAGATTTTCTCTAAATATTAATTGTAAAATTACGAAATCAGACTTAAATCAGATAAGTAGTTTATATTTAAATTTATATATATTCTATTCGAGAAAAAGCTCGAAGTACTTCGCAAATATCTGACAGAAAACAAAAAAAAAAATTTATTAGAAAATTTCAATTACAGACAGAATATTCGATTCTCTTTATATTAAAAAAGAATAAAATTTTTTGTCTATATATTGATTATCGAAAGCTAAATAATATTACAATTAAGAACCGATATTTACTATTTAATATCAGCAAACTTCAGAATTAACTATTCGAAGCAAAATATTTTATTAAACTGAACTTATAAGAAACGTATAATCAGATTAGAATAAAAACAGAAAAAGAGTAAAAGACAGCTTTTTGTATACAATATAGATTATACAAATATACAGTAATATTGTTCGAACTTACAAACGCTTCGACAATATATCAGAAAATAATTAATAATATATTACAACAATATCTGAATCGATTTGTTATAGTATATTTAAACAATATTATAATTTACTCAAAAATCTTAAAAGAGTATATTAGTTATATTTTTAAAGTATTGAAATATCTAAATATAAGAAACTTATATTTTAAGTCAGAGAAATACAAATTCTATTAAAAGAAAATTGATTTTCTCGAATTTGTTATTAAACAATATAAAGTATATATAAATTTCGAGAAACTATAAGCAGTTAGAGAATAGAAACTATTAACAAATATTAAAAAAATACAATTTTTTCTAGATTTTATAAACTACAACAAAAAGTTTATTAAAAACTACTTAACAAATACAATATTACTGACAAATCTTACAAAAAAAAATACGCTATAATTATAGAAATTTGCAGAAAAGAAATTATTTCAGAATCTTAAACTAGAATATTTAAAGAAGTTAGTATTAAAAATATACAATTTGCAATTATTAAGCAGAATTAAAATTAACATATCAGATCTAGTTATTAATATATATTTCAGTTAGAAATATAAAAATATATAATATTCAGTAATATATCTCTCGAGAAAACTCTTATTAGTCGAACAGAACTATAATATTTACAATAAGAAACTACTTGCAATAGTAGTCTTTTTAAAATTATAGAAAATATATATTAAAGAATTATCAGAATTTACAATTCTTATAAATTACAAGAATCTTGTATACTTTATTACTATAAAGCAGCTAAACAGAAAACAAATACAATAATTAGAAAAACTTAAACAGTACAAGTTCAGAATACAGTATATTTCAGACAAAAATAATAGCAGAGCAGATATACTCAGCAGAAGAAATAATTATATAAAAACAAAAAAATTGTTTAACTACAGTATATTTAAAATTAACAAAGACAAATTACTATTAGCAAATAAGTACAAACTAAATACTATATTACAAATATTTCGAGATAATACAGAGAAATTTTCTATAGAAAAGAGAAAATTTCAGATATCTATTAACAAAATCGACAAATATATAAAAGAGTACTATAACAAATTACTGCAAAAGTATCTAAGAGTAATAAAAACTTTTCAGCTTTTATATTAGTATTGTCAGTTTTTACAGATAAAACAAGCTGTTAAAATATATATTAAACAATATTTTAGCTATTAGCAGAACAAGTATAATACGCACGCGAGCTATAACAAAATTTAATATCAGAAATTATCTGAATTGTTATAGAATAAAATTACAATAGACTTTATTATTAAGTTGTCTAAATCGACAAATTCAGTAACTGAAGATAGATATAATTTAATACTGATAATAGTTAATAAACTTATTAAATACTTATATATTATTGTATGCAAAGAGAAATTTAATACAGAACAACTAAAATATATTATATTAAATTAACTTATACAGTATTACAATATATTTAAGAAACTAATTAGTAACAGAGACAAGCTCTTTATATCTAACTATTAAAAGATGTTTCTCTCAATATTAGATACAAGATTTCGAATATCTATTGTCTATTACTCGATTACAAATAGTTAGACAGAACAAACAAATCAGAGTCTTAAATAGTATCTGAAATACTATATTAACAATATTTACAGCAATTAAATATTACTTCTATCTATAATACAACTAATACTTAATACAAAGATTTCAGATATTACTAAAATAACTCTATTCTTTGTTAATTATAGCAAGAAATTTAATTTCTTCGAAAAAAAACGTACATATCTGTCGATACAATCAGCTATTAAAAAAATAGCAATATTAAAAAAGATATACAACAATATCTTAAAGATACAGAAGAAGTTAGTTAAATATTAAAATAAAAAACAAAAAACAACATCTTAGCTAAAAAAAAAAGATAAAATATATTTTCTTACAAAAAATCTTAAGACAAGAAAACTAAGCAAAAAATTAAACTATATTAAAATCGAATTGTTTTTTGTTAAAAAGATTAAAAGATCAGTTAATTACAAACTTAATTTATCTAAAAATATTAAAGTATTTTTAGTATTTTATATTTTATTGTTGAAATCAGCAGATCTAATTATATTTTTACAGAATATATTTTATTTTTATATACAGAAAAAAGAACAGTTTAAAATTAAGAAAATTCTACAACAGAAAGATCAGAAATATTTTATTAAATAAAAAGAATATTTTATCTTTAAGAATATATAAAAGTTATTTAAGAATCTAAAGAATTGCTCTAACAAGCTGCAACAGTTTTGTTAGTAACAAAGTTACTTATAAAAGTTAACAGAATATTAGAAAACAAAAGAGCAAACAGAGATAAATCGATAGTTATATCGAACAGAGTTTCGAACATTTTTTCAGTATATTTAATTTTTTTTTTGTTTTTCTCGATTTTCAGAATATTCTTCGACTTTGTATTATCTATATTTTTCAGACAACAAAGTTAGTATTTTTTTTATTTTGTTTTACGTGCAATTCTTAAGCGCAGCTCAGTTATTTTATTATTCAGTTTTTCAGTCTTTTTAATAACTTTATCTATTTTCTGATAGTTAGAAATCAGATTACATTTCCGATTCTTCCGATAATACTTTTTATATTTAAGATACTCTCTGTTTATACAACAGAATATATTAAAAGATACGCAAGCTCGACAAGAATATATTGTAAGAATAATATATTTATAGCAATAATCAGCAACAAAATTGTAACGTTGTTCAGTAATTAGTTTGATTAATATAATAAAAAAAAATAGATAGTTTCGAAACAAAAACTTTTAAAAAAAAGAGATAGTATTATAAGTTATATACTGATAAATACTATCTGTTGCGTATTATTTTTTACAGATAATCAGAAAAGAAAGATCTGTTAACAGAATTAAAATAATTAAGATAATTTAATTTTTAAATATCTTAAATTTGAGATTAAAATAATTAAGATAATTAAGAACTTAACTATTTTAAATATCTTAAATTTTCGATAATAGAAAAATATATAGCTTTCGAACGCAACTTTCTTATAGATTGTGTTTAATTTATTATAGATTTTTATTTATTGTTACTCTGATTTATCGAATCTTTTTTAAGATTTATTAAATATAGAAACTGTCTATAGCTGCAAATTCTTGTTATCAAGTAATTGTTTGTATTGTCTGAAGACATCTACAGATTTCTTCGAAAGCATAATCTACTCTGATATCTTCGAAGAAAGTATCAGCGTAACAAAAAAGTAGTAATTTTTGCAAAAAATATAAAAAATCGAAAGTAAACAAAGATTTGTTTATAAAATTAATACTAATTAATTCTTAACTTGCATATTATAACGCGAGTCGAAATTATATAACAATAAAAAATAGATTTTAGATAGCAAATTACGTAACACTATTATTAAAAAAAAATCTTCAAACAATGCTAAGAAAAAAACAGCAATTTCTGTATAAAAAGATAAAATTTATTCAGAAAAAATATCAACTTATAGAATTTTTTTTTTAAGTATCTCTTTTATATCTCTATTTATTGTTGTATTATTATTTGTATATTCTAAATATTTTACTACTTTAACACAATCTTTGTCAAAGATCTTTTTTATATTTTTTGCAAAATATTAGATACAAAAAATACAATAAGTTTTTGCAAAAATGTTGTTAACAACTTTGTATTCTTTGTTTCAATCGAAAATAATAATTAACTTGCAATAATTAATATATATATTTATGTTGTTTAGATTTAAATAGATCTTGTTTAACAATTGCAAAAATTATCATTAAATATTTTTTGTTTTTGATTCTATTAAAAATTAAACAAATAGAAAATATTTTTTGTTGTTGTTTTGTTTAATTGTTATAAGTATAGTTATAACAAAGTAGTTTCTAATATAGATTTTGTTAATAGCAATAAATAGAAAAATACAATTGCTATTATAGTTGTTGATATCAAAACTAATAAAAATATATTAAAAATATCTATTGATATTATTTTCGAGATAGACAATCTTTGTTATTGTGCAATCTAGATTGTCGAATAGAGTATATTTTAGAAGGCAACAACAATAATTCAAAATTTTTCTAAAATTGTTATTTATTTGTTTAGTTTAACAATCGATTAGTTTAGTTTTTGCTCTAAATATTGTTTAATAGAAAAAATATATATTAAAATGTTGTCTTAATTAATTCTAAATAACAATAACATTAATTAGAATATAAATATCTATAATACGCAAAATAATATTAATCAATTAGACTTGCAAAAAGATAATCTGTTTTTGTTAAAAATTGTTTTCGAAATATATATATCGATTAATTATATACGTAATTGTAATCTCTTGCTAATAACTATTTTAATAAACATTTATTGCAAACAAATATATCGATATATCTCTACAACTTATATAGATTTTTTGACAAAAAATATTCTTAATTTTTAGAATCTATTTTTTGCAAATAAATAAATCGACAACAACGTTCTTAAAATTATAAAGCAAAAAAAACTTCTAATTTATCTAAATAAGAGACAAAGAAATATAGTTGTTAACAATAGATTCAAATAAGATAGATATAGTACAAAAAACAATAAATTAAAAACAAAAGAGATAGATTTTTTAAAAACTTTTCTAAAAACTTCTCTAATAAGTTTTAGATATTTAAATAATAAGATTATAAAATACTAATTGTCTTGCAAACAAAGCTTCAATAACAACTTATATAATATATATTTTAATTCAAAAAAAAGATCGAAGAAAAATCTATATCAATTATTGTTTTTATCGATTTTGCATCGATTTATTGTCTTATAATAGATTTAGAATTTTGTGTAGATATTCGATTATATTATCGAAAGTCTCTATAAGCTATTATAAAGCTATATATATTAGAAACAATAAATAGAGATCGATATAAATCTCGCAATCAATACAACTATTCTATTTTTGTGCAACTTTGTTAACGCAATAATTTACAAATTTTGTCTTTCTTTCAACAAATATATTGTCAAATCTATAATTGAGAATCGATTGAAATATAATTAGATAACGCATATATATAATTAGAGCTAGCAATAGAACTATTGTATAAAACTTGCGAACAATAAGATCTAAAACAATCGAATTGCTTTGCGATCGACAAAGACAATAAATTATCTTAAAAATAGCATTAATATTTATACAAGCAAGCAAGCGAGATACAGTATTCTGCGAGATAGATAGCGTTAGATAGTGCTGTTTATAATGCGTTATTATCTGCATTAGGATAGTGATACATTATAAACAAGCGCATACTATAAGTTATCTATGTTAAACATATTCTCCTCTGAAATTCGCACATCGCGTTGCTTTACTTTATCTAGCTTTCTAGTAAACAACAATTTGAACAAGAAGTGTTTGCAATTACAAAGATAAAACTTACAACAACTGTTATTGTTGCTGTCGCATTACTTTGATCGACAACAATTTTTATTTATCTCGACTCAAGATTTAGAGTATTATTGTATCTATGTGTTTGCAAAGTGCAAATCACACAATGGCAATTACAATGCGACGACCAGTACTATTGTATAAGGGAGCTTGATAAACTGTGTGAGCACGATGTGCGAAAAACATGGTTTTTGAGGGGTGAGCATTATAAACAAGTGTGTACTAAAAGTCACCCATGTTAAACATATCCTCTCCAAGCAGTCATTCCAACCGAGATCGAAATGAGCTTTCCCCTATCTTGCATCCTCCGGCACAGATCGCGTGCTCTTGGCGTCCCCGGTCATCGCACCTTCCTCCATCGTACCTTTTAGACTGCTTCCTCTCGCCCCGTGTAGAATAGGAAACTACTCGAGTTTCGAACAGAGTGTGGAACGCTCTCTATCACAAAACCCCGCCGGACTGACGTTATTGCCGGAAAATTGTTAGCGTAAATTATTTGGATCCGCGTGACAGAAGCGACAGTATCTCGATAAGTCTAAGCTGATGCACGGTGAATTGTTGAGGGTTTTAAGAGTCGTTGTTGGGCTTCCAGTGGTGCCTCGACAGTCTATTGGCAATTTATTGCTAATACATTACTACCTGGACAATCAACAAAGATGGAGCAGAAGACCTCGATAAGAGTACACCGTGGGCCTGGGCTACCTATGGATTGGAATTGCAGTGGCGACAGCGTACAAGCAATGTATTCATTGTGTCCATTAGGGAGCCTCTGTTCGTGCCCAACATCTCCTGGCGGCCTCGACAGGAGATGGTACACCACAAAACGGTTTGACGAGATGGTAACAGGTAATCCACCAGTGAAGGTCCATAGCTAAAGAGGCAATACGTCAATGCACTCAAAATTCCCAGTCGTCCCGCGCGAAGCATGCAGAACTTCTAAATCCACGAAACCATATGAAGCTTGTCCTGTAACGGGTAACCCTCATGTAGCTGTAGGTGTCTCCGTCGGGACTGCAGACATAGGTGCTGGGGCATTCCTTTTCGACGGTGGAGGACTCGCCGCCGGAGCATCAGTCTCGATACAAGTACTGAAAACCTGGGTTTTCCATTTCTTAAGGTCAGTCTTCCAGAAATCCGCAACGTTGAGGCCTATCGCATCTTTAAACCCCACGATCTCCTGCACACCAGCGGTGCACTGAGGGTCAGACCCATT
>JAABUW010007850.1_pt1 | contig 12666 bp, 11 predicted proteins | sample 5560081 | NCBI WGS metagenome assembly JAABUW01 (sample SAMN10711882, study PRJNA513363) | rock metagenome | isolation source: Antarctica rocks | place: Antarctica: Victoria Land, Knobhead sud
AAATCAATCAAACAGGTAAATTTGAAGCTGTTTTCAAAAGCACTTACTGACCTGTCAAATAGCTATGTCTCGCTCACTGAATTCATTCATTCGCTTCAAAATAGTACGTCTTCTACTACTACACTGATGCTCTCTAACTATCATTGAAGAGATTCACTGTCATTTTGATATCGTTTATAATATACAAGAGAATCTGTTTATATATCATTCGTTGTGCAAATCTCAGTTTCGACTCAAGAAAACTTCTTGAAAGATCTTTTCAGCAGCTGAAAACTTTCTAATTACATATCTGAAGCAACAATCATGAATCATGCAGAAAAAGATGATGTGATTTCTATAAGAAGAGTGAGATTTAAACGTGCATCAATTCATGATATCAAGAATTTTGAAGAGAAGACACTGAAGCAATAAAAAGAAACAGCATGTGAGCATCAGACAGAACGATGAACTGCAATTAAACTGAGTTATCGATCTGTTGCAGCTGACAACTGAGCAGCTTGTCTTCATTGATGAAACTTTCTTCAACAAAATTACAAGATGACATCATCAAGTTTACACATCAATTGATGAATCAGCTTGCTATCAAGTCTTTAAAAAGAGAAAGCATTGTTGAAGTGTTTTTTCAACTTACATGATAAATAACTATTTACTTTGTATTGATATTCATGAAGATTGATTCAACAACAAGACTTTCTTTCAATGACTAGCAGATGAACTACTATCTTTATGCAGTTTCTTTTCAACTTTAAAGAGTGTAATTGTCATGATTTTAGTCTTGTCAGACTCAATCTTCTAGTCTTGTCAAATTTATTCTCACTTCATCATCTTGACTAGTTTCTATTGAGTTTAGCATCAACTGAGAAATACACATATGTAATCAACTTCTTTTCTGTAGCTATCTTTCTTTCTTAGCATTTATCTTCTAGTTAAATGACATTCATATTGACTTGCTCTATGCTGATTTTTAACATTAGATAAATGCTTATCATTTACTACTTTGCTATCGATGAATAAATGATATGAAACAATCTATTCAGTAAGAAAAATTTGCAAGAAATTCTTCAAATTTGCATCATCATTTTAGATTGCAAGAAATTCTTTGATTCTACACTCATTTTCATCAGTCTATTTGCAAGAGATTCTTCAAATAAAGCACTCAATTATTATCTGAAATTCACAAGAGATTCTTTGAATTTTCACTCATCAAAAAACATCTACTCTTATCTCAACAACTTTTATCTTCTCTCATCATGATACACAACATCAAGTCAGTTGAGTTTTGAACAAATCATCTGCTCAGAAGCATTATCAATAAAAGAGTTTCACTTCTACTCATTGATGCTTCAGTCAAAGCTGAGAAAGCTGTCATTGCATGAAACATAAACATTGAAGAACAACTGTTTCATTGAGTCAGCAATCAACTCAACGAAGTCATCAATATGCTGAACGAGCTTCAAAGTCAGCGTGACTTGACTTTACAACTCAATGAACACTGACTTCTTGTACAAGAAGATCACAAAAAGAGAGCAAAACAACTAGAAGTTGCTTTTGATAAAAACGATGAGCTAAAGAAAAAGATTTATCAGCTACAAAGCAAGCGATTGAACTTCAGAGCGAAACAACGTCAAGCTGATCAATCTATGCCTCGTCAAAAGACTCAGTCAGTCGAGCATCAAGTCAATCAGAAAGAGACTTCATTGACTTCTGAAGTCGATCAACGCTCTTGAAGCTCATGAGAGTCATTCACTCTATTTGATAATGAGAATGATCATCACAAGTTCATCAAGCTTTTGAATTCACTCATTTTCATCGAAACAGATGATTCTACCTGAAAGACATGAAACATCAAAATAACTGATAAGCTCGATGTCAACGCGAATCATTATTCTACTGAAAAGATTCATATTGTCTATGTGATTTTCAGACTAGAAGACAATGCTGATCAGCAAATCTATGCAAAGCATCATGTTGATGCTTTCTCACTCTATCAATCACTATCAGAGCTACTGAAACATCTGAAAGAAATTTACAAAGATCAGAATTTGATTCGAAAGTGTCGTTGCAAATACGTCACTCTGAAGCAGCTCAACAAGCTCTTCAGCTTCTTCTATTCAGAATTCACTAGAATATTCAGCTTTCTGAACTACGACAATATCACTCTGATGAACGACATTCAGAATAAAATCAATAATCGTCTTCAGAACGCGTTGTCAGTTTGTCTCATAGAGTTTAGCTCACTTGATAAGCTTAAGATCTTTCTTCAAGATGTAAATAACAAACAACAAGTCAATTATCAGCTACGTGATGAGCAATGAACAGTCAAATCGATAGCAGCTTCGAAAAAACGTTTCGTTTCTTCGTCGACATCAGCATCAGTCTCGACTACTAGTTATGTTCGACTTGCTACTTTTTTCACCTTTGAACCTGAATGATCAAGAATGTCAATCATCTGCTTCAACTGCAAAGTATCGAATTATCTTTCAAAGAACTGCTCTCAGCTGAAGACTAGTACTTCGACATCTTGTGCATTCATTTCTCGTCTCAATGAGATCATCATGCTGAAAGAAGAGAAGAAATTATTTACAGAAAAATCGAAAGATGAGGCAAAAAACTAGTGACTTTCATCAAAGACGTGATGAAAGATGTGTTAATTTCTTTAACAATGAGCAGCTTAAATGATCTTTTTGCTTCGAAATCTTTGACTACTGAATGTGTACTATCTAGCAATGAAATTAGTTACTCATTAAAGTCATTGATTGACACTGAAGCAACTGACTATTCATTCATTGATGAATTAATCGCGCAGAATGTTTGTGATTATTTGCAAATTGAATCTTTATCTTTAATCAAGCTCAAATCAATAAGGAAATTTGATGATCATTATGCAAAAAAGCTCATTACTCATGCAATTTATTCAAATCTAACTGTTCAAGATCATATGAAACGTTTCGTTTCTATGCTAATCACTTGATTAGATCAACATCAGATGATTCTTGAAAAAACATGAATGAACAAGATCGAGATGATTATTGATATGAAAGATGATTGTCTTCAATTTTCTAGTTTTGAAGCTCATATCAAAGCTTCTATCAAAGCTCATTCAACTGTTCTTTCGAGCAAGAAAATCGCGATAGAACAGAAGAGTTCAATCTTTACTCAAATACTAAAGAAATCTATTCTTTCTGTTGTTACTCAACTCAGCGAGAAGTCATCTTCATTCAGTAGAATCATGAAATCATTTAGTTCAATCAACTTCGCTTCGTCTTTCGATTCAATGAACATAGCAATGATAAAGACTGCAGCATATAGATCACTAGTCAAATGATCGAATGTGACTACTTTCGCAATCATCATCACGAAAATCAATCGACTTCTAAAAACAGCTAGAAATAAACTTGAAGATGTAAATCTACAAGAGCTTTCACATGAAGAGATCTTGAAAGAAGTCAAAGCTAAGCTTTCTTTGAAATATCATGACTATCTAGACATGTTTGATTGAGCGATGACTGATCAACTACTCTCTCATCGCTTCTACGATCATAAAATTGAGTTGATCGACGAGAAAATGTCTTCTCGAAGTCGTCTCTATCATATGTCTGATTACAAGCTTCAAAAGATGAAGAATTATCTGATTGAACATCTGAATAAGAACTTTATATCTTCTAGCTCGACCTCATACGCTTCGCTCATACTATTCATCGAAAAGAAAGACGATAGTCTGCGTTTCTGCGTTGATTATAGAAAGCTCAATGCTTTGATCAAACGAGATCGCTACTCTCTACTCTTAATAGACGAAACTTTCGCTCGTATTCAAGATAGCAAGTATCTGACTCGATTAAATATAATAGTCGTCTTTAACAAACTACGCATGCATTCAAGAAGCGAAGATTTGACTATCTTTATTACCTCTTTTGATTTCTACAAATATCACGTGATGTCTTTCAAATTAATCAACGGTTCGACTTTCTATCAACACTATATGAACGACGTGCTATTTGACTATCTTCATCAGTTTTGTCAGATCTATCTAGATGACATTATCAACTACAGCAAAACACTGAAGAAACATAAGAAACACATATGACTAGTTCTACATAGACTACGAGAGATCGATCTTCAGATGAATATAAACAAATGCAAGTTTCATGTTCAGAAGATCTTCTTTCTGAAACTATTGCTATTCATTGAAGAACTAAAGATGAATCTCAGAAAAGTACAAGCAGTAGTTGAATGATCTACTTCTACAAACCTCACTCAGATGCAGTTCTTCGTCGACTTCTGCAATTTCTATCGACGTTTTATAAAGAACTTTTCAAAGATTGTTCATTTTCTGATTCAACTAACTCAAAAAGAGATGATATTTGAATGAGATCAAGCTTGTCAAACAATCTTTGATCATATGAAGAAATGAATGACTGAAGTCTCTATTCTTCGTCATTTTGATCAGAATAAAGAGACTATTCTTGAAACAGACTCATTCAACTACGTCAACGATGACATACTTTCTCAGTATGACGACGAAGAAACATTGCACTCGATGATTTACTACAGCAAGAATCTGAGCTTCGCTGAGTGCAATTACGAGATCTATGACAAGAAACTACTAGCAATCATTCATGCCTTCAAGCATTGATGATCTGAGCTGAAATTGACTGAGCTACTCATCAAGATGTTCACTAATCATCAAGCTTTAACGTCATTAATGAAAGATAAAGAGCTAAGTAGACGTCAAATGCGCTGAGTACAAAAGCTTGTTGACTTCAACTTCAAAATCATGTATCGCTCAGACAAATAAAACATCAAAGTCGATGCATTGACTCGTTAAGTCGATTCAGTTTCTAGAAGCTTCAAGAATGAACGATGTCGCTATCAATGAACTACAATTCTCACGTTGAATCGAATGAAAATCATTGATTTAAAAGAGAAAAAGAACGATGAATCAATTTATTGATTGATTCTAGAAGCTAACAGAATCAACGAGAATTGTATTCTACTTCGTGAAGTTGTATTAAAAGATGAAGCTCAATATGAAGATACTAAATTAAGAGATTGTCGAGTTCAGAACGAAATACTATATCAAGATGATCTTTTATGAATTTTCTTTGATGAGCATCTTCAAATGAAGTTAATTCAAGAAGTTCACGATTAATCTTCTATTGATTATTTCGAAATTCTCAGAACAATGAAAATCATAAGAAGATACTACTATTGATCTTCAATGTGAAAGACAATAGATCGATATATTTGAAACTGCTACATTTGTCAGCGATCAAAGACTTCTCAAAATAAATTCAATGAACTACTACATTCTCTACTCATACTTGAACAGTGATGAAAGAACATAGTCATGAATTTCATCATTGACTTATCTTTTTCGAAAGGCAAAAACATCATACTAACAGTGATATGTAAACTGACAAAGAAATGACACTATATCTCTTGTTCTACTGATGACGAAGAAATCACAGCAGAAAAAACAGCTGAGCTAATGCTTCAGTGAATATATCAAATACATGATTTACTCGATTTCATTGTTTTGAATCGAGACTCTCAATTTACCTTCATTCTATGAAAGTCTCTTTGCAAAAGACTGAGCATTAATCTTCAATTATTCACTGTCTATCACTCTCAAATCAACGATCAAAGTGAACGAGTCAATCAGAACGTCGAAAGATATTTTCGATTCTTCTGTTTGTACATGCAGAATGACTGAGCTAAGCTACTATTCATGATCAAGTTCATCAACAATAATGCTCTGTTCTCAGTCATCTTCTCGACCTCTTTCTTTCTAAACAAAGACTTTCATTCTCGTATGAGCTTTGAACTCGATGTCAGCAAATATGAAAGTTCTTGTGAACGCTTGCAGATGACTAAAGTCAAGAATATATCTGAACATATGAACAAAACACTGAAGTTTGCTCGCGAGTCGCTAGTCAAAACATGAAAACAAATGATGAAACAAGTCAATAAGCATAGAAAAGAAGTTGATTACAAGGTCGAATCAAAGATGTTTTTGAATGAAAGAAACATCATTACAGCGAAATCTTTCAAGAAGCTAGATGATAAAATGCTTGATTCTTTCATCAATCTAGATCTCATTGACTCTTCATATAAACTGAAATTATCAGAGTCTATGCATGTTCATGATGTATTTCATTCTGATCTGCTTCGCTCTGTCGTCGACGATCTCTTGCCTGATCAAAAGAACAAACTCTCAGATTCAATAGTGATAAACGACGAAGACGAATGAAAAATCGACGATATATTGAATTTTCGTCGATATCAAAGACAACTTCAGTATAGAGTCAAATGAAATGACTATGACAATGATCTCAATTGATACAACGCTGATGACGACGAATTTATGAACGCTCAGAAGATAGTTGATGATTTTCATATTCAATATTCAAACAAATCGCGCTAGAAGTGCTTTCAACTATTCAGTCAATCAGAATTTAATAAGTCTGAGTTTGTGAAATCATGATTGAACAATCAATTGAATCAAGCAGAAAATACATTCATGCAAACATGAATCGTCGAAGAAAGAAGATAATGTCACAATTCTAGTCTTGTCAGACTTAGTTTTTTAGTTTTGTTAGATTTATTCTTGCTTCGTCATCTTGACTAGTTTCTATTGAGTCTAGCGTTGACTGAGAAACACACATATGTAGTCAGCTTCTTTTCTGTAGCTATCTTTCTTTCTTAGCATTTATCTTCTAGTTAAATGACACTCATATTGACTCGCTCTATGCTGATCTCTAACAGTAATCATCATGAATAACATCAGCATACATTGTAATGCTTGTATTGAGAAACTCATTATCTCACATGAATGTAAAATATGATATCTGTCATCATACTTTTCAAACTTCAACTTCATTGAACTCAGTTTCAGTGTGCTGAAAATTTGAGTCAGAAGACATTTTAAGAAAAATGTTGAAATCATGTCTAGAATTTAATCATACTACAACGAGATAGTGCATAGCTGAATAAAATGTTTAATTAATAAAGATAATTATAACTAGAATATTAAAAATACAGAAAAAATCAAAGAGAGTTTCAAGCTATATTTATAGTAGAGCAAAACAAAGAAAGTGAAGCAGATTTGCTTGAATATCAAAAGCGCTAAAATAAAGTGTTGAGACTAAAGATTTAACATAAGTCAAAACTTCTAGAGCTTGTTGACTAGAAAATTCTATTCAATCTTGACACACTCATAACATTATTTTCTTCTTTTTAAAAGTCATGTTTCTATAACTTGTAGTGTAGTTCATAGCATTGACGTAGAGTCTTGATGTCTGTCTTTCTATCAATCTTTCTATTGATTCAAATCAATTCATCAAATGTTTATTGTAGCAAACTTACTATGTGAGATAAAGTGATCATTGAAGCAAACTCACTAGTCAACTTGCTCATTGAAAAGATTGACTATCGACTTGTCATTGAAGCAGATTCACTAGTTGCATGTGAATGTGAGATAAATCGATTCACTGATAGATAAAGCAATGAAAGTAGATATATCATTGCATTGACGAAGAATGTCATTGAAGCAGACTCACTAGTCAACTTGCTCATTGAAAAGATTGATTATTGACTTGTCATTGAAGCAGACTCACTAGTTGCATGTGAACGTGAGATAAATTGATTCACTGATAGATAGAGTGATGAGAGTAAATATGTCATTGCATTGACAAAGAATGTCATTGAAGCAAACTTACTACAAGAACATCATTTGTAGCAGACTCACTAAATTGATCTGATGACACAGATTGTTTTGACTCGTCTGATTCACAAGCTTTCAAGATGAAAAGAGAAAGAGATTGAACAGATTGTTTTCACTCATCTGCTTCATGAGAATGAGTTGATTCTCTAGCAATCAACGAAGATTCTTTATCGTTGATTCTATTGATTGAATGAACTTTGCGTACTTAATGAGCAATAGATTCTCTAGCAATTCAAACAGTCTTGTCGTTGATTTTATTGACTCTCTGATGTTGTTCTGTTTTTTGATTGCATCAATCATCAGGTAAAACAAATTTCTTTATACTTGTTTTGTTGTTCATCAAGTAGCTTGAATGAGTATTGATATTGATATCATGTGATTAACAAATTCTTAATATAATGTTGAGATCATGTTTAGAATCTAATCACACTGCAGCGAAATAGTGTGTAGCTGAATAAAATGTTTGATCAATAAAGATAGCTATAACTAGAATATTAAGAATACAGAAGAAATCAAAGAGAATTTTGAGCTGTATTTATAATAAAGCAAAACAAAGAGAATGAAGCAGATTTGCTTAAGTATTGAAAGCGCTAGAATAAAGTGTTGAGACTAGAAGTTCAATATAAGTCAAAATCTTTAAAGCTTGTTGACTAGAAAATTCTATTCAATCTTGACACACTCATAACAAAAATATAATTTCATTTCAAAGATACTTTTGATGAATTTCTGCACTATGCAATAGCAAGAAGTTGCTGTGATAGATTTTCAAAGCAACATTTCAAGCATAGCATTGATGATTATATATTTGAGATGAATATTAAAGCGTTGAAAAGAAAATTGAAAATAAGTAACATAGATTTCAATTCTATTTAAATTGAAGCTTATTTTATATGTAAAAGATTCTTTGTCTGACATCATTAAGACTTAAGATGCTTGAAAGAATGAGTGAATTTTTTAAAAATAGTTTCTGACTTCAATGTGATGATGACATGATGATTTTGAAGATCGAAAGAGCTAAAAGAATGTCAGCACTGTGAAAGATTTAAACAGCTTCAAATTTATCAATTTGAATTTTCTATTGATTTTTCAATAAAACATTGAAGATTTAAGAATGTCAAGAATGTTTAAATTCAATAGTAAATTTGTATAAATTTTTTGACATTTCAATAATAATAATAAATTCATACACTTTTGTGACATCGATTAGATTGACTCATGAGAAACTTTATGCTATCTGTATCAAGTGAACAAAACTCTCTGAGATAGAAAATCACTTGCAGTCTACATGACTGCTTCATGCAGTCGAAACAGTGAGTTTTGAAACTATGTATCAAATTTGTTCACGTTGATTGCATGTTAGAGAACGAGTGTTCTAGTCACTCTAAATTGCTTCAAGAGCTTCGTTTTCATCATCATCTTTGCTACTGCTCTGAAACTCTTCGTGATGATGATGATTATTCAATAGTTTGAGAAGTCAGCATCTTGTAACATTCTTGATTGCAAATGCAATCAGTTTGAGCAATGCATGAGTACATGCTTCGTTGTCTGATGACTTCATTCGCAATCACATTGCAAGCTATTCATGTCTGAAATGTTTCTAGAGTGCAGATAAATATTCAAATCTATGCATTCAATTCTGATGTGCATTGCAAGAATGCTTTCTGCTTTCTGAAGATCATCACGCATCTTTATCATCTTATTGCTCAGATGCAATCTTTGTGCTGAGATTGCATTGACATCTGCAACACGTTCTCTGTACTTTTTTCATCATTGATTTCATTGATCTTTGTGATACTGCGTTATTGCGATGCTATCGCTTGTTAAAATCATTGTGAAGAAGAGAGTGCATCATCTGCATCTCAACTGTATCTTCGCATCTTCTTGAATGAAAACATTCAGAAGTACTATTTTCTTGATGATGAGTGAGCGAGAAATGACGTGATTAACTTTCGTCAAATGAACATGTATTAGTTTGCATGCTTATCTGATCTCTTGCGTTCGATCATTGACTCAACTGTGTAGCGTGATCTTGTTCTGTAGCATGTTCAGATGAACATGTAGCGAACTTATGTATGTTTCTGTCTTTAGAGTTTTGATGTTTACTCTTTTGAATGCTTCTGCTACGTGATGTAGAATCTGATTCTGAAGTGTTTCTAGTCTGCATTCTTTGTTCGACAGTTCATTTTTCTTGTCACGCTGATGTCAGACTGACACTTCGAATGCAATTTCTGATCTCACTACTGCTGAGTATACTTGTCTCGCTTTTGTGAAGATAGCTTCTCATGTGAAGACTTCAAGATGACTAAGTGTCAGCATTCTTATGACGTGATTCATCTCTATTTGTCAAAGATGCGCGTTTCATTGCAGTTTCATGTTCAGTTGCATCTTTAGAACTCATACATCTGATTTCAATTTGATAACTGAGCTTTCTATTTGTATGCTAGTCATCATGTTGAATCTCTTTGATTTTCTAGTGAAATGCGTGAGCTCATACTTTTCTGATGCAAACGTTGCATCATGAGTGCGAACTCATTTCGCACAGACATCATGTGCTTTGCTTAATGTTCTGCAAATTTCTTCAGTGAATCTGTCGTAGACTAGAATGTTAATATCATTTATGAAGTCAAGCACTTCGATTTTAATTCTCAGTGCTTTGCATTTTTTGATTAAACTTGCGTTGAAGAATAGAAAGAAAATCAATGAAATAAAAAATCTCTGCGATATGTCTGCGTTTATCTTACGCATGTTGCTCATTTGTTCATTGAATATTAGCGACGTCTCTCGATTCTTTAGAAAGCTGCATGTTCATTCGATTATGTAGCTCAACATTCTTTTCATTTTCAGCGTATGCAGAAGTCTGATGTGTGAGACTTGATTGAATGCTTCGACAACATCTAAGCTTAGCATGAAGATCACATATTTGATTTCACAGTCTCACACTGTGTGAACTTGATCTATTAGTAGATCTAACGTCGAGATCATGAATTGCTTGCGTCTCACTTTCATTTGAGCATTTGATAGCATGTGATGAGTCTCGACTATGTCACTCAGTCTTTTGATCATGATCAACTTCAGCGCTTTGTTCATGATATCAAGCAAAGCAATGAGTCGATACATTTTTGAATCAATATAGTCGCTTTTCTTCAATTTACATAGTACTATTGTCTGAGTCTTTTTGAACTGCTTTGAATAATACTTGTGTGTTACACATGCGTTGAATAAACTCGTCAGTACTGAGATCAGTTCTGCAAGACTCGCTTGAAGCACTTTGTTTGAAATATCTGAAGCGCTCAATGCTTTGTCTGCTTTTACTCATCTGATTGTCTGCTTTTACTCATCTGATTGTCTGCTTCACTTCATCTTCTGTGATGCGTGAATTGAATGAGACTGTCAGAGATATGAATGATTCTGCGATGTCGCTGACATTCGCTTGAGAAAATGAGAAATTAACATTTCAATCTTTTAATCATTTATTATTGCATTTAAAAAGATGAAATTAAAGTTATTTAAACATTATTAATCAAAATTTATAGTATCAGCTTCAAAATTTCTTTTCAAGACTTTAATATCAGTTTCAAAAATATAATTTTCAACATTATGCTTAAAATGCTGTCTTGAAAATTTATCACATTTGTTTCTTTTGACAGCATAATGAAGAAATTCATCAAAAGTGTCTTCAAAATGAAATCATATCTTCTTGAAATATCATTTGATTTACATTTTCAAAACATTAAAACTGAGTTCGATGAAATTGAAATTCAATGAATAGAAAGACAGATAACACATCTTACATTCATATAAGATGATGAGTTCTTTTATTCAATGATTGCAATGAATATTTATGTTATTCATGATGATTACACTCTTTGAAATTGAAAAGAAACTGCATAAAGATAGTAATTCATCTGCTAATCATTGAAAGAAAGTTTTATCATTGAATCAATCTTCATGAATACTTGTACAAAGTAAATAATCATTTATCATGTAAGTTGAAAGAACACTTCAACAATGCTTTCTCTTTCTAGAGACTTGATAGCAAGCTGATTCATCAATTGATGCATAAACTTGATGATGTCATCTTGTAGTTTCATTGAACAAAGTCTCATCAATAAACACAAACTGCTCAGTCATCAGCTGCAACAGATCAACAATTCAGTTTAGTTGCAGCTCATTGTTCTGTCTGATGCTCACATGCTGTCTCTTTTTATTGCTTCAACGTCTTCTTTTCAGAATTCTCGATATCATGAATTGATGCACATTTAAATCTCACTTTTCTCATAGAAATTAAATCATTTCTTTCTGCATGATTCATGATTGTTGCTTTAGATATGTAATAAGAGAGTCTTCAGTGACTGAACAGATCTTACGAAGAATCTTCTTGAATTGAAACTGAGATCTGCATGACAAATGATGTATAAACAGATTCTCTTGTATATTATAAACGATATCAAAATGACAGTGAATCTCTTCAACGATAGCTAGAAAGTGTCAGTGTAGTAGTAGAAGATGTACTATTTTGAAGCGAATGAATGAATTCAGTGAGCGAGACATAGCTATTTGACAGGTCAGTAAGTGCTTTTGAAAACAGCTTCAAATTTACCTGTTTGATTAATTTTTCTATTGATTTTTTCAATAGAGCGAAAGGTTTGAGAATGTCAAGAATGTCTGAATTCAATAGTAAATTTGGGGGGGGGCGCGACAATTGCGATGCCAAGGATTCGATACCTTTCTGCATACGCTAATACCTTTCTGCATACGCTAAAACTCGCCCGAAGCCGTCACTTGTATATAAGGCATGTATCAAAGGTCGAAAGCCTCATAGGGCCGATTAAAACCCCTCCATTTCCATCAATTTCTCTCAGCAGACATTTCACCCTACAACCACCATACTTTGGAAGATATAATCATTCTAAAAGCTTTCAAACATTGCCTCCACACTATAA
>JAABUW010007851.1_pt1 | contig 12665 bp, 1 predicted proteins | sample 5560081 | NCBI WGS metagenome assembly JAABUW01 (sample SAMN10711882, study PRJNA513363) | rock metagenome | isolation source: Antarctica rocks | place: Antarctica: Victoria Land, Knobhead sud
CCGATCCCGACGAGGGAGACAAGCTCGAGTTCAGATCAATGTTGCCAGGAGATGATATCGCAGTAGGTATCGGGTTGGTGTTCTGAGGAATGACCACAGGCGGAAGAGGTGGAGGCGGCATGTGGGACGGATTAGCCTGACCGTTGCTCGTAGTACTATCGTGGAGCTGCTGCCCTGGAGCGCCGGTATACTGTGGAGGAAGGGGATAGGACATTGTCGTGGGAGGCTCCGTGTCAGCCATTGCAAATCTTCCGATAAGTACCGTATCGACGATGAGTATGAATTGAGAGAAGGCGAAGGAAGCTTGAGCTAAGAGCCAAAAATGTCGAAGAAAGCAAGTCCTAACGCTTGCCCGAAGAGAGATTCTCAGCAACTGCAGAGAAGAGCAGTAATTGTGGGAGACCCTTATCGCAGCGGCGGAGATGGTATTAGATCAAGTCGGAAGAGCTAGGAAGGGCGCTGCAGGACTGACGAAGAGGAGAGCGAGGAGGTCCTCGTTGTGAGGAGAAGAGCTGGTGAGAGAGAAGCAAGACTGGAAGCAGCGCGGAGCATGTACCAAGGACCAAGGACCTAAGGGAGGGAAGACCAGCAATGAAGACAGAACCCAAGGAAAGAGGAAAGACGAAGGAAAGGGGAGCCACTCGATTCCTTGACGCCTGAGGAGATGAGAGATGGAGTTGTATTTGATGAAGGAGAAGGAAGGAGGTCGATGGAGCTTGGGTGAGGATGCCTTTTTCGAGGCCTATCGTGCCAAGAGCGTCTAATCCCCAGAGAGAGCCGCGTCTTATGTCAGCAGCCACGGTATCGTCGATCGTCGATCGTGGATCAAGATGCAGGAGCTTTGATGGGAAACGCCGTGAGAGTGCGAGCGTGAGCGTGAGCGGGAGGAGAAAACGGATGCATATATGTACAATGAAGGTAACACTTCCCTATGCTTAACACTTATTACTCACAACAGAATACACTCTTCCTTCTCTTCGAAGTGACAGGGCAATTGAATTGCCAAGACACCCAATAGTGAAACGTGGGGCTCACGCTAGAGCACTTTCAGCTCGTGGCTGGCTCGCTTAAAGCTGTCTAATCCCTGCTCACTAGACAGGTTTTGCAGCCTCCGATTTAACCCCTTCGTCTATTCCAAACCGATTAGGACCTTTCGCATGTAATTAGTGCAATCGAATCAAAAAAAGTTTAACAAACGCATTAGTTAAATAACTAAGACATTCGTTAATTAAATTAGACAAATAGAAGCTGTCTAGTTGTTTAATTATAAGACTTATTTTTATTTTGATCGATCTAAAGCTTCTAAAGATTGTCGACAACATATATTCTTACTATTATAATAGACTTTCGCAACTTTGTGCATTATAACATTAATAATTTTATATCTTCTAGTTCTTTGTTATTGCGAACAACATCTATCTATTTATAATTATCTACTTCGCAACTCTATTTATAGTTGTCTACTTCGCAATTAAATTTCTTGCAAATATAGTATTTATAGCTATTGCAATATATATTAAGTTCTTATTATTTGTTGCAATTCTCTAGTTCTTTGTCAAATATATTCGAAAAAGTATTTGCAAAAATATTAAACAAAGTTTCGACTATAATTAATAATAATACTCTTTTGTCTATTGAAAGATCTAAGAAAAGAAATAACAATAACAATAATAGAGATTTGTTTCGAACGCGTTTAACAACAAAAGATAAAATTACTTTTATTTGCATTTGTTGCAATAATAAGAAGCTCTATATATTGCGTATGCAAAAAAGAACTAAATTTTAAATTTAAGTCGATCTAGAATTTTATTAGCAAATTAATACTATCTTTAAATCGATTTGTAATAAAATATCGAAGCTTGTAAAAAACTACAAAACGTTTTTAACAAAATTTAATATTAAAAAGTTTATTAACAACAATACTAAATATATTATAGCTATACAAGAGTAACATTTGTATATATTTTCGATTAAAACAAAAATAGAAGAATCTAAGAAGTTTGCGAAAAAATTAGAGACAAAAACTATAGAAATTTACAAACAAAAAAATTTTTTTTTTTTTTTTACTTCGATCGAATCAAAAAGCGCTTGCAAAAAAATCAAAAAATATCTATCTTACTCTTGTAAATCTTTTTATCGATTGTCGACAATAATAGCTCTTCTAATTACGAAACTCCTACAATAGAGAGCACTACTATTAACGTTGTTTAAACGTCTATCTCTACGAATATCTTAAAAAAGAAGAAAAAACTTAGAAAGAACAATAAATTCTCTAATATTAAGTATTAAAAAAAAAAAAACAACAACAAAATATTGTCGATACAATTTATTGCGACAAAAGCAAGCAAATAATAAATATATTTAATAAAGATATTAATCGATTAATTGCAAAAGATAAAGAAGACAAAGAAGACTTTATAAACAACAATATTATAAAACAATTAAAGAAGCAAATAAATTAAATAGAAACAAATAGTGCAAAGCAACAAAAGACTCTAAAAACAATAGAGAGCGACATAAAATTATTAAACAATACAATTAATAATATAAAAAATAATATAAGTAATATTCTTAATATATTAGAGAGTATACAAAAGCAAATATAGATTAAAGAGATATACAATAAAAAAGTACGAAATATATCTATTTTAATAACTAAAAAGATCTTTTTTAAAATGTTCTTCAAAAGCTTCTTTAAATACTTAATTTTCTTATATAAGTTTGCATTTATTGTTATCGACAACAAGATTTGCGTTAATTAAATCGATAAATATAAGTTTCTATCTTTACAAGATATTAAATATGTCTATAATTGTAAAGAGAAGCAAACAATTAAAAACAAATCTTATAAAATAGTTATCTTATAAGAGTAGCTTCGAAAAGATATTTGTAAAACATTAGAAAACATATTATATATCGATTAGAGATTTGATTTTCGCGCAAGCAAATATAGCAATTAGTAAATAAGATTATTACAAAATAATAGATAGCTATTAATTGCAAATCAAGCTTTATTTGTTTGTTAAAAGCGTGTGCAATTTATAGATTTTAAATAATATCAAAGAAGTATTTTATAACAATTCTAACAATTAATATAGTTTTATTAAATTGTCGTTTAGATTCTAATAGAGAATCGCAAAAAAAATAAAGACAACTATAGCAATTATTGTATACAAGATCTCTATAAATATAGAGACAAAATTAATCTAATATTGTCGACATTATCTCGCAAATTTTTTGTAGAATTCTTGATTTATTATATATATTTCAATTATTAGTGCAATCTAATTTAGAATCTTATAATAAGCTTACTAGTTTATTAAAAATAACAATTGTCTAAAAGTAAAAACTATATCTTTATTTATACTTCGAGAAATATATCTTTTAATTCTTTATAGATTTGCAAAAGTTGCAAAAGATATTGTCGATAAAGTCTTATATAATAGAATTAAAATTAGTTCGATTCTCTATAGTTTTTGCGTATTGTGTTATTTTAATATAACATTGGCAATTCTGGGATCTCTACTCAGAAAGTGCTAGTTGCGCATATTGCTAAAATGACTTTTTGTCAACTAATTGCTAACAAAAAGTTATATTTGCTACTCTTCTTTTATAATAGTTCTATTTAATTAATCTTAACTCAAAAAATATATTAGAATACTTTTGTAAACTTTAAACTTAATATTACAAGCTATATATTTAGATTATATATATTTCTATTATTGTTAGTTTTAGTTTAAATTGTGCTATATTGACTTAAATCTTAGATAGATATTAATTTTTTAATTTCTAAATATATATAGTCTAAAATTTTAGTTAATACTCTAAATATCTTAGCACTCGAACACTTTATTTTGTTTAAATTGCGTTAATATACTTCAATTTTGTATAAATTTTAAAGCTTTATATATCTTGTTTTCTTTATATTAATTAAAAATATTTATATCTTGATTTTTAATATCAAATAATCTCGAGTTGTTTAGTATAGTTCAAATTTTTTTGCGTATATCTTTAAAAATTATTAACAAATCAATTAATAAATAGTTTTATAATAAATTTATCTCTTAATTGTATTTATAATTACTCGATTAGTCTAATTTATATTAATTTAATCTTATTCAAAAATATTATTTACGTAATTGCGCGCAATAAATTTATATAATCTTCAATTATATTTATTCTATGTTCGACGCGCATATATCAAATTAGTAAGCGCATTAACTTATTAATAATATCTAATTTTACAACTTGCTTTATTTACTTACTTGATTTTTCTTTTGTAAATATTATTTTATTACAAGTTAACTTATAATATTAGCTCTTCTATCTTAACAAAAATATAACTATAATAAGAATTCAAAAATATAAACTTAAAAATATATTTTGCTAGTTTATTATAAATTTTATTATATCGATATTAAGATACTCTTTTATTGTGCAATTATTTTAATTTAGAAACACAAACTTACTAGCAAAATCTATAAAACTTATTAGCACTTAAAGATCGAACTAAAAGCAATATATATAAAACAAACTAAAATTCTATATAAGAAGTACAAACAAATTTTGAAGATTTAAAATTACTTTTAGTATTTGATTAATTTTTGCAAAGATACAATTGTTTATAGCGCTATATTTGTTGTTAAAGTTGCAATAAAAGAAGAATATTTAAAAACAAATAGTAGAAATAACAACTATATTGATTTCGAACAATCTATTTTGCAAATACTTTTTTTTTTGTTTCTTCAAATTTTTTAGCAAGTTTATATATTGTCTTTACTATTAAAATGCTATTGTTAACTAATTTCGAGTTTAATTGCTATTTTTTATACGTAGCTCTTAATATACTTTTTTTGAAACTTCGAACAACACAATTCTATCTTTTTTTGCTTAATAATTCTCTACAAATTTTAGACTTCAACTTTAATTTTTTTTAAAATTGTTTAATTTAATGCAATTTGTTTTCAAATTCAATTAATTAAATTGTAATATATTAGATATTAAAAAGCAATTTAGATTTGATCGATAACAATAATTTTCAAAATAATATTTTTTTTGTTTGTTGTTATTATAGAAACTTTCTTTAAGTTCAAATACAAAAACAAAATAATATAGATAAATTTATTTTTGTGCTTTTAGTATACGCTCTAATATTTAAGTAGACAACTTTTAACAAAATATATTAGCTCTTTTATTATAGATTTTCTTAATTAATTTTTTTTTTGCTACAAATTTGCTTAACTTCTTTAAAGCTCTTTTATATCGATTTATTAAAAATAGAAAAAAAAAATTTTTTACGCGAATTAGTATACAAGTCTACTTTTATTGTTATATTGTTTTTAAACTAATTGTATATTTTGTTAGACTTCAAACAAACAACATTCTTGCGTTTAAGTTTTTTTAATAACAATAATTTATTTTTTAATTTTTTCTTTTTCAAGAAAAATCGAAAAGACATACAAAAAATAATTGAAAATAGTTCGAAAATTAATAATATTTAATTAATTAAGTTTAAGTTTAAAAACAAGATAGATTAAAATATAATTAAGATTATAAATACTTTAAAGAAGAAAAAAAATATAATAGCAAAAACAAAAGAGCAAGAGAAAGAAGAAAAAAATAAGAAAAAAGTTAAGAAAAATATAGTTGCAATATTAGTATTTAGTTTCTTTATTTAAGCGCTTTATTAACTTGATATTTAGTTTCAAAGTTGTGCAAAAAAGTTAGCTATATAAATATGCAATAGACAAAATCTAAAAGCGTGCAATTAAGTTTGTGCAAATTGTATCGAAAAATAATATTGCAAAGAAAAAGTATAATCTTTTAAGTATAAAGTAAAAAAATATATTATTAGCAATAATTTGTCGTATTCTTTATTGCTATCTTTAATATTAAATTAAATAGTTTTTATAGCGCGTTGTTCGCAAACAAGATAGATCTTAGAAAGATAAAATATATTTGTTTTCTTTAATTATTTAATTACTAACAATATATATTTATAGATTATTATTATTTTTGTAGTTGTTATCTTTTGTTTATAATTATAGAAACAATAGCAAAGCATTTAAATTAAATAGAGAGACAAATCTATTACTCGAAAATATTGTTTTAAAAATATATCTATTAATATTGTCTACTTTTTTGCTAGTATATTTAATAAATAGTTAGATAATTGTTTGTATTAATCTAGTTTAAAGTTTTACAAATATTAATTTATTAACAAATCTAGTTTGTTTTTTGTTTTAAAAATCAATCTTAATAATTAAGAAAAGAGAGTCTTTTATTTTGTTAATTTAAAGATTTTCGATATTATTTTTCTCAATATTTATTTATTATTTAACAACAAATATATATTAACATTTAATATTATTAAAAGACTTACAATTGTTCGCAAGTCTATTGTATTGCTTCTTAAAAATACAAAAATTAATTATTTAAAATACTTCGATTGTTTATTTTTATTCTTAATATTTGTTTAATTGTTAACAATATAGTCGATTTAGAAGTTGCGTATTAAATCGAAGTTTGTTAAATTTTATAAGTAAATTTATAAAGTAAAGAAAAGTAAAATAGTAATTGAAGAGCAAACAATTAATTGCATTTATATTGAATTCGACACTATAAATAAATACTATATTGTCAAAATTCTTAATTTGAATTCTTGAAGAGTATTAGATAATATAAAGATAAAAAGATCTACATATTGTTTTTAATTAATATTGATATTAAGAACTATAATTATAGTAGATTCTATAAATATTGTTGTCTTTCTTAATTTGATAGAATCGCAAGCTTGAAATTCTTTAGAACATTTTTACTACAATTTTACTATAGAATTGCTCAATTAAATAAAGAAGACTATTAACAATAATAGAAAAAAAAAAATTTAAAAACTAGAAAACTAATATTAAAAACTATGCAAATTTTTGAATTTCTAATTTTTAAAATTATAATTTGTCGCTATAATAAAAGCAAATAGTTCGATAAACAACTACTAAATATATTAAAACTTTAACACAAATTTATTAAAGCTATTTTTTCTAAAAAATATTAAGAAAATCTAAAGACAATAATTGTTAATTAACAAAAACAAGTTAATAAAGTGCTTAAATATAAATAACAATTTTAAGATTAACAATAATACAATATAGCTTATTTTCGAAAGTATCTTAAAAGATTAACAATCTTAAAATTTAAATAGATTTTCGACAAAATATATTTGTTAAAAGTGTGTAGTAATCTTTTGTATTTAACATTTATAGTATTAATAGTTTTGCAATAGCAAATGCGTTGAACTAACAATAAGATTGTCAAAGTCTATATAAAGTTGACAATTAATTGTATAAAGAAAGATTGCTCTCTAGTTATATTTTACTCTTAACTTGTAAAAAATTGTTTAAAAATTACAATTATAAAATAAATTCTTAAGAAATATTTTAAAGTATCGATTTTAATTGTATCGAGCTTTTCGAAAATAACGTTAATAGTTGAGCGTATAAATTCTATTTTTGTTTTAGCTTTTGTCTTATTATAATTGATATTTCTATTATTTCTATTGCAAATTTTAACGTTTGTCTCGTTTTATAAATATTATATATTAATTTTTCTCTATAGTTTTTGCGAGAGCATTTAACTTTAAACAAATATTTTTGTATATATTTTAAAAACTCGAAAAGCGTAAAGTAATAAGCGACAATCAATATTTTTATATTTGTTAAAAATTCGAATAATAGCAAGCTTCTATATAAAGACAAGTCTAATACGTTAATTAATATTGTCAATATTATAGATATAGATCTAAATTTTTAACGCGCTACAATTGTAATTTTTTGCGAATCGATATATAGTGCAATTATAGTTGCTCAAGTTCTTGTTTGCGTCTAATATTAAAACAATAGTTTGAAAGTATTCTACTATATATTGTATACTAAAACAAGAATTAAAAAGATTATGCTAAACAAATAGCTAACAAAAATCAAATTTATAGTCGAGATCTTTTAGAAAGTCTTTGCAATAGCAAAAAAGAATATTGATATTACTAAATCTAATATAGCAATAAATACAACAATAATTATTAAAAATTCGAAAAAAGAAGTAAAAATTTAATAAGTGTAGTTTTCTACTTAATATTCAAAGATAGAGTCGATCAAGCAAACTTATTAGTTTGCGCAATAACAAAGATTTTTATTAATTATATCTTTTTCTAGTATTTTCGTCTTTTTTTAAGCTTCGATTTGTTTGCTCTATATTTACGTTAATATTTGCGTCAATATAGTTCAATATAATTCAATATAATTAGAGTAAATGTCAACTAAATTTTTTCGAAACATCAAATTTATATTGTTTAACATAATTGCTTTATTTTTATAATTATATTTTTTATACTTTTATTACAAACTTCTTCTTTAAGTTACTTAATATATTAATTTTGATTTTAAATCTAAAATTGCTATTATTAAATATTATTTGAATTTTAAGATTAATAATAAGATCAAGATCTTAACAAATTAAATATTGTATTTTTTTTTAACAAGTCTCTAAAACTTCGAAATTAATTGCAAGAAATATATTTTATTTCTCTACGCTCTAGTTGTGTTTTTATAATTTAATCTATATATTTAGAGTATTATTATATTGTTATTTTTAATATTCTTTTCTACAATTATTTTGTAGACTTATTTTACAAACTTTTTACTTAATTAGTGACTAATTATTTGTTTCGATTGTAAATATAAAGAATTACGTTTGCAATATAGTTTAATCTCTAGTAATTGTAATTTATATAATATAATTTGTTTAAAAAATCCTCGATTCTAGAGTCTAGTAATAATAATAATATTAATTTATTAATAATTTTTAATTCTACAATTTGTTTTACTTTTTTACTTTTATTTTTATTTGCAAGTATTATTTTTACATAAGTTTATTTACGATTTTAGCTTTATTATCTTAGAAGATATATAATTATGTTGCAAATTCAAGAATATAAATATAAAAAAATGTTTTGCTAGTTTACTTTTTATTTTATTATATTTTTGTTAAAATATTTGTTTGTTGTATAAGTATCTCGACTTAACAATATAATTTTATTAATTAGATTTTCAAAAATTATTAGTATTCGAAGCTTGATTTCGAAACAAATTGTATAAAATAGATTAGAATTTTTTATAGCAAATACAAACAAATACTAGAAGTCGAAAGTTATTTTTTTTATTTAGTAAATTTTTGTAAAAATATTATTATTTACAACGTTAAAATTGTTTTTAAAGTTGCAACAAAAGAAAAATATTAAAAAATAAATAACAAAGAAAACAATTATACTAATCTCAAACAATTTATTTTGTTAATATTTTTCTTTTTTGTTTCTTTAAATTTCTTAGCAAGTTTGTATATTGTTCTTACTATTAAAATATTATTATTAATTAATTTCGAATTTAATTGCTATTTTTTACTTGTAATTCTTAATATATTTTCTCTAAAATTTTAATTAACGCAACTTTATCTTTTTTTGTTTAATAATTTTTTACAAATCTTCGATTTTAGTTTTAAGTTTTTTCGAATTCAATTTATTTAATACAATTGTTTCTCGAATTTAATTAATTAAGTTGTAATATATTAAATGCTCAAGAATAACTTGTAATTTAATTAATAATAACAATATTTAATATTATATTCTTTTAACTTAACAAGAGTTTAAAAATTTTCTTCAAATTTAAATACAATATTAGAACAACTTAAATAAATTTATTTTTGTACTTTTAAAATGCGCTCTAATAGACAAACAAATAATTTTTAACAAATTGTTTTTTTTTTTTTTTTACAATTTAATTTTATTAGTTTTTTTTTATTACAAATCTTTTTAATTATTTTAAAGCTCTTTTAATTCGATTAATAAAAAATACAATTAAAAAGTTATTTTACGCAAGTTAGTATACAAATTTGTCTTTTTCGTTATATTGTTTTCAAATCAATAGTATATTTTATTAGATTCGAAATATATAATATCTCTATTTGCTAAATTATTTTGCTACAATAAGTTAAATCTTAATTTCTTTTCTTTAAACAAAAGTGTTTAAGCAAACAATACAAGATTAATAACAACTTAAGAAACTAGAATACACAAAAATTCAAGATTAAGTTTAACAACAAAAAAGACTTTAATTCGATAATAATTATATATATTATAAAGAAAAAAGTAGATATATTGATCAAAACAAATTTGCAAGATAAAAAAGAGAAAAATAAGAAAAATAAAAATAAAAATAAAAATATAGTTAAGATATTTGTAGTTACTTCTTCTACTTAAATACTTTATTAAATTAATATTTAGCTTTAAAGTTTTTTAAATTAATTAACTATATAAGTATTTTTTAAATAAAATTAAAAAGCGTGTTGCAACTTTTGTATATATTGTTCTTAAAAAAAAAAATTTAAAAAAAAATATATATTATTAAATATAAAGTAAGAAAGATCTTTTAATAGTAGTTAGCTAGATTCTTTGTTGTTGTCTTTAATACTATATTAAATAATCTTTATAATACATTGTTCGCAAATAAGATAGATTTCGAAAAGATAAAATATATTTGTTTTTTTTAATTATTTGATTACTAACGATGCATATTTATAGACTATTATTATTTTCGCAATCGCTATCTTTTATTTATAGTTATAGAAACAATAGTAGAGTATTTAAATCGAATAGAGAAACAAATCTATTATTTGCAAATATTGTTTTAAAGATATATTTATCGATATTATTTATTCTTTTGCTAGTTTAAGCAATAATTAGAAGTCTATTTATATTAACTTAATTTTTATTTTATATATAGTATTCTCGCTATATATTTTTTTTCAAATACAAATTTTAACAATTGAAACAAAAAAGTTTATAGATTTGTCGATATAAAGAATTTTAATATTATTTTTCTCGATTTTTACTAATTAGTTAAGAATAGATAGATATTAACAATTGTTATTCTTAATTAACTTCGAATCTATCGCAATCTTACTATATAGCTTTTTATAAATACAAGAGAAAATTGTTTAAGATACTACAATTTTCTAAATTTAATTTTATCTATTGTATAGTTTTTAACTATATATTACAACTAGAAGTTGCATATTGTACTTAAATTTATTAAGTTTTACAAATAATTTTATATAAGATAGAAGAATATCTATCGTATTTATATAGAATTTGTTGTTGTCAATAGATATTATATTGTTAAGATATCAAAACTAGAATTCTAGAGAGTAATAGATAGTACAAAGACAAAAAGATCTATATATTGCTTTTAATCAATATTAATATCGAGAACTATAATTATAGTAGATTCTATAGATATTGTTGTCTTTCTCGATTTAGCAAATTTGAATTTATAGAATAATTCAAATTATTTTTATTCTAATTTTACAACAAAATCTCTCTATCAAATAAAGAATAAAGTATTAACAACAACAACAACAAAAAAAAATTGAAAATCAAAATACTAGCTTTCGAAGTTGTATAAATCTTTAAGACTCTAATTTTTAAAATTATAATTTGTTGCTATAATTAAAGCAAATTATACAATAGATAATTACTATATTTTCTCAAACTCTAACGTAGATCTATTAAAAGATACTTTTCTTAAAAAATATTAAAATAGTCTAAAAAGTTTGATTATTAATTGAAAAAAGCGTATCAAAGAACAACTCGAACAAATATATATAGTCTAAAATTAATAACAATACAAATCAATTTATATTTTAGAATATTTTATAAGTATAACAATTCAAAAGATTAAATAGATCTTTAACAAAATATATTTGTTGCAAGTTTGCAATAACTCTATTATATCTAACGTTTATAACGTTGACAATCTTGCAATAGCAAATATACTAAATTAAAGACTATATATTCAAAGTTTATATAAACTTAAATATTAACTATATTAAAGAGAATTGATTTTTAATTGTTTTCTACTTTATATCGATAAAGAATTGTTCGAAATTGTTTGTTATTAAGAATTTTTTTTTGAAATACTTTAAGATATCTATCTTGATTATATTGAGTTTTTCTAAAATAACATTAATAATAAAGCGTGTAAATTCTATCTTTATTCTAGCTCTTGCTTTATTATAATTGTTATTTCTACTATTTTTATTGCAAATTCTAATATTTGCTTTATTTTATAAATATTATATATTAATTTCTCTCTATAGTTTTTGCAAGAGTATTTAACTCTAGAAAAAGTATTCTCGAATATATTTTAAAAATTTAAGAAGTTTAAAACAACAAGCAACAATTAATGTCTTTAAGTTTGTCAAAAAAATAAGTAATAAACAAGCTCTTACAATAGAACAAATTAAATGTATTAATTAGAATTGTTGAAATGCTAAAGAAAAATTAGAATTTTTGATATACTATAATAGTTATTATATACAAGCTTGTATATAGTATATTTTAAATTGTTTAAATTTTTGTTTGTATCTAGTATTAAAGTAACAAGTTAAAAGTTTTATATTATATACTATATGCGAGAATAAGAATTGAGAATATTGCGCTAAATAATTAGTTTGCGATAGTTAAATTGTCAATTAAGATCTTTAAGATTATAAATTTTCTTGCAATTTAAATAGTTGTTATATAGATATTGTTAAAGAAATTGACAATTTAGAAAGTT
>JAABUW010007852.1_pt1 | contig 12665 bp, 16 predicted proteins | sample 5560081 | NCBI WGS metagenome assembly JAABUW01 (sample SAMN10711882, study PRJNA513363) | rock metagenome | isolation source: Antarctica rocks | place: Antarctica: Victoria Land, Knobhead sud
TGCCTGCATGCATGTGGCCTGATGTGCCTGTCACCATCCAAGTCGCTTGCATTGAACAGCTGTTGCTCCAAAGCTTGGTCTCTGCTGAAGAGCAACCTGCTGTGATAATTGTGGTCGTTACAATTGCTAGACTTGGGCAGTAGATTATCATGCAACATACAAGTAATCAGAATTATATTCACATAGCGGGGTTGTACATGTATATGTGTAAATATACATATGATGTAAATATAGTACACATCGTAAAGTGTAAATTACATGGATATATATTCAGCTACCTGTATGTGAGTTAGGTGGATAAGGATGCCATTGTTTGGGTGGTGCAGGTGACGGAGCAGGAGCGTGCCAGCAGGGAAGCAGGTGCAGAGGCAGAGCTGAGGGGCAGCATTGAGGCCAGCCTGGCTGAGCGGGTCAAGGAGGAGAAGCTCAAGCTCAGCAGGAAAGCACTGGAGCTAGGCAAGCAAAAGGTGACATGCTTCTTGGGCATTTAGATACAATAGCGTCTCAAGTTGAGACTCTCAACCTCCGTTTATATTCACCTGGAACACTTGCTGTGAATGCTTAGGTCTGGCTCAAGTTTGGCATGACAATATACTTTGCTGTGCACTCATATTGCTTCTGTTGCTTGCTGTGGACATGTGCTTGTCTCAAGATAGAAACATCTGCACTGGTCTTGCGTGATGGTCCTTCTTGGACCACAGCTGCAGCTATGCATGACATGTGGCACAGCCAATCATTACATGTACATGTAACTTGGCTGTGCTTTCTTACAGACATATTGATATACTTTGAAAAATCAGATGACAAAAAGGGACAGAATGTCTATAGAAAATAGGATGCAATTTCTTTGAGCTAGAGTCTGTTGTGATGACAGGGCATGCAAGAGGCCGAGAAGAAGTCTCAAGCTCAGCTGCAGGCTCTGCGAGCTGAGAAGCAAGCAGCAGCAGAGCATCTCAAGGCTGCACAAACCGACATGGTCACAGCCAAGCAACAGCTGCACACACTCTCTGCTGACAAGCAGGCAACATCCCAAGAGCTGCACACACTGCAAGGTGAAATGCAAGCCATCAAGCAGAGGCTGGATGCATCTGATGCTGACAAGGCGGCAGCTGCCAAGCAGCTGGCTGACAGCAAGGCTGCACACGAAGAAGAGAGGGCCCGCTGGCAGCAGCAGCAGGAACAGTGGCAGGCTGAGCGCGCTGCAAAGTCAGAGAAGGAGGAACAGCTGCAGCGTGACATGGCTGCCATGCAAGCAATGCTGGCTGATTACAAGGCTGCCCTGGCTTCTGCTGCTCAGGCTGCTGACAACAAAGTAGCTCTGGAAGGCATTGGCAGATCCACAGGTGAACAAATCATGCAGGGCATATGACATCAAATCCTGCAGTGATATCATGCCAATGTCATGCATTACAGTTGTACTGTGTCCAGCTATATGATGCATATGTGCATTTTTGGTTGGCAAAGCATGCTATGTGAATGCAGTCATGTTTCAACACACATCAGTCCTTGGGGAGACAGCCAAATTACCAGCAGCATTTCTTCGACACAGCTGGCTGTTGGCAGCATGCGCTGCACCTTGTACCACAGATGCAAAATTGGTGATTATGATGAAAAAGATCTGTCTTTCATAGGTGCAAGAGCAGTGCCTATGACCCCTCATACCCCAGGGCATATGGAGGGTGCAGATGAGGCACAAGGGGGGTCAGACCAAGGTCTGCCTGCCTGCACTCCAGCTAAGACTGTCTTGGAGTTTGATGCTGCGTCAGAGTCTGCAGCCAGTGAGTCCACCTGTACTGAACCTGGTGCTGATACCTAACAACAGCAACTGTTCCCTGTACCTGAATTCTCCAAATTGTCTTGACTTCCCAGTCCCTCCAATCAACTGCTGTGATAGCCCTGTTGCTGTACATTCCTTGTATAAATGCAATGCCAGCAAATTGCATATAGATTGAAGAGATGTGGTGCATGTGATGTATGACACTGTGTTTTTGCAGGGGCCGCAAACGCAAAGCAGATGAAGGGGGTCGGCGACAATGGTACAACGAGGGTCAGCTGGGCTCCCCTGCCCATGGTGCAGGATGAGAACTGTAATGAAGCCGAAGCATTAGGGGCCGAGGTGAGCTGTAGTGCACCTGACACCCGTCAGCTTAAACGCACATTGTATCTGAAGGGTATGTGTATGTGATTGCCCACAAGTTATAGCACACAGCTGGTGCTTTATTGCCCTATTGGTAAGACCAAAACTACTTTCAGTATCGTTAATTTTGCTACTGTTCAGATCAATGCTCTCTGTCCTCAACAATATGATGCTAAACATTGTGTTGGTCCTGAAACGCATACGTAGAAGCAGTTTGTATCATGGAATGGACATGGCCCGCAATCAGTCAGAGAAGCACATAGTGCATACACACTTCCCAGGCGAGCTTATTTTGTTCTGATTTTGCTGAGGCGCTTTTTGATATTAGTGGCTGAAATGCTGCTTGCTTCAGGTGGTGAGCACGCCTGTGAGCAGGGAGGCAGTGCTGACATGGCTTGAGGGGGTGACAACAGCCTCTTTGGAAGACATCGCTGAAGGCCTGACGGCCAAGCAGCAGATGCCAGCTCTGTCAGACATTCTGCAAGAGCTGCAAAGCGACTTTGAGATTGCCACCAAAGCTGGCAGATACTTTATGCTGTGAGGTGGTAGATGCTACTCAGGTTGTGAGTGTGTGGGCGTACAATGCTGACGTACTGCTTGCTGTAAATGCGTATATACTGTATTAGCAGTGTTCTCAGCACAGCAATATTTGATATAGTAACGTGTAACAATTGTCAACTCCATGGAGCTGCTGTGTGACTCCTGGGTTGGCAAAACAAGGCAAAACAGCTGGCTTGATGAGTCAATACAAAAACACAGCATAATCTAATGCCAAGCTGACGTGCAAACAAGCAGCACATACAATGCAAGAATGGCTCTGTTGCTTTGATCTTGTGTTGCAAGCTAGCGCTATACTATAGCATGCATTAATTTGCACCATTGTGAGTTCAGTTAATCTATTATTAATTGTGAGATGAACCTCTTCTTGAAGCTGACTCAAATGGGCCTAATGACTTGAAACAGAGGAATTAAAACAGACTTTGCACATGCAATCATCATATGTCACTTAAAGCCTTCATCCTGCAACTCCCACAGGTGCAGAGGAGTTGGATGTAAAAGCTACAACCTGTGGAGCTGGTGCTGCTGTCACGTTGGTGGATGGTGTAGACAAAGCCACATTCTGGGCAACAATTGCATCAATACTAGGTGCCGGTGCAGGGGCAAGCAGAGTTTCTTCCTTTGCTTGTACTGCATCAAACACTGCTAGTGAAGAGTTTCTGCTCCTGTAGCATAGTACTGTGTCCAGCCGGCTGCAGAAAGGCCCTGGGTATGAGTCAATGGCTTGAAGGCTTGTGTCATCAAGCTGAGCATAGGTGCCATTTTTAATGCACCATTCTCCTGTCAATGAATGTGTTGGAGCAGTTGCAGGCAGGACAACAGTGAACTGATTTTCATAGGCAGACCCATCAAGTCCTGCAGGACAAAAGCAATTTGTGTCAAAATGCATAGGCATCACCAATGCTGGCAAAGCCTATCATCAGAAACGCATTGCAATGCTGGAATCAAAATGAGCTAAGATTAATCAACTCTTCCTTCAAGGCCTCAAGCTTGTCAGCATGTATAGCTAAGATGCGCTCAAGGTGCTCATGTGCATACCTAGGTAGTTGCAGAAAGCATCTGCTGCTGCAGATCCGCAGTCTGTGCCATTGTTGACACAGGAGTCCACACTGTATCCCTCAAGGCTCAGATTCCCAGAACAGGAGACTGCACAGTGCAGGCAGGAGGGAAAATTAGGCACACTTCTTTTGATCCGTGCATTCAGTACATGAGCATCACGCTCACCAAGTAAGGTGTAAAACGGAAATGCGCCTTCCAGTCGGGGTTCATCGCTCTGCCAATCAGCTTCGATGTGGTCGCATATTGTATCACTCAGACCACTGGCTGGGGAAGCGATCAGCAGGAAGGCGACGCCAACCCATGAAGCCACACCGTGCACTCGGCGTGCGGGCATGATTAATTCTGTGTGCAATCAATCTGCAAGCACAGTTTGTTCACCAAACACGTAGCGAGCGGACGCCAGGCACAGTTGCTGTAATCGGCCGATCCAAGAGTTTGGTTGTGACGGCGGATTTTACAGGCGGTTGCAGCAGGCACCCGAGAACAACTTCTGCTTACTTTTGGTCTTGCAGCTAGCGGCGCTTTGTGTACCGGCAACTTGAAGCAGCTTCCGGAAGTCTGATCACAGTTGACCGAATGATTAGCACTACGTCTGACTGGCTCACCGATCGGTGCACTCCGCGTATTTCGAACAACAGCTAGCGCGGTCCCTCAAATTAGGAATTCCTTTGCCTCACTGCAGTGGTCCGCGCTGCTAATGGTCGCGACAAGGCCTGAAAGTGCATGTCAGACTGAGAGAGCTTCGGAATCTCACAGCAGGCGAGCTGGCAGGCGAGTCCGTGATAGGGCCGAATTCGCTGTTTTGGGGATGAGAGGCGACGCATTCCGCCTCCACACACATACACTCTGGCTGTGGCCGTTCTGTGCTACAGGATTGGTGTTGCTTTCACACATGCAAAGAAACAGGCAAAAGTTTGCCAGAATTCATGCAATGCAATCCGCTTCGATCGGCTTAGCAAGATGCATCTGAGCACCTAAACCGGAGCAGCAAAGCGCATCATGGTACTGGTTGTGAGAACACAGCCTGCTGACATTAAACTCCGATGGCATGGGCTAGAAGAAGAAGAAGATTACAAGCTAGGGTTTTTAAAACTTGAGTTTCACTTTTTGAGCTCGAACCCTAGATCATGCAGTCACAGAACCTTCGAAAAGCATGAAGAGATAGATTCGCTGACTGTGAGTGGGCTGGCAGCATACAAGATGGCATTGTCGGGCCAATCACCACCTGCATCACACCCAAACTGTTGACAGACTGCTGCTGAAAGCATGGCTACGGATGCATGCTGCACTTTTACACATAGCCATGCAAACACATCAGCAAGGACTCTGCAACTGCAAACTTGTTCTTTGGCAGCTCCAATCAACATAGAACAAGTCTCACATGCATGAACGACTTGCATACAAAATACAAACAGCAGTGAATCATACCTGTAAGGACACTGTGTAGAGCTGCATGTGCACCAGAGCCCTCACTGCACATCATCGCGGCACAAACAACTGCAAATTTGACCCTGGGGTACTGCTGCAGTGTGAGTGCCACATCAGCAAGCTGCATGACATCAGCACTGGTTAGCTGGACCAGGCGCACACCCAGTGGCGCTACTTCCTGCAAGTAGCTGTCCCATGCTACAGCAGACCCAGGAGCTCCAGTGGGGATCAGCATGCTGCTTTCATAATCTGTGTTGTTCAGGAAGTTTATGGTGTTTTGCACCAGAGCGTCTGTGCAGGTTGATTCTCCTGTATCAGCTCGGCGTCTGTTCTGACCTGTACGAGGAAAACACAGCCTGGTCAAGCTTGATGGGGATCACAGAAGCGACCCCCCTCCTCCTTCTGCGTCAGCGCTACAGAGCCGCTTGTATGAGCAACAGCGTAGACCACAAAGCACTGTTTCACTGGACGCCATGTACTGTGCATTGAGTGCGATGTTGTACTTATGTCGTGGCACAAGCCGCTGAGTGGAGTCTGCAGACAACATCACAGGTCACAAGCACTTACCAGTGGGTGGTGTGTGCACTTCCAAAAACCCACCAGCCCATTTCAGAGTGCTGCTGGCTGCTGTAATGCCAAAGCCATACGCCTCGTGATAATATTGCAACTCAGGAAGGGCCTCCGCCCAGCGCCATTTGCCGCCTATGTCTGCTCGGTAGGCTGACCGTTGCTGTGGAGTCAATGGGGCCTTGATGAAGTCTGGGGCAGCCAGGTCACTGGGCAGATCTAGGGCTTCTGGTTTACATGCCTCTTGCTGGGTTTTTGAGCTTGGTCCTGAAGAGGCAGCTGCAGAAACACACCAAATCACACTGAGTGCTTGATGTTCAAGCCAGTTTACATCCACATCAAGGGGCAGAGTTGCACATGCTCTCAGAGCTGTGTCTGGTGGGAAATTGGTTGGTGCTCAAGGCCAGGGTTGCAATTATGTCAGGGAATGCTTTGGTACATGCAGTGATGCAGGGACAGGCTACCTGCAGCAGGCCAGCCTTGTGGCAAGGATCTTGACACATCTTCAACCCATGACACCAAAGTTGTTTCAGCTACTGCCAACTTCTGCAAAATATCCAGATCATATGCTGCTGCTTTGTGCAGCGAACTGACTTTGGAAGCTCTCCTTTTGCTGCAGCCCTTGCAAAGCAGTTGAACTTCCCAATGAGCACCTGCAGGGTACGTGCTTTACGTGCAGATCAAATGTTGCAAGTGGACCAAGGTGGACCACTCAGCATTCTCCAGTCTCATGCAACAACATACAATTACCTGACAAAAGTCAGACACTCACTTCCTCGAGTACATAGTCCTGCCAGGACAGATGGTCACCAGCCGCAAGGGAGCTGTACAGATCGCCGTACGCTTCCAGGATGTCCTGAATACGACCTTTTTGCAACAAAAGCAGCAGCTTCAGGAAAGCCTGAGCTGGCCTGCCTTTGAGCACATTTTGATACAGCAGCATTGATGCTGCAGCTTTTGTAAGGTTTTCGGCATGCTTTTCGGTTCCTGCAAACAGCCAAGAAAGAGGTGTAAGCGACCGCACATCATTGAGACTTTTGAAATCTGAGTGCGCCCGCTGGACTTTATGGCCAAACATTGTCTCGCCTTTCCCTGTCTCTGTTCCCAAATCAAAGCCAATGGCGCGTGTATGAAATACGCGTTGCTTGTATGCATACCCAGAAGCATGCCTCAAGCAACCAGGGTGCGAGGACGGTCGCAAAAGAAAAGCTGTGGATAGATCAACTGGGAAAGGGCTGACTGCAACTGAGGGACGAGGGACAAAGGACCGGACCGCCAGCAACGAAGCCATGCACTTGTGGTGTGGATCTGCTTGGCGCAAAACCTAAACTGCCCCGCACCCAGGACATTAAATTGATTGATTGATTGATTGGTTGATTGATTGATTGATTGATTGATTGATTGATTGATTGATTGATTGATTGATTGATTGATTGATTGATTGATTGATTGATTGATTGATTGACTGATTGGTTGACTGATTGGTTGATTGATTGCTGGGCACGCTGAGTCACCGGGCACATAACAGACTGCCTGACAGCAGCTTGATCCTAAGCAGTGTATAAGTACTGCGGCGATTGACAGCGCGAGTACATGACTGCATTTGTAGCATTTTAGGCCAGGACTGCTTGTTTGTTAGCGAGACGTCAGCCGAACCTTATCACTGGTGACTGGCGCTGCCGCTGAGTTCTGGTGGTATAAAGTGATAGTCTGTGGTAGTGTTCCTCACTGACGCACATCGTCAGCACCACTGCAACTTTGTAGGTCTAGTAAAATCAGAGCTTGGACAAAGCGACTTGACAGTGGTCCACTTCCTGGTTGGATTGCGGTAGAGTTGGCAGGCTTGGCAAGATTGCAAGGTGATTCGTTTTGACAAACGATACGCCTAGTATGCAGACATCACGTTTGTAAGGTATTTCTCTGCAAGTACTGCGCGACAAGATTTGACCTTGTTTGTGGTCTGCAGGACTTTTGCCACCTGAGTCAATTTGCTGAACCACTGAGTGTTGCTTTAGGAATGCTCTGCAGGCTGGCAAGGTGTTTGCGAGGTTAAGGTGCGCGGCGCCGCCACAGTGACTATGACAGGAATGCTGTACCTGCACCACAATGCATCCCCAGTGGCATTAATTTTTCTCAAGAACGGGCATCCTGCGTTTCATCATTGCTGTTATATTTGTTTGTGCTGAATGAGCAAGTACCACATCTTGCAGAATCCCATCTAGTGGAGTTCCCAAAGGTAATGGTCTGTGCAGGATCCTGAGCGTGGAAGAGCCCTTGATGCTTCAGGTGCAGGGCAGGAGACTTTCAGGATGGACAATTGACTGCTTCATCTTCACCATCATGTTTGATGGTCTGAGAGTACAACTGTTGTAGCCGAGGCACGCTGTACGCTTCCTAGGCACGCTGTAAAACTTGTTTGACATACCACCTCTTGGTCTGCCCCTTGCAGAATGACCTGTTGCAGGACCTTGCAGTCCTGCAACAGGTCATTCCGTCTGCTTGTATGCTGGACAGAATTCATGTCTCAGTTGCACTCACCTGTTCTCACTGCCTCTGCAGATGTCTGAGAAAGCGGTAGAAGAGGAGATTAAGCAGGCTAAAGCTGCAGTAGCGAAAGCTCAGACAGCTTATGACGAAGCAGATGATGAAAACAGGACACTATGCTTTCAGCTGCTTTTGGCAGAGAAAAATGCTCTAGCGCAGCTAAGGGAAGAGAGACTGATACAGCAGCGTGCTGCAACAGGTGACAACTGTAGCCTTGTTCACAGCCTTGTCTATGCCTTTAGGGTTTGCTGTGAAAATCTGTGCATACCCAGCTTGCCTACATCTTCACACAACCTCAGAACAACTCTATGCAGCTTTTCAGCCCCCTTTGGTGGCTTGAGGTTTTCCTGTGATCTCACAGCATGACTAGAAGGCATTGTCATGTCGTTGTAGAGCAGATATACCACAGCCTCTCGGCTTTGTCCATGGCTTGCTGAGTTGCTGCAGGATTGCCTAGCTGGCCTGCAGCTTCACAAGGCTTTTGAGCGTACAGAACGCAGGCTCTCAGTTTGCCATTGCTGCTTTGTTTGTTGCTTGTCATAGAGTAGCTTCTGTCTTTGAGTGAATACTGTGCACCTCTCAGCCTTGTCTGTGGCTTGAGGGTCTGCTGTCAACAATGATGCACAATCAGCATAAAGGCCACTGACAAGACATCAAGCAGCCTGTCAGCCTTGCCTATGGCTGTGGGTTTCAGACACCATACTAGCTGAGTCAGATGCAGCCTCAAAGCGCTACTGAGGCTTTGCTGTTGTCCTTTGATGCAAGGTGTTGCGGCTAGCTCAGATGTGCTTGAGCCTCTCAGGAAGTTTGCAGAGACTGCTGCAGAAAATGTCTACAAGCGGCTCAAGTACACACAGACACCATTACACACTGCACGTGAGGCTGGGAAAGTCTTGCTGGAGTCTGCGCAGCTATACGGGGCAGAGCTGGTCCATGTTTTGCTGGATGACATGCCTGACACACAGGCATTGGAAGCAGCAGCTCAATCCCTAAAGCAACAAATGGAGAATTGCCCTGTTGATGGCAGTTCAGAAAGCCCTGTTCAGAAGCTTGTGATCAAACTGTTCACAGATATGCACTCTGGCTTCAATCTACATGGGCGTGCAGCAATGTTGGTGTGGGATACGCATTTGCAGGGCCTTGCAGTGAGTGATAGCAGCATCAGAGCAAAACCAGACATGTTGCTTTGTCAAGGTTATGCAGAGGCAGCCAACGTAGTGTCTGTAGTGGAAGCCAAAAGCAGTCTGATAGAAGCCAACAACCGTGTTGATGTGGCTTTCCAGCTTGCTCAGCGGGTGGAGCAGCTACAAAGGTCTCAAAAGAAGCGCAGCTCTTGGGTATTTGCTGCTGTGGGAAACACATCTGTGGAGATTTGGCACATCAAGCAGGTGTCTTTATTGCATGTGCTTTTCCTTTGACCCAGTAGTACAGCCTACGCCCAATATTCTTTATGCACGTGCTGTATCACCATCTGTTTGGCCAGCCGAGGCACATGCCAATTGTCATGCCTCATCAACAGCACAACCCTCAGTTATGAAATGCCTGACAAAGCACACAGCATGCATATTGCAGATGTCTGTGCCAACAAGGTTTTTGCCAACAAACTTCGAGCAGCATTCATGCAGACAATCCTGTCATCTTGATCCAAGTTATCACTGCTATTGCAGCAGAATTGGCATAGACAATTCCTCATGTACAGTAGCACTAAAGCTTCTTCACAGGGTGGCAGGGCAGCAACAAGCGTAGCTATGTTCAACCTGTTTTTTGTCATCATGTACAGTGTGCAACAAATTGGTGTTTTGCATCTTGTGGTGGGGACAGCCGTCCTGGAGGGGCAGTGCAATGACATGCTCAAAGAAACTTGGCACAAGCTGTTATGGGTGCAGGGCTGTCAGAGCAGACGCACTGGATCGTTGGGCCTCAGTGCAGACACTGCATCCCCCGGCCTCCAAGCCCTTGTGCGCCTTTACTACAGCACCCCACAGCATCTAGGCTATGTCTTTCCAACATTGCCAAGTAGCTTTCAGCTATTGGATGGCCGTGTTGTGTATCCCGGAGGGCGCCTGGTGCCATTTCCTCCAAGCTCAGGTGTCAGCTCAAGGGCTGCAGATGTCTTCCGTGGCAGCGTTGAGGAGATGCCTGTGGTCTTAAAGACAAGTGCACGCATAAATGAGGAGGTGAGTAATCCTCCTTCAGTGTGGTACATGGACCTGCACATGCAAAGCTGTGTAACAGCATTGTATTGCAAATGTCACTATGTCCTGAATCATGCTTGAAACCACCTCTTGCAAAACAATCTCCAGCAGCATTTTTCTTACAGATCAAACATCATCAGTGGGTGAAGGAGCTGGGTGGCAAGGTCACCAATTTGCCGGAAATGCTTGGGACGGCACAAGATGCTGACAGAGACTGGCTGGTGACACCATACTATGGTCCAGTCTTGGCAAGCTTGAGATCTGCAAGAATGATTGTGGATGCCACTCGGCAGGCAAGCCTGCAGCTTTCTTTGCATCTGAGCAGTCAAAGTGGACGTGGTCTGATGAACCTTGCATTGCAGGTTGCACATGCCATCAACTCCTTGGCAACGAATGGACATATTCATGGAGATGTGTCTGCTCACAACATTTCTTATCAGGATGGGAAAGCTACTCTGATAGACTTGGCCACGCTGAGACCCATGGATCAGGTAACTGCAAACTTTATCTTTGTGGCAGTCTCACAGTGTATCTGTTCTGCTCGCCCACATAAGCTATGTAACATGTAGGTGCGGCTGTCAGCCTCGGAAATTACTGGTACACCAGCTTTCATGTCCTTGGCAGTCCTAAGCGGCCAGCCTCAAAGTGAGTCTACAGAGTTAGAGAGTCTGCTCTATAGCATGTTATATGCAGCTACCAAGGGCAAATTACATTGGGGAGCATATCTACACACTGATTCAGCAGCACGAGACGTAAAATTGGCAGCAATGGTTGTTGATGATGAGTTTGAATCAGTGGTGGTGTCACGTATAGATGACTTGTCTTTGAAAAGTGTTGCCAAATGCGTGCGCGCTCTGTTCTTTCAGGATGGCAAACGCCTGCAGGGTGTGCAATTCGAGAAGTTTGTTGCTGCAATTGATCAAGATTTTGGAAGCTGAATGTGCCGTGTAGATGTTGCCCTATGCTTGTTCGTCTTGTCAAACCCAGATTCTCAACTGTTATGATGAAAGCATGTGACACCAATCAGTCAGTGCATCCTGTATGACGGCGTCTTCTTGATATTTTATACACGTTGTCAGCATTTGTCAGAAGTGGTGGTTTCACCCCTAGTGGGGCAGTGAAAATAAAGTTCTGAAAGCATGAAATTTTTGTTCCAAGGGCACATCTGTCATCATGATGTTCAGCCCCATTCAAAAAAATACAAACCAAAAAAACAACAAGACATTGTCAAGAACAGCAATTTGCTGGGCCACATAGACCTTGCTGCAGCAACTGATGTGTGTTGAAAGAGTGAGGACCTGATGAAGAAGGTCTGCAGTGGATAATGACTGGCTGGGATTGCTGCAGCACTGTACAACAGCATACAACCAACTCATTGTGGGTGATACACAAGTACCTGGTCAGTGTCTCAAAATGCATTACGAATGCACCATTGGTCATGTCTCCTAGGCCTGCATGGTCAGGCTTACACCCTTTCAGACACCCTTTCAGACTCTTGCTACATCAAACTGATTGGGCAGCGTCATGTGTGGCGAAGCTTTGTGTATGAAATAGAATGCATTATATGAGGCACATATCCTCAATTAGCTGTCCTGTACATAGACAACCATTGCATTACAGATAGCACCACTAGCAATGCAGTAGTTAGCACTGCAGAGCAGCAATCCAGTAGCGTTGACCAGATTACTATTATCTGACTAACTAGCGTTGACCATTATGGAATCAGTTTCGCATGAGACAGCTGCAACTCATATTTGAACCTTACAGTACTTTAGCAGGAAGACAACACTTAGTGCAATACTCTATTATGCTTAAGTGTAGCATTTAGTACATTACGCTGTCTTGACGTTTATTCACTTTGTTTATGATTATTCGTAGAACAAAACCAGCAGACAAGCTCCAATTCCGGACATTCTCACACGACATTCTCACCCGAACTTCCTCACTTCAAGCCTTGTAAATACAACCCACGCAACAAAAATGTCCCTGTGCCGGGGTGTGCATGCATTCTAGCAGCACACCCCTTCTAGCGTCACACATGCACTATGTATATATAGTGGTATATCCCAGGTAGGCCACCTCACTGACAGGTGCAAGGATGCGAAGTCAAACTGTTAAGTCTACAAGTCTGCTGTCTACTGTCTACAAGTTGGCAGATCATTCAGGGAAGAACTGAT
>JAABUW010007853.1_pt1 | contig 12665 bp, 12 predicted proteins | sample 5560081 | NCBI WGS metagenome assembly JAABUW01 (sample SAMN10711882, study PRJNA513363) | rock metagenome | isolation source: Antarctica rocks | place: Antarctica: Victoria Land, Knobhead sud
CAAGAGTGCTGGCCATGAAGCGTGTCAAACCGTATCAGTCCACCTGACGGACAGAAAATGCAAATGACGACTCTCGTGGGTTGATCTCCAGATCTGTGTATAACGTTACACAACCCGAACTGGATGCCGAGGTTTGAAGTCGCCCAGTAGGCGTTGGTTGGACGCACCGCTCCAGTGTGTTGGACAAGAACGCCCGGTGACGGTGCAGAAGCACATGGCTTGCGGGGAGGTGCGGATGGCTGCGTGGGCGTCCACTCGTCGACTTCGGCCATGTTGAGCCTGAGTCGACCGCAGCTCCTCTATCAGAACAGCGTAGGAACTCATCAATTGCGTGCAAAGCAACCAGACCTCTCTGTCATCAAGTCGTCTTTTCGTGCCGTGCAGTATATTCGTCACCTCGGCATACCAAACCCCTGCAATGCCGAAGTCTCGGTAACTCTCTCTGCCCTAGTTGCCATTTCGAACACTGGGGATGTCGTGCGTCACGTCCCGAACCTCGACGACGGCCGTGACACTTCAAACGAGGTTACAAGACGGGTCAGCGAAGATAGGTAAGGCGAATGGGCAATTCCAAATCGTCTGAACCGGTCTTGCACTGCCAGAACACGCCTTTGATTCCTTGTTGTTGCGAAGCGGCCAGAACCTTGCTTTATCTGATGCGGGCGGAGGCCCCCGTCAAGACCTGTTCCGCAATTACCGTCCCGCGATAGATCTCTGCTAGGATATCGTGCACGAGATGCTACCGTTGTATTCGAAGGATTCTGATCGTCACTAGAAGCTATCTAGAAAGCATTCGTTGGCGACGGATTTTCGTAGTTTATGAAGGCAATCAGAGATAGTTCCGGTGGATCAGGACCCGCAAACGCTCTGGCAGATGTTGCAGAAAGCCAATCTCGAAGTGAGGCGCCGCCATCACCCGGAGAAACTCGTTCTCGGCGCCTCACGTAAAATCTGGTCAAATAATGCTTGTCATTCCCACGTGTGCGACTGGAGAGGTCGGACGGGGAAGCGCACATCTTCCTGTTCTTGGTACCGTGAGCGGAGAAACACCCAAACCCCGGTCGTGGCTCGTCCTGGTAAATGCTTTGGCGTCCACTCTAAAGGCCTAGCCTCGCTGTCTGTTTTGTACTTCAGCTCTTGTGCACATGCTCATACTTGCAAGTAAATCAAATTCTTTGTATCCTTTCTTTACTTCATCGTAGCCTGTTGTTCGCGACACTAGGTCTTGCAATCCAGAGGAACGACTCTTTGCTTGGATCGAATGCTGGTCGAATGTCTGCCGGCAACTGTGCCGCAGCATGGCCGATGAAGCGTTGAAATGCTTTACGACATTGCTCGAAAGCATACCGGGATGGATTGCGGACCTAGAGGAAACGCTGCAGAAGGCAGCCGAGCGACAGAAAGAGATGTTGTTCGAGAATCAGCCAGCACAAGATGACCAGCCGATCGATTCCTGTCACGACCCACCACAACAGCCTTCGAAGTCGTCGTCCGTTCGATCGAAACGATCCATTGTCGACAGGATCGTAAACCCGAAGCCGAAGACGGTTGAAGAAGCTGCTCCAGTTGTCATGCAACTACCTCACATGACTCAATCGGATGAACTTCGTCTGGCGCAACGGAAACGAAAGACAGCATCAGTGTGCTCGGGCAGGGAGGAGGGGCCGCATAAATATCGATCAAGAAGCATGGTCATCATATACTATGATGGGGACACACAACAGCGGTTCGAAAGAATGGTGCTGGCCATCAGCACTAGCAGGAACTGTCTTAGAAAGGCCAAGACGAGCGTGAGGATGGAGCAGATCATGTCGCAGGCTGGACCACCGAAGAAGGGCGACGACTCCGACAGTGACGACCTGGTTGAGATCCCAAGTATGGTGCTTCGTTCGGCACGTGCGAAGCGGAATGCGGCAACATCGGCGAGAAATGACGAGACGCTGGCGTTCGAACGGGTCGATGGCTGTCTCGAGAAAGCCCAGATGATGTGTGAACGAGCTGCTCATCAGATCCTCAGGGATGGTGATTGTGCTTTGGAAATCAAGCATGCTCAGGACTACTTCGCTGATGCTCGTGAGCTTGGCGAAGCGGAGCTTCCGATATGGCGGATGCGTGCTGGAGAGGCGGCCGAGAAGGCCAGGTGCAGGGAGGAGCGTGAGACCACGAGAAAGCCCATCTTGCGAACTGAAGCGTCATCGTCGGAGGAAAGACTTTTAAGCAGCAAGGACCTGCCGTCGTCGCCTCCGTCGTTGGAAGTCGACAGCGAGTCCGATGTTGATTCGGATGGCGACGAGGAACCTGAGCTCGCTGCTCTCGATGGCTTGTACTCGCGAGGGCCATATCTTCGCGAGGCTGGTCTCACTGTCCGCTGAAGTGGTGCGGTGGACCTGATGTTATTAGACATCAATGCTGGAGTGGAGTCGTGCGGTTTAGCGATTTGTTTGGGAAGCGTTGGCGTTCAGGACTGGCACGACAGCCAGGGGTTTACTTTGAAGGTACCAATGCAAAAGTCTCAGGACACATCGGTGCTCATTCTGATCATATTCCTCATTTTCTTCACTGCGATAGAGCAGCTCATTTTCTGGCATGGTGTCCACGTGCTCACGCGTGACTGGGGTCGCGTTAGACTTCAGGCGTCTGCCTCGAACGCTCCTTCCTCATGAACATGAAGCGGGAGTTCAGGCGTGACCTCTGAATTCACACCGAGCCTTCTCCTCACATCCACTTTTCTTCGCAACCACGCTTCTTGCGACCGCTCTCCTTAATTCTGTCTTCATCTCATCTGTTTCATTCAAGATACGCATTACTACGTTGAGATGGCACACGAAGGCACAGATGGCGGCATGTCCATTGACGCCGGACAATCGATACGCAACTCGACCGGACATTCAGTGGCTGTTGAAACAGCTCACACGTGCCAGCAACCTACGCTCGCTGGGGTTGAGAACAATAATCCGGATGAACCTGGCACCAATGAAAAGAAGCGCGCTCGTGCTTCAACTAAGCGCGCTGGCGGGCCCCTTCGCGGACTCGACATGAACAATGTGCTGTCGCCACCAGAAGCCAAGGGTACCATCGAGATCTCGGACGACGAAGCCGAAACCAAGCCTGCTGGCGAGCTAAAACACCTTACGCGACAGTCTCGCCACGGTAGAACTACAGCGAACTATGATATGAAGGTATGTCTCTTGTACTTGTTTCGCCGACAACGGACTAAAGCAGGCGCAAGTTTCACCCGTCGATGGATCGTGTGATTCACCCGAAGTACGCGGCCAAGCGAGAGACTGGATCAGCATCTTTGACTATCACTCCTGGACCATTGAGCGACGTTGAGACCGACGAGGAGAGTCTACCATCGTCGGCCAGAGATGGATCTGAATCAGAAAGCTCTGCAGCCTCGGACGAAGACATCCCACTTGCTCGCGAGCCGGACCCAGAAGCAACCCGACGGTCATCGAGAACGTCTGCTCAGAAGATGGTCAATTATGTGAGCACCCGCCCGCGGTCTAGACAAAGAACGACAATGTCCGGCGATGTTGTGCTAATGCTTTCCAGAGTACAAAGCATCATCCACAAGACTCAGGCCTACCTGGCTACCAGCACAAGGCCAGAGCACTTCGAGAGCAAAACAAGCGTCTCGGTCGCCAGTCAACGAGCTCCCCTAAGCTCTCACGATCGCCCATAGATGCTGAACCCGATCCCGAAGATTCAGGTGCGGCAGGTGGTATCGAGGAGCCGCATCATCAGATGGGACCTCCACGCAAGAAGCTGAGAGTGCTCTCAGACGAGCGTAGCACGCGCAAGCCGAAGAGCCGACCGCGGACGAAGAAAGTCGCAAATGGCAAACGAGGATCTTCAGAGGCTCAGGAGATCTCTTCCGACCAGGAGAGCTCTTCCGACCCCGTCGATTATTCAGAGTGGGCAATTCAGCAGTCGCAATTACCACGATCGGCTGTCAAGCCTCAAGTCGACGATCCAAAGGACTCTGCACACAGTCATTCGGATGCTCAGTCATCAGGAGCCGGCGCTACACAGACAGAACGAGCTGTAATCTCGACTCGTGTCGTTGAAGACAGCGAAGATGACCTACATGACGAAAAAGGCAGCACGACCTTGCAATCCACGCCTGACGATGTCCGTGAACCTTCGCGCACAACCATCGAGAGCGTTTCGCCAACCGGAGCAAGCAGAGAGACCGAGCATAGTGACGATGCTGCGTCTTTGAAAGCCGCTCCCGATTTGATTGGTTCATATCTGAACGATGCTGTGATGCCTGACACTTCGAAGCGCTCCCCGATGGTGGATCTCAGTGCCGTCGAAGTCCCGAACGATGGACTACCGCCCTCTGCTCAGCCGGATACGCGTTCGAGTACCGCCGCCCTTCGCACAAGCTCCCGGACGTTGAGCTCCAGGACAGCATCCAGGACATCAAACAATGACTTTTCCAAGGCACCTGTGACGCAGGAATCTCGCCTCGACGACCTGGATCCCACTGGCCTCAGCATTGAATCGGAGTTCGAGGAGCAGTTCGCTATCACCGAACGCCATGCTGCCTGTCACGAGGAAGGAGATGTTCAGCAGTTCGAGTCGCGACTACATTTCACTGATGCTCTCGTGTCAGAGAAGGAGCGCTCCGGTGTGCCTAGAGCTTTGCTTGAAAGTACCAGCAGTACTCCTTTCGTCGGAGAACGGGGTGTGCCCAGTGTGCCTACGAAGGACAGACTGGCGCTCTTCCACACATTGCAGCCCGATCTTGTTGCCGACGCCGATCGTGCGCGCGGAAGTAGGCCTCCACAGCTGGACGGCAACAGCGACTCTGTTACACTTAGGCGTTCAACAGCATCCGAGCATGCATCCCTGTTCAGGGCTGATAGTGCTGCAGTTGGCAGCCTTCTCCGCGAGTTCGATTGATGAGAGGAAGCTACAGAGCGATTGATGCACTCATATCTTGTAACCTTGTACAGGAGAGGCTTTACATGGCCCCGGCGTGGGAGAATTAGCTGGGGTTCGCATTTTGTGTTTGCTTGCAAACTTTCTCTCGTGTTATGGTGAATACTCAGCCAGAACGGATGTCAGTGGGAAAGAGATTCTGTATGAGCGACGAATAGTTGCATTCCAATGTCAAATCGACGCCAGTCCCAAGAGTATGTCATCACACTGCGCTCCAAAGCCCAGCATCGTGCTGAGAAGACTTTTGTTCAGTCCTTTTCGAGCTCCACCATCATTCCATCGTTAACAGGTCCTTGCCCGCAAAACACATTACAGACAAGAACATTCGTAAATCCATCACACGTCACACAAAACGATCAGCGGTCGTCCAAGCATCAACATACATCAACATCGAGCAGCCACAGTCCGCACATCTGTGAAGGCTCAATTCTGCCTCGCATACGGCTTGTTCATGGCCGCGATCTCCCTCGCGATCGTAGCCCACTCAAGCTCGCGGCGTACCGGCTTGCCGCGCTTCTGGCATTGGAACTCCTCCCACTTCAATAACTCGTAACTAGAGGCAAGTCAGCTCCATATCCCGAGTTTTCTTGATTCTTGAGGCAGAGAAACTCACCAAAATCTCAAATGTGGTTGTATGATCACGTTCAAACGCCTCGCTCGAACGAAACAATACGCACGCGGGAACGACAAGCCCAGCTCGTTCATCACCTCCGCGATGCAGATGGTCGCGGATCTGGAGACGCCTACTCGACAGTGGACGAGCGTTGCTGTGCCCTTTTTGCGGCCATTTTCTGCGTGGGGAACGTTAGCTGTATTCGGGACCTGGAGCATACGTGTTTGACTCACCGATAAATTCTAAACACCGCCCGAACTCGTCCATGAGTGGGTCGACGCCGTTGTCCTGCACCCGATCGATGAACAGGAGGTTCTCGTCCGGCCACTCCTGGATTACGTCTTTGCTCCAGCTGACTGGCTCGCCCACGCTCAAGATCTGGCCAATACCCAACTCTTTGAGCAGACTCGGGTTGTTTGCATGCAGCAGATTCCCGAGATACATGTACGGCATGACTCGACTCGGTAGGCTGCCATCCATCTTCTCCAGCCAGTCTGGTGTCGATGGACACAGCTGCCTGAAGTCACCGCAGTGCTTCGGCGAAGCCTGCAAGATCCGCGGCTGGATCGCACGAAGAAGTGCGACGTCTGAACTGTATGCGAAGAAGTTGCGGCCCTTGTCACGATGCATTTGCAGCCAGGCATCGTGAGCTGAGACGCATTCGGCGTACATATAATAGGCGAGTGCGAGGAGTGAGGACTCAGTATACCCGTCGGTACAATGGATCAGGATCTTGCGACCTTGGGTTTGACCAGCATCTGCGCCTTGCATGTAGCTGTCTCCGCCATCGTCTCGATCGGGTGGTGTCAAGGAAAGCTTGCTGTCTCGTCTCTTTTGCTCTCTGGGTTGGCCTGTCGCTTGGCGGTGAATCCACTCGCAAGTGGCCGTCAGACCGTCTACCTCCGCTTGTGACCATGTTGGAGGCAAGATCGCACCAGAGCCTGGAAATTCCAGCATTGGTAGATCGTGATCAGCTAGCTCGCCGCTGTCCTTCCGCTCCAGAAATCCTTCCATCGCGCGCAAAGACCTATTGTCCGGGATCTGCGCTAAGTCATTGGCCTCGATTTGAATGTCGAAGCTCATGTCTTTGAACAGGAACTCGCCACCTGCGCTGCAGGAGACGCTGGGATCTGGAGTAGGACCCAACCAGACATTGGAGCATATCTCCGTTGGTGCGGACATAGTGCACATTTCTACTCTCTCCCAGTGGAAGAAGTCCATGACTTTGTTGGTCATGCAACCTTCCGAGTCAAGGGCTATCATATTGGGATGGTCTGCCTCGACAACCGTATATGTGTCTATTGTAAGTCAGCGAAGATTCCGACTAGAGGCATGGGCTCGGAATATCGACGCACCAGACACCAGAAAGGTGTTGAACAGACGAACATCCGGTTGCGACCCCTCCCTCGTTACGTGCCACGTCCCTTGCGCTCGAGCAATCTGCCTTGCCACCCTTCGGACTTCATTTCGAGGTGTTTGGTTGTCACCATACACGATAATGTCGCTCACGGTCGCCAACTTGCACGCCTGGATCTGGAAGTTTCGAACACCGAACCCATCTCTTGGATCGATGTCCAAAAAACCACACTCGTTGCAAGACTTGTCCTTGACACATTGACATGCCTTCAACAACTCTTCAGGGCTGATGGCTCCTTTGACCTTGCTGTGCGAAAGGTCGCCGCCAGCCTTGACGATCGTAAGGCCTCGTATACACTTCGGTGTCCGGCGAAGCGACCGCTTCCGCGCGATGAAGAAGGCGAGTTGGAGCTGGTTCTCGGCGTGCAAGCCATGCATCCATGGAAACACCTGTCGTGCGGAGGGTAGCGGCTGCGCTGCTTGTTGGTCGAGAGCTTGCTCTAGCTGCGCCGCCGTGATCGAGTATACAGGCGGCTCGTTGATGACTTTCTCGAAGCCATCGGGTGGATATACGATCGACGTTAGTCGTGTAGGTGAGAGTGGGGTAGCAAGTGGAGTATCTGGTTGTCGCGAACCTGGACGCGGTCCGGGCGAACAAAATGGTATGTGTTTGTTCGGAACAGCAGCCGGAGTGCCACGCTGTGATGTGTTGATGCTCAGGTGTGGAGGGGGTGTGGCCGTTCGGCTTGGTGCCAGAGTAGTAGTCGTACATACGGCTGTAGCCATCATTACATTGGTTGATGCCGCCGCTCCGTGTTCGTAACACCGCTCAAGGCCAGTTGGGGGACTTCAACAATGCAATGTTTCCAGTCCGAGGTTCAGGAACACACATATACTATCAGTTATCATACAGACGGTGTTGACATTCGTTATCAGCGAGCTCTGGAATGTTTCAGTATGCGGCTTGATCTCGTTTCGTCGTTGTCGCGTGCTGTCTGCCATACAATGGCTTCACGGAACTCTTCCCCGAATCAACTTCAGTAATACAACAGCAGAAGTACAAACTCACATTGGTCGTGTGAGGTATACAGAAGAAGGAACACCTCCAACTGCAAGTCGTCGCAAGCTGATGTTCGAACTTCCGGCACAGTCCCCCTCCATGCACGATGGTGGGGAAACGGCCAGAACGACCAATATGCTGGGGTGAAGCGAGCCAATGACCTCGCCGATCTGCAAGCTCGAAACGACCCTCTGCTCCGCCGATCAAACCAACGTCTCGAAGTCCATGCGGCGGAGAGGGCGGTTTCGCTGTCTTCATCGGCTGGAGAGCATATCAACTTCGGACGGCGGCTCTAACATCGATGGACTCTGACAGCAGCAACACGCGTAGGGCTGATGTCCTCCGAATCTCTCGAACGCCAGGTCAACGAGCTCACGCAGGGACATCCCAGGCCTGCAGGTGCTCGAGGAACTGTACCGTCTGGGGTACAAATCTTTCTGAGGCTCCCAAGAACACCATCGCCGATGGCTCGTGTCTCGTGAGAAGTACCGTGGCATCTCGAAGAGCCTCGGATTCGAGTCTTCCGTCTCTCAGTTCGTCCAGATTCGGTTCTTATCTTCGTGCATCCAAGGTCTCGATGTCCCGCAATGGCGCCACGGACTCCACACCAGTTCTCGAAACCGTCGCAGTGGCGTGAATGTTAAGCAGGATGACATCTAGTCCACGCTTCAGGCCGGGGTCCGGCACAGCTACAACATGTACAAGAAGGTACAAGCTGCGTTGTCTTCTCCAAACCTACGAGCCGCTAGCGCCGTATTCGCGCGGTCTGAACCGAAGGATAGACGGGGCTATCGAACCAATGCTATCGTTCCTGTATAGCTTTTGGACTTCCTCATCGTGATCTGGGTCTTAGGTATACTAATAACTCCATCTTCTGGCGGTTTCTGGGGAGTCTGCGATAAGGTAAGTAAGATATGTGGAGTCTTTCGTGCAACATCTTATCTAGAATGGCACAGCTGGTATTTCTCAAACAAATGTCCGTGCTAGATCTGTTTTTTGAGACGCTTTTCCGCATCTTAGGCGGTTGAGAGCCATGCAGTTACGTACACGACGAATCACGTAGTCTCCTGTACACTTATGACCCCAACTCAGCATAAACAGAATGCAACTGCTCGCCAGCACTCGCGCTCGTCACCTTCGCCTTCTCCAACAATTCCATCCCCAATCGCTGCAGATAAAACCCACTCACATGCGGCGGCAAGTCGTCGAAAGCCTTGACGATTTTTCCCACGTCCTTCCGCCCTTTCTCGTACGCCGCTAGATCCCTGTTCCCATACACGTCCCGACCAGCGGCATACTTTTGATCATCTAGACTCCTGAAGAAACAATTGACAGCCACGCTCATCCCATCAGTCGGCGCGGCGGTATGTGCCCAGGTAGAGGGGATGAAGAGGATATCGCCTGGCTCGAGGATCGCTTCGTGCGGATGGGTTTTGCTTAACGCAGGGTCGTTGCTGGAAAAGACATCGATAGATGAGCTGGATGCGCCAGCCTCGAAACCGAGGTGTGCGACGTCAGAGGGTGGGAAGAGAGTCACTCTCTTTGTGCCACGGACTTGGCAGAGGACGTTGGCCATCACGTCGTAGTGCAGCCACATCGCAACTGGGCCAGAGATACGAAGTGGAGTGCTGTGAGCGTTTGCGACGACGTACGCCAGCTCTTCCGGCAGCTGGAAGTCCTGTGCGATTTCTGGGAAATCCTCGCTGAGGTTTGCGGGTGTCTCGCTGGGTGCGTCTTTGGACAGTGACCTGAGGTAGACCTTCTCTCCTCCTCGGGCTCCGTCGATGAACGCGCCGAAGTCCCGGGTGTCATATGTGAAGTTTTTGTTCTGGAAGTCCATCGTTTCGTGCTGCGAGGCATGCACGACGACCTTTCGATCCACTCCTATCGCCTCTTTCAAGTATTCGTTCGTCCAATATTGTGTACAAGTGCCGAAAGATAGGCCTGATATCATGACAGGTTGAGCGGCGTCAAGATACTTCATGAAGTTGTTGTTACCAGCCAGTTGCACTTTTGGCACACTCAGAGGCCGCGGCAAGCCAAATCCATGGCCATTGACCACAGGAGTAGGAGGTGTTTCCACCACTATCGATGGCGAAGCTGAGGGGTAGTAGGCTGATGCCCGTGCTACTGCTGAAGGCGAGGGCATCCGCGGCATGACCGACATCCGATCACCGCTAGCTGAGGAAGGCGAGAAATTGGAATGCGCGGAGTGATACGAGAAGACCGAAGCACGATTGTCCGCACCTCGTGGAAGGTCGAGTTGTGGCGAGGCTCCCATCAGCGTCTTGCGCACTTCAGGCTGCTTGCTGGAGATTAGCTGCCACGCCATATCCTCTTGCGGGCGCGAGGTAGTGCTGAGGAAGCAGCTTTTACTCCAGTACGTGCCGAATGAGAAGCAGGTAGCGCCGCCTCCGAGTAAGAGGAGGCCGCCGTCGACGTCTTGTACCGAAGCGCCAATGAACAGGGGTCGAGCGTTCTTGACTGTAAAGGGTCGCAGACTCCTCATATTGAGGATTTCATCGGCTCGAGTCAGCATGCGTCCGCCAGCAATGCCACCGACTAGGAGAATGCCCTGTTCTGTCCGCACGAGCTGCGCGCCAAACCTGCCGAGGATGCTCGCGTTGTGCTTCAAAAACGAGATAGCTCGAGCTGAGACATTCTGGCATGTGATGCTCATATCTGGCTGCAGGTTCCAGTGCCAGAAGTCGTTCATCACCCTGCCAGCGCTCGTCATGCCTCCGATGATAACACCAGAAATGCTCTCTTTGTGGTCCGTGATCATGGCAGCGCCGAAGCGTGCACAAGGATGGTCTCCCACGACTCGAAGATTCGTCCATCCTTGCTCGCCAGCCCACAGTAGCCACTCGTCTAAAACGTGTCCATCGCCGGTGCGGCCACCATATACCAGCAAAGTGTGTGCTGGCCGTGGTTCGGTGGGTAGCCGTACAGGCACTGCGCAATGTCGATATCGAGCTTCTGGCAAGCTCTGTACCTTCTGCCACACGCTGTCTTGCCTCAACCAGCAGTCTGCTATCGCTTTGTCGGGCGATGTCCTTCCACCAACGACCATGCAGTTGTTTGTTCCGCCCAGTCTGGTGATGGTATGACACATGATGCCCGTCCGAAGTGGTGGCCCATCGATCACTTGCGCCGTCTCGAACCAAGAGTAAGTATCGCAGTCGTCAAGTCTCTCTTGCGTACCAAGACCACCATGCAGCCCTATAGCATCTCCATCCTGACCTCGCGATGCTGGTGGGATGAGCGCACCGAATCTACGAGGTACCTGAGAGCCTTTGAACTCCTGCACATACAGCCGATACTCTGGATCAGAGTCATCCACCGGACTCGGGATGACAGACGCACGGGTTGCAGCAAGAGACATTCGATGGGCACGGTGAGTGTAATCTTGATCTGCCTTCCTCTCAACAAGCAGCAAGAAGTAGTGGGACGCGAAGAGAGCAAACTCTTCCCATTCGTCGAAAGGCTCGATGGCATCTAACATCCTTCGCTGCTCTGGGCTGATAAATGTGGGTTCTGCCCAGAGCTCCCACAATGAGTGCATCTCGAGAGCATTTTCTGGCCAGCCGGCATTGACGAAGCGTTGCTTCATCTCTTCCATCGTACCGATCGTGTGTAGAGGTGTTCGTAATTTCTGAAAGTGAGCAAGCATAGTCCGAGCAAATGGATGTTCGATCCCGTCTGGTAGATGTTGCTCAAGCAAGCAGAATCGCACATCGGGATATGTTGCTGCCCACTCTAGCACCGCCTGTGAGGCGTCACGATCCATATATGCAATCGATACTTCGGCGACAAATAGAATGGCGACAGACTCATCTTCGATCTCGACTGCATCTTGAAGCGTCTCCTTGAGCAGATCCAGATCTCTTAGATCGCAGCCAACCGCCAGATATGGATTGCCGGCACCAAGCACACCATCCTCATTCGGCGTACGGTAGAAGTTTTCCAGAAGTCCATGTAGTGCCTCCGTATTCGAGATGATCCCGCATTTATTCTGCATCAAAACAGGATAGTCCACATCCACGAACGTGGTGTTCTCGCAAAGCTCCGGCTGCTTCCCGAGGAAAGCAAACGGCATAGGGTCGTAACCACATCCCAGGTTCACCACGATCTTCCGCTTTGGTGTCTGCTCGGCCAGAAAACGAGTCACGGAATGCTCAATGGACTTCATGCGCAACCAGTAGCCTCTGTTGATGAGTGGCGATCTCCGCTTGAACTTGCTGACGAAATACCGGAAGTACTCAGCCTCGCCGCCATAGTAGAGCTTCTCGACCGAGCGTTTGGAGACGATGCTGCTGTTGTTCGTGTCCATGACATACTCGTCGTTTTTCTTCTGTTTGGGGTCAACGGTCTTTGGAGATCTAGTCCGCTCCGGTACATCTCGATGGAATGGGATGGAGTCGTTGTCGATTTTGAGTGTTGGCGGGATGGGCGAAATGCCAGCCGCGTCTCCGTTTTGTGACATCTCGGGCATGTTCTGGTGTTCCATTGTAGCGGTCATTGAGGCACGTGAGCGCTTGGAGCGCAGTCCAGGATTCCGATCTAGCCAGCACTGCAGACCAAATCGTTCGACGACATCCAGAGGGTCTCTCTAGATTTGTATTAAACGTTGCACTTGAGAGCGAGAGGAAGAAGGGGTCGTTTGAGATGATCGAAATGCAGGGA
>JAABUW010007855.1_pt1 | contig 12664 bp, 13 predicted proteins | sample 5560081 | NCBI WGS metagenome assembly JAABUW01 (sample SAMN10711882, study PRJNA513363) | rock metagenome | isolation source: Antarctica rocks | place: Antarctica: Victoria Land, Knobhead sud
TAGTTGGAAGCGAGGAATGCGAATTATTTAGTCCGAAGCAATAGTGTCGACTATACGCCGGTTTTCTCTTTCTATATAGACTATAATAAAGAGCTACTCTAGATCGAGCCTAGAATAAGGTTGTTAAAAGCATAGAATACGCTTTAATAAGATACAGTACGTAGAACGTAGTCGTTAACCTCGTAGCTCGGTTTATAGCCGTCTATTAAATTTAGGGTAGCGACGATAGTAACGTAATTATTTCTAGTATCCTATAGAGTAATAGTATCGAGACCTATTATAAGAATACTACTAACTATCTATATAGTCTCTACCGATTCCGTAGGTTCTAATTTAATATTAATATACTAGGCGCTATTAACGTAGTAAAATTAAGCGTTAAAATAGGACTCTATAAGATTATATTATAATATAGTTATATTGTCGCTATATAATAGACTATTCCTTTTAGAGATATTACCCGAAAATACTATATTATATATATAAGGAGCCTAAGGGATACTAGACCTTAGTTTTACTATTAACGATTATAAGATAGCGATTTATATATAGGTATATAGTTATAGCTAAAAGGTATATACTAGTATAAGAATACCTCTCTTTTAAGTATAAGAATAATACTTAAGAAACTTTATTCCTTTAAAAGATTATTCTTTCCTTATACTCCTATCTATCTCGGTATACTAGTACTAGTTCTAACGTAGAGTCGAATCTTTTCTAATCGAAGTTAGAGTTAAAGCCTTATTCGACTACCGCCGGACTACTACTAGTATTTTAGTAATTATATATAAAACTAAACTAGCTATAATTTAGTAGCTATAAGCGACTAAACCCCTACTAGTCCTTATATATTACCTATACTATAAATATTCGATTTAAAGAAGTATATCTATATTAAGACTAATACTTCTAATAGAGTAATAAGTATATATCTTATATAAGAGTTTAAAGGGACTTAGTATCTAATTATATACTTGTTATAAAAAATATTACCTATAGAATAGAACTATAATATCTATAATAAGGAAGTACTAGTAATCGTTATAGTATTATACTACTAGAGAGTATATTATAAAGGGGTAATAGGACTTACTATCTATTTCGACTACAACAATCTATAATACTTTATAACTACTAAGGAAATCTTATATTGATAAGTTAGATAATATAGCTACTTAGGTAATATAAGTTTAATATTATATATACTCTAAATAAGGATAATAGGCGCGCTAATATACTTAGTAGAAAAAGCGACTATATAGTAGGATATATACTAATATACTACTATATACTAAAGGTAAATCCTAACGGAAGTCTAAGCGCTAACCCTTAGGAGATTAATAGTATTAATATAGATCTTAATAGATAAGATAGAAGAATTCTCTATTAAGTATAGAAAGTATAAGATACCTTTAGTATAGGAAGAAGTTATAATAGACTTTATTATAAAACTTCTAGATTCTAAGGATCTAGCTATTAATAATGTATATAACTTAGTATTAGTTATAGTAAACTATCTTACGAAGTAAGTATATAAGGAAGTAATAAACGCTAAATAACAACGGATATCTAATACTCGATAGATTTATTTAATATTATAGTATACTAATAATATTTATTACTAATAGAGATAAGCTCTTTACTAGTAACTACTAAAAGATTTTAGTCTTAGCTATAGGAATTAAATATAATCTATTTATAGTATTTTACCTATAAATAAATAGATAGACGAAGAGATCGAATTAGATATTTAAGGTATACCTTTAAAGCTATATTATACCTACCCTCAATTGATTGAAGATGCTTTGGAAGCCAACCCCGAGGGTCTTAACAAGCGCGGTCTCTACAACTGTCTGAAAGAGAATCGCCGCGAAGAGAAACGTTCTACGGTTCTCTGCAGGCGGCGTTGAGTGCGCAGGCAAATAAGAAGCGCCGTTGACGCTCTGGGAGCTTGTGCCAAGCAAGCGCAGGAGCTTGAGCAAAAGGCGGCCAAAGCACGTACGGAAGCCGACCCGGCTGTCCAGGATCGAGATGGTGGGATCGAGCAAGTTCAAGAAGTCGTAGCTAAGGAGCGAGTATTGAACGAGCTCGATCAGCGCATAACGGAGACGAGGAGAGAGCTGGATATCGAAACGGACTGATGAAGTACTCTTCTTTATGCGGTGAATCAAATTTCAATGTACAGGCTTAATCGCTTCATGGATGAGTACACCGTCTCCTTGCTCGTTAGATTCTGAGCAGCACAGATATGGCCGACATCCGGCGCATTGACGAGCTCACCGATAAGCTCATCAACCTATGGGAGACGATGCCGGAAGCCCTGCAGTTCGGCGAGAGCTGGCTGCAGACCACTTTCCAGCAGCCAGAATGGCCGCTGGAAACCTTGTCTGCCTGTAAGTTGAGCTGATCACTTGTAGCAGTCTCCATAACTCGGTACTGACCTCATTGTAGCACTCTATGCCAAAGTGCAGTCGATCCTGATCCTCCGCAGCCGACAACAGATCGACCGCACACCGGCTGAAGGCTCACCCGACATGTTGCTGAACACTCTTAGAATGCTCGAGTCTATTGCTCGCCGTTTAACGTACCGAGGGCGACCTCTGGTTGTCAATTCGTCCTTCTTAATCCTTCAGACGCTGATTCTCTCCTATCATCGCAACAAGCCAACCTCATCTGCTGGACCATGGTTCAGCAAGCTTTCAACGCCGCTATGATCTTACTCCTCGACTAATGGGAGACAGATAACAATGCCAACGAGTGGATCAACTAGGCATATAGCGTCTTCCAGGAACACAAAGGCGTGCCGAGTGTATATCAAGACTGTGAAGGAAGACGTCGAGCGATTCATGGCCATGACAGAACTCCGAGGCGACCCAGCCGTAAACACTACAAGAAAGGAAGGTACGGCCCGACCCTCTCTCGAATTCGACCATGGTGAAACATGCTGACTAAGTCACTCTGACTTGTCTAGAGTTCGCGGTTTTTGGCAAAGGAAGGGGGAAGATAGAATAAGACCGATTCTACATGACTAATTTAGTGAGACCAATTCGTAGAGGGAGATCCTATGGCCGTTACGAGCACGCCGGCGAAAACTTTTGTTACGAGACTTGAACCGTAGCAGGGGTGACGAGACGGTGGAGCTGGGCTTCTTAGTAACTAGTACAAAAAGCCGAGATTCTCATTGCTCCTTTGGCATTTGTTACCAGGTGACTCTTGTCAGAGTAAACTGACGAGTATGGCCTTGTTTCTAGTGATCGCACTAGCATCTAAGACAGTGGCGCCTAGTACGTTACCGGCGTTCTTCTCCAGCCATCCCCCGCCAGGTGTCCCTAAGTCATTTTGGCGGCTGCCATGCCGCGGCCAGACCGGAATTGGCCGTCTGGATCCGCTGATGTATTCCGGTGAAGTCTCTGCGCACGTCCACACCATTGCTGGTGGAAACGGTAGGAAAGCCTCACCGAACGAAGTTCTCGCAAAACTGTCTGACTGTGCTTAAACAGGCTTCGGCTTTCGAGCGGATTATGATACGCTATTAACCTCTTCCTGTACATCATGTGCAGTGCTACAAGACAAGTCCGCATACTGGACGCCAACCTTGAACTTCGTCCACTCGAATGGGAGCACGGTCATGGTGGAACAGGTGGGCGGTATGCTGGTGTAGGTTGCGCCACTCATTTCCGCGTATCCGCTGACGAATAGTAAGCTACTACAAGTCCTTCGCCAATACCACTTCGTTCCCAGAGGGATTTCGAATGGTGACCGGTAATCCCTCCATCAGAAATTTTTCTGGCCCCTTTCCTGATGTTCCCATGAGCGACGCGGGTGTGTGGTTAGACGATCCGACCGAGGTCGCTCGTCCAGAGCATCAGCTGTTTCTGATGCAGCGCGCACTCGGCTTCAATTGTTTGGATTACTCCGTCGTACCCGCCGAAGCCTCACTATATCGCCACCAGTTGCCACTGAGGGAGCATATCGACAGCGTCTGCACCGATGGTCTACGTCTAGAACTGGCTTTTCCTAGCTGTGGTAACGGATCGGCAGATTCCTTGGATCACAGCAGCCATATGGCTTACCCAAGCTTGGTCCAACAGGGTGTGTGTCCAGCAGGCTACCCAATCCTGTATCCGTTGCTCTTTTTCGAAACCATTTACGATACCTACGCGTTCAAGGGTCAGCCAGGTAGATTCGTTCTCTCGTATGGTGACCCTGTGGGGACTGGCTACCATGGGGATTTTTTGATGGGTTGGGAGTCAGCAGAGCTGCTGCAGAAGGCGATTAATGAGTGCAGAGCCATGTCGGGACACGTTGGTGATTGTCCACATTTTAAGCTCCAGTCAGACGAACAGCAACAACATTGCAGGTTTCCAGTGCCGGACATTCTGAACAACGACAATCCGACCGGGCCCCGTGAAGGTCTTGCGGTTGACATACCTATCCAATACGGACCGCAGCAGGCTACAGCTTACCCTGTGCGACTTTCATCTAACACGAAGCATCGGCAGTTGAGCTAACACTGCTAGATGTAGCCTTGTTCTATACTACGTATCCTGGACAACATTTTTTGTGGTCCTTGTCTAGTGCACGGAACCAAACTTCCGCGGATGCGTTCTTTAGATCATACTCAATCGCGAGCTGCCTGAGATATGCTCTCCTCACTAAACATGCCAGACAACCTTTGGTCGGAGGATTTCACCTACGAGTATACCCCTTGGAAGGTAGAGACTTCAATATCTTCGACAACGATAGTGGTTTTTTGTTGATCGTGGAAGCTTTTAAGTGGGATTACCTAATAAATTTGGACAGTGCTGAGCTACAGTATAGTGCTTCACAAAAACAGTAAATAGTCTAATGACTCTTACATGGATAGCTCATCGCGATGTTGCCGTCGCCTCTCCAACTTCACTACTGTAAGCTCGCAAGTAGGAGTGAAACAGTCCGAGACACGTAGCTTGGCGGATCACGCGTATGGAGTGCAGTCGAGGGAGAGTAGAGGAGATACAAAGAGCGCGGTTAGCGGAGTTTGAGAAGAGAGGTGTAGATGTAGAGACCGGCCAACCCGTTATGCGTTGCAGCGGCTTTATCGCAGGCCAATGGCAAGTAATGAATGATAGCTAACGAATCTGCCGGTGTTACTGCGACCGACAGTATTAGGGGGTCGATTGATCTGGCTGGATACAAGCACGATCCGGGACGTCCTTGCTAACTACTATATTCCATAGTATAAACCTCAATATGTCGACCACCTTTTAACGACGAGAGTCCACCAGTCTCACCATCATGATGGAGATCACTATACTACTCCTCACCCTGGCTGCTCTGACATTCGCACAAGACACCTTCTCGGACATACCAACAGTAGCAGCTTCACATCCACAGCCAACCTCGACTACATCCTCGCACTTCCGTCTCGTGGTGGACGTCACGTCCCACGACGTTGAGCTTTCTGTCCAAGACTGGGCAGTCTCATCATACCACATCGGTCCGTGCTATAGCTACGCTGTGCTTCTGCCAAAAATCGAAAGCTCTCCAGACTACAGTCGTGCCTTCTACGTAAACGGGACCGAGAGTGATGTGCAGCTCGAGACGAATGACATCATTACTGACGGAGGAACACCACGTGTGCCATACGCACTCGTCGTGCCAGCTGCCAAACATGCCGACAAGGATGGAAGGCGACCCGTCCAGATGAACTGCGGCTACGGCACCTCAGGAGTTACCGTCTTACGCCGCACAGACACGACGCCGCATCTTCGTTACGTCAACAAAGCTACTCATGAGCCATTCGGTGGTTGGTATGCATGTAACACTTCGCTAATATATGGGCCTGCGGTGGTGCTATATTATCGAGAGACGGAAGAGCCTACGCCAAAAGGTTGCGTGGATATAAAGCTGTGCACTGAATGGTGAGCCTTCTGAATCGGGAGAAGATCCATCCCCAATTAACAGTCGTTGTAGTGTACAGCACGACCCAGCCATCGATAAGAACGCGCAAGTGGCGGCATGTGTTGCGAACGTTATCAACGTCGATCGAAAGGGCGAAGTCATTGACGAGAAGTAAGGCAGGGCAGGCAGACTGTGGGGAACCGGCCGTGCGTGCGCTCTCGGTCCATTTTTTAATGTTGCTCTAGATGTAGCGTCCTCGGATTTAGATATCGAGTGTACATTTTTTTCCCAACTACCCCTATGGAGATGCTCCTCTAGTACCACTATCAGACTAGGCCTCTTAGTAAGCTACTAAGTCAAGCTTATGACCCAGATTCGTGTTGTCTTCGCATTCCGACATGATCGTCCAAGTGTTGAGGCACCGCGGAAGGAGACTCGGACAATCGAATGAAGGGTGTGAGCCCTGGCCAGAGGTGGCCGGTGACGGATGGATGAGGTGGAGGTGATGGTTGAAGTGCTGCAGACGGAGCAAATGGGGCCATTGCAGTAAGCGACGGATGTGTAATTACCCGGCGTGAGGTACAGCGATGATGTGGAGCTTAAGATGTACAATCATAGCAGCCTAGACTGTTGAGCTGCTCTGCGTCCTAGATAGTGAATGTCTCGTACTATTGATCGTAGCCGCGGAGCCATCGAACATTTCATAAAGGCACTCTGACTTCGGCGTCATACGTGAATGATGTTTCCATGCGGTCGACATTATGCGTTCCAACTCTTTGTTTCAATACAACCAATGATATCGGCTGACCATCTGTCCAGCCCATCAAGTCACCCCTCTTATGACAGAACGAGAACCTCGCCTTTCCGATGTTAGAGCTCAAAAGTACAGACCCAGAAACGAATTGAGAGTATCAGTATCGCTAGCGCTGCACCCATTAACTCCGTGCCCTGCCCAGGGCGCCATGTAGGAGTCGTCTGCAACAAGCCGGCGATCTCGTCTAGTGCCGCGTTCGCCGCTTCTCCCATAGCCATGGCCGGGTTGGAGAGGCCTTGGTACTGCGGTGCTATCCAGGTTTGGACCATAGACATGATCAACGGAACGCAGCTGATCTGAATGGAAACCCTTGAAACGACCTTCACCGCCACCTAGCTGGTTATGCATTGGGGTCCGGACACTGTTACGTGCAACCCAGTCACCATGTGACGAGACGTCATCCTCATTAGAGTGTTGCTTCGCAGGAAGGCGTGGGTCTTGCCACGTGTCCAATGGGTGAGCGACACCTCGCGCACTATCGATCACCCTTGACCAAGTCGTATTGCAGCTTTGACTGCTGCTGGTAGAGTGGCGCCGCAATATTGGATGTCGAGAGAACAACGACTGCGAAATTGTGGGATTCCCCGCTCCACTCGAGCCTGCCCGCCCTTCGGTTTTGGGGACAACGGACCGGTAATACGTGCTGCTGTTCGGGGGCCCAATGATGTCGCGGGGAAACCCGCTGATTGGGAACCCGTCAGGCTCCAATTCATCCCGTATGGTAAGAACGAGATTTATGGAAAAAGCCTGCCGAAAGTCCTCCAGCCGTAACAAGACATCGGGTCGCTCGAATACAGCGTCATCCACCATACGAACAATCTTCTCGCTGGTGATGGTGATCCGGGAATGTATATTTCTGGAGTCTGGCGCAGGACAGATGGAGAAGTAGGGCTCAAATCCGTCTTGGGCTTGATGGGCGAGAAACCTTCCGAATGCCCTCAGCTCTGCACTACCGTCTTCAAGGCGGCAGGCGATCGAGCCTGCGACAACGCTTGTGCCCTTTTTGTCCGAGGGCTGAGCTTGCACGAGGTAGAATGTAGTCGCGACAAGTCGCCGCGCTACATGTTCGATCACCCTCCGCTGGTGGGGCTCTTGTAATTGTTTTAGAACGCGGGCTTGGAACACCCTCAGCTGGTCTTTCCGATCTTGAGTTGGCGGCTCTTGCCCAATGTCAGGGTTTAAACGGATTAGACCCTTGCTGTGTAAATGACCATTCGCCGCCGCTTTCAACGTCTGCCAGTCCTGCTCCGCCCTAAGGATATCCCCATCTCGACCCGATCGCCACCTGCGGACTGTATTCCGCAATTGGCGTGACGGGCCTCGTAGCAACGGACCTACGTCAGAATCCGACGATCCTGGGGCGGTAGTGCGGAGCTTTTCCACAATCGCGGTTCGATGCTGGCCAGTTCCCAACGACAGTAGAATGTCTGGATGTCGCACGTCCCACCAAGTGTCCCTTGCCAATTCGCGTGCCAGGTCTGCCGGGTTGGTGCATTGTTTCCCCAATATCGCCATGGTTGCGGCGACGCATTGCCAGGTCTTCGGTTCCTCCACTGGATCGTCAGCTTCCTGGAATTTATAATGATTGTTTGGGTGGCTGCGTTGCTTGTAGTTGGCAAGCAACATCAATTCACCCCGGGTCGCGCTCGTTGCTGTGATGACGACTTTCGGTCTAGACGTAGCCTGCCCTGATGCGCTGAAGAAGCGGGCTTCATCGGTGAAAGTGGTCTTCAAAGCTTCATGCAGTGGACCTGTTTTATACCGCGGTCCTAGATGCATCGCTCTCTCGATCTGTCGCATGAGGGTGAACCCGTTTGCGTGGGGTGCGAAAGCGGACTTAGGGGCGAGCAGCAGGCGCGGTGTGTAAGCGTGTTCGCATATGGCGGCAAACATATCCAGACATCTTTCCACATTCTGTCCTTCTGTCTGCAGCACCGCGGCGATCAGTCCTCCAGTGCCAGTGCCGACGACGAGATCGAAGAATGTCTGCACAAGCATGTGACCGCCGAGAGCGTTCTGAATGGCGCACAATAATTCGAGCTGCGCAATGCCCCGGACCCCTCCTCCGTCCAGGCTCAAGATGCGGACGCCTGCCCCGACAGGTTTATACCGTACTACTGTAGGTACTTCCCACGGGCCTTCTTCTGGATGCAGTGGGCAGCTGTCCAGAAGCACCGACTGCTTTCGTACTCTACCACACCCCTGCAGACATCTGTCGCACACCGCGTGTCTACAAGGCAGGACTTGCTGGGGGACTTCCATCATAGGGTTCCTCGTTCCATTAATTGAAGAAAAAGAATGAACACGTTCGGATCTCAGACTATCAACGACTTATCTAGGTGGTGCTTCGGGAGAACCAGTAGAGTAGTCTTACAGCTGGAGTACATGAAGAGATCGGGATTTGGCTGATCACCATAAGCACACTGCGTTCAACTACGCGCCACGCGAAATGAGTAAGCATTGGCTTTTAGCACATATCTAATCTTCGTATGTGTCCTCACGTGCACGAGCCTGTGGACACACAAGCGCTGGTCACGTTATCTTGTCCTGCTCCCACTCGAAAATGTCACGTGAATTAGGTTTCGAGATAGAAGCGCAGAGTTGCACCTTTCCTCAGTCGCAAGTGCAAATATAGCCAGATTGTGAGACAAGTAACCCAGACAACGATACTATGAATTGTCGGGAGCAAATCCGGCAGGCTGTTGGAACCAGAGGATCGATTCAAGAACGAGTTCAGAACCGCAAAAGAGAGATCCTCGATTAGAGTAGAACACCAGGTCTGTCCTGAATCAAGCTTTTCGAAGAGGCCAGCTGCATGACAAAGATAAATGCCGTCTTCAATGGGACCCAGTTCGCCTTCCCGTTGGGAGCTCCGATATTTTGCCTTCAACATAAGCGGTCCACCTTCGGTCGGGATGCTTGGCTGTAGTATCGAGCCTCAACCCCATCTTCCCTACCCCCGGAACACTAACCCATCGTCTCCTTCATCGCGCTCTTCGACCTTACTCCTACTCTTTCTATTATCCTCTCTCTCCACGATCACCTTAGTCACTTCGACCGGCACTACTGTCGCCTTGCTACTGAGCGAGTTACACGGCACCCAATATGGAGATTGAACCGGCACCAGTCTTCCAAGGAAGTGAGCACGATATCGTTCTTATCCGACACCGAAACATTTGGAGAAGGGTAGTAGCAGTGTACCAGCAACGTGGACACACCCGCATTCTGCTAGAGGTAGCAAGAGTGAGGCAGTACAGAGGCCTGCCGGTTTGCATGAACATCTGTGAATTTGTTGGGCCGTCTGTCATCGAGTCTGCTGACGCTGTGTCCCAAATTTTGAGCAATACTTTACTGCGGGTCACGCCCTCGGATGACAGCGGAGAGGTCCATAGTCTTCGATGGAGCACTATTGCGTACCAATGTCCGAAACCGGGAAAGCAATATAAAAACCTCCCGGAGACGGTAATAATCGGTTCGGCACCAGATGTGGAATCGACGCCTCGAATCTGCTATAGTCGAAGCAGTCTAAGCAAAGCGTACGGTAATCATGAGGTCGACCTTATTCTGATGCCAATCTTTGCCGCCATCCATGGGCTAACTTCCACGGTAACTGCAAAGACATGGCAGCCGAAGCCATTACGCGAGTCCTCGCATAAGTTACAGCATCGTCTACAGCTCGGAATAGCAGCTATCAAAACCGATCTAAGCGAGCAGGTCTGGCTTCAATCACGCATGGCGCATCAATGTGGCTCATCCAAAGATGCACCCAGTTGCGCCGATGCTACGGAGGCCACTGTTTCGACTGCTATCGCTAATATCAATGCTTTGAAGCCAGTGTCCGACCAGACGACCCACATGTTGCCTTTGAAAAGCACGAACTGTCCTCTAGTGACAGCTAGAACCCCAAGTCGATTGGAGTCACTACCGTCGGAGCTTTGGGATTCGATCTTGGATTTAGTCCAAGACTCGGACCTAACAAGCCATGCAGTGAACAAGTGCGAATCAACAAACACAGGCGACTTTCCAGCTCTGCTCTTAACTTGCAAGGTGCTTCATGAACTCTCGCTCGACTGGTTCTACCGCCAGAAGCTTACAATACGTGTGAAAGACTGGCCCACAGAACCAATAAGAGGATTCGACCTTAGCAAACTTCCTAAACGTTTGCTCGAAAATGTGAGAAAGGTCAGAGTCGACTGTTCCGACCTGTCGTTCGAACAGTTGAGAGAACAGCATCCCGTTGTTGCGCAAATTGCAAACATCTGGCGAACAGCTAACAAGTTGAGCTCCGTCAAGTTGTTCGTACCGCCGCACTACCAGTCACTACCTCTGATTACACAGGATCCTGCTGTCGAACAGCTGCTCGGACCTCTACTTCAACCTTCAGACTTCATTAACAAAATCAAATGGGATTCGACGGACTTCACTGGTGACGTTGGCGCGGGGATGACCGCCTTACAGTTGGCGACATGGTATGATGATGAGGAGCTTGTCCATTTCATCCTTAAGCAGTCATACAATGGACTAAATCGTGTGTGGGAAGGAATCGCAACGCCATTGGACAATGCAGTACAACACGGCAATATCGGGATCGTTAAGCTACTTATTGATACCGGCAGAGTCGATGTGAATATTGTTGGGAGATACAGATTTACTCCGATCCATACGGCTGTCGCTTTTGGCCAGGAAGCGATACTCCGATTACTTCTTGGAACGGGGCAGGCGGATCTTACACTGGAGACAATTGGAGATGAGACGCCTGTACAAATGGCACACCGGCTAGGAAACGAAAACATTGCGCAGCTACTAGTCCAATCTATTCAATACGGCGACGCTCGACTAGAGTCCTCCTAACGTCCCTCGTCCTCCTGGGGCTTACCTGTCAACCCCGCGGGTTTCCTCTTCTAGCTGTTGAAGCCGATCCAGATGAGCAAACGACGGCGGATTGTCTTTCATAACGAGATTGGGTGAGGAGTAAGCCGGGGATGAGATAGTTTAAAAAACGACATTTCCGAATGGAGTAACGACGACGGGAGAAGGTTGAGGGAGAGGATGGAGTAGAACAGTTGCGGAAGCAGTTTGAGCGGTGGAGCGGTTGTTGCATCATTTATAATGTACATATATATCACAGATTCGCATCGTAAAGGCCGGGCATGCACTGCCACTTATCGCCGATCCTCTCCCCAACACGTACTGCATTGCAGCGCGCGCTCCAACCAATGTTGTACGTGTACTTGTGCCTATACCGCCACCAGCCAAGGTCATGCTTTCCATCATTCTTGCTTCCCACGCTCGAAAGCGATCTCTGGCCGTCGACCTTGTGGTGGTGCATGACTCCGGGCGCGGGCGCGACACATAACATATCCAGACTTTTGCATTCAATATGGAGTGCGAGATCGAACTTCTGAGCCTTGTCTTCTCGCAGTTTCCAGACGAGCCTTTCTGCTGCAGGTCGGGTCAACGCGAACGCGTATGATGCCATAGGGGCGATGTTGTGCAAAATCTGCTGATCCTGGTGTGGTTGGGCCATTTCATAAAAGTTGTTGAACTTTGAGGTCAATCGGTCCAAGGGCAAAGCTTGCGGGTCCCGATACTTCCAAATTTTTGTCTTAGAGGTATACTCGACTCCAAAGTGACCGATCCACAAGACGTCCCAGGCTTCTTTACCGTACGGATACTGACCTGACGACGAGCTGGGGGAGGGGTGGAGATCGCCGTTAGGTCCGTCAGCATCGTCGGAAGCGGTTCTTGCCACAATAGTGCTCAAGATCTTCTCCATCTGCGCTTTAATGTGGATCCCGAAGTCAGTGATCTTGTTGGACCGGACGCTGTTGGACGCTTGGCACCGCGGTGCCAAGCAGACGGACGGGGACGCAGGCCTCTAATAGGCTAGTGTTCCAGGGGACTGAGTGAATGTAGTCCGATCGACACGAGTGTTGCCTTATTCGGAAGGTCGATGCGAGCCTAGTG
>JAABUW010007858.1_pt1 | contig 12662 bp, 9 predicted proteins | sample 5560081 | NCBI WGS metagenome assembly JAABUW01 (sample SAMN10711882, study PRJNA513363) | rock metagenome | isolation source: Antarctica rocks | place: Antarctica: Victoria Land, Knobhead sud
TGCAAGCCAGCGCGGCAGCAGTTGTAACATTGTGGGCGAGATTCGTCGCATTTGACCTACGTACGCCGTTAGACTAAGACGCGAAAAGTTGCACACGAGTGAATGTACGTGTCTAATTTTGCATTGCCGGCAGCCCTTTCGAGACTTCCCTCTCTGAGCGCGGGACGATCTGGAGATTGAAGTGCCCCCCTCATGAAGTATCTGCTCTTGCAACGTCGAAGCTGCAGCCATGCCGGCAGAAATCCGTGACTGGGAGGACAAGGCGTTTGAGCAGTAGAAAGTATGCCAGCGTACAACAGAACTTTAACAGCTTGACACGATGTACTTGCCCCGCACACGTGATCTAATTGGCGATCCTTCGGATGCTTGTTGGCGGTCAGGTTCCGTCAAAAGGCTAGAGACGAGGACCACCTGCAAGTGGTGCCGGCTAATAACCTCCTGCTGCGTCAAGAGGCAAGCAGGGAGGCCAAGAGACCTCAAGCAGTGTCGCACAGTCTGCCGGTCACGGCGAATGGGCGATGCTGAGAACCTCAGTTCATTCTGTCTAGCGCTTCCATCTACCTTACTCGCACAGGGCTCTAAGCGACAGCTTGGGGGGTTTCGCCTGTCGATGGACTACAGACCCTCGCCAGACGGACACAAAAGCCGAGGTAAGATGCATCCTATCCAGGGCCACTGAACCAGCAAATCCCGTATGAAAACCATCCGACTCTTGCCTTCCCGGAACGTCGACCCAGGCCCGAAGCTGGTGCATCACTTGTCGCCCCTAGCCGTCGGTCGCACGTCGGCTTCGAGTAGAAGAGCGGGGACAGCATGGCTGTTAAGACGACGAGGCCAGTGGATGTGTAATCGAGCTAGACAAGAGACAGGACACCCCTGACCTATAAGCGTTCTGAGAACGGCGCGTCGGGCTTCCGCAGTGCTGACGAGGGTAGCCGACTCGTTCCCGAACGTAGGTTAGAAGCCTACGTGCGTGTCACAGCGCGAGGGGGCAGGCCACCGTCGTGGGCACAGGACTTGTCACCTGCTTGTGGGGTAGAACCCACACGTGCGCAATCGCCAAAGGACAGGCCACCTCCACGGCGGACCTGTATAAACTGCGAGAACAGGGTTGGCTAGTCGTGCGGGCAAAGAGGCCGCGCTGCTGGCTAGGGCGGCGTCTTGATCCCGTACGGCGAGACATAGTCGGCCTACTCTGGGGTCACCTGGGGAGGTAACGCGAAATAGTTCCGGCTGCGGGGCGTAGTGCGCAGTGGCGGCGACAGCGACACCGTCTACGCGGCTCGAACGGACGGATGCGCATGTCGGTACACCAAGAGAAGGAGGCCGCTAGCCCACTTACACTGGGAGCCTTGCAGTCCATACAAGGTGGTGTCGCCACTAGCGGAGCCTGTGCGGTGTGCTTAAGGGGCAAATCTCAAGATAAGGGTAGGACCTTGGAATGTAGGTGGCCCGAGATAGAGGTTCCTTTGATGGGGAACAAGGCCGCGCTCTATCGTAATCTTGAGGGAACGCGGTGACGGGCAGTGCTACACGTGCTGCTGTACTGCGAAAGGTGGGCGGAAGCTTAGAATGTTGGAATGAGTTCTCAAGTGTTGCCTGCGGCTGCCTAGGCTGCTGCAGTGCTGCCTGGAGTGCTGCCTGGAACAATGCAAGACAATGGTATAACTTACATCACTGCAGTCAGTCATTAGATACACGGTCAAGCATGTGGTGCCCGACCAAAACAACCTCGACGACCGGCTCGCAACAGTACCATTCAGACGACAAGAGGATCGGGCGGAACAAGCTCGTCTAAACCCTGCGGGTCATACAGAACTAATGCTTCCGTACGATCACGGGGGCGTACAAGACGACGAGTGTGCCGGTGATCGAACACGAGGCCGGCGTAGCACCTCTGGACCTACCTTGGAGAGGTTAAGCGTGACTCACGCGCTACGCACCGGTGGTCTCGCAGGCAGTCGGGTCGTGCATGAAGCGTGTGAGGACGTCGAGAAACAAGCCACACAAAAGTTCCGAGTGCGACTGAAACGGCCGCCTCGGAAGGTGGAGATCCTACGCAATCGGATGCAGGGAAGACCGGCAAAGGCGAAGAACGCCGCTCGGGCAAAAGCGGAGCAAGACTGGGAAAGTCGATTGCGAGCGTGCCAAATGAATGCGCGAGAAGACCGGTGCGTCTTGACAACGGCGCGAAGTAATGCGTGGAACCCTCATCGGCACCACCTCCACGATAGTCTTCTCAAGGCAGAAAGCACGGTGACATTACTGCTGCAAACTGAGCACACTGGCATGAAGTAGTATCTGCGCCGTCGAAAGGTGCCGGGCTACATCTCACCCTTGTGCGGGTGCGGCTGGCCAAGACAGACTGTGAAGCATGTCTTCCTCTTCTGCACCGAGTTTTGCTTGGGGCCGCGACAAGATGGTTCGGCAACCGGGATCCAGACACTTCGTAACAGTCCTCTCGACTACTCAGGGCATTCCGGGCTGCTACCAGGTGGTTCTTGCAATAAGACATCTTGAATCAGTTCCCCTCTGGTACTGGACGCCGAGAAAGCGAGGAGGGGAAAACGCAAGAGACGTGCGGGAGAGGATGTTGACGACGGGGTCAGCGTCACCGAGGCTGCACATGATAGCTAACGGTTTGCAGGATCACTGGCTGCAGGGCTTCGGCCACTCTTATAGAAGGAGTTTTCTCCCGGCGCAAGTCACCGTTTTTCTCCTTACCTATCTGTTCGCAATTACCACCCGCATGGACCGCAAGGGAGCCACATCGGTGTAAGAATGAAGAATAACAATGATATATCTTGCTCTTCTTGAATAGATCTGCCAGAGACGTAGCCCAACCCGTTGAGACTGCATCTCTCAAGCCTTCGGATTCATGCTTGCTCTCTGGAGTCCTTCCCTTCTACTGGCTTCGAAGTCGTTAGTCCGTCTTGCTATTTCTTTTGGGTCTTGCCTTCGCAATAGATCGATTTGTTGTACGCTGAGTGCCACTTCCGCCTTTCACATAACTAGGGTCAATTGTTGACATGCTCAGCAGAAGTGCTGCGTTGTCATGCAAGATGCTCCTTAGCAGCAGCAGATTTACTATGATGAGCAGACAAGACTCCTGACCGGATAGGGTCGGAGACGTTGGTACAGCAGAGTACGTCCTCAGTGTATGCAATGCGCACAGATGCTTGCCACATCTTTGCGTCTCGAGAGGTGAAATTTAATCGAGTACAGTTCGATGCTGCCGCACTCAGGTGCCGTCCGGCCTCCCTCTAATAGATAACCTGCCATTGCTGCATTCTGATAACGCCGACTATGTAGCTGCTTGGAATTGTGCAGTGCAACCCAGCCAGGGAGCAGTCAGACCTTGTCGATCGGGGTATGCAGCCCGCACCTTATCGTACAACTCCTCCGCACTACTTGACTCATTGACCAGTGCTCTGAACGTCCTGACGTAGTCTCTAGTGGCTTCTAGGTTAAAGGAGCCATCAACACCTCCGGGCACTTGGTGCGAGCCGACGACAATTGCAGCGTCGTAGGCCTCCAGCTGGTCAAGCAATGTAATCCAGGCATCTTGCGCTGCTTGCGAAGGCGATTCGACCATCCACTGATGTACATTATTGTACATGATGTCGCCCTCAATAGCCGGATCCAGCGCTGGTACAAGAAGAAGTGTTGTATTATCGGTATCAGATTGACCTACATTGACCGTCTTGAAATCTGTGGCCCTCGATGACGAACTTGTTGTCTTCCAAAGGCTTGACGGGTATGTCAAGGCTGAAAGAGGCCTCGTCAATCTGGCCTGGAAACGTCTCCTCCCAGAAAGGCCGTAGATCTGTCACCTAGCTTGCCATATGGTCGATGGACTGTTGTGTCGACACAACTGGCACACCGGAAAAGCGTGTCTTGAGGTAGGGGACGTTGAAGAAATGGTCGCCGTGCCCATGAGTGATCTGTCAATTTGGAAGCGCAGAGGTCTGCCAGAATCTCAAATTATCGTCACGCGCCCAAATCATAGGCTCTATCCTCCAGACTCACGTAGACGGTGCTCAAAGTCTTGTTGCCGAGCATCTCGTCCAACCAATCCCCAATGGCTACACCTTGCTGGTGCGTGAAGAGAGTGTCAACAAGCACGGCCTCAGACTCTCCCGAGATCAACGTGAGCACGGTTGGTTGCCATAGACCGTAGCTGCCATCGGGCAGAGTAACGTTGGTCGCGATTGCAGGAGCGTTGTATAGATCAGCTCTCAGCTAAGCGGGATAAGCGCTCATGATTTTGGAGCTCGTCAAACTCAAGATCACAACCGGAGAAGAATGGAGAGACTGCATGGCACGACATACTGTATTTTATAGGACCAGTTACAGAAGAGCCATGGCTAACTGTTCTGCATCCGCTCGCCTCTGACGATCGTCACTAGTTAATGGCAGTGGCTGACGTACGATGCGACTGAGCAGTTGGTTGGTTGGTTGGTTGGTTGGTTCTATCCTACTCCGTTGCAGACGCTATGTACCCAGCAGCTATGCCCGGAAGTAGAGGTTTGGCTGGCGGCCGACGCATCACCAAACGAGTTGGTGTGCCCCACTTCGTCGTACCAGAAGTACGGCCAGCCGTCCCCTTGCCTCCACTATACAGAATAACACTATACAATTTGCTCCATGGTGTGAAGTGTCTGCTTGTTCCTCTCCAACGCTGTTCTCCAATCCAGTACAAATGAAATTCTCTTTGTTTGTGTCTGTGTTGCTGTGGCTCCAGCAGTGTGAGGAAACCGTGTGTGCGACCATATACCTGACTTCCCTCGGATTCGGCTCGTCTAATGCGTTCCTGCGCTTGACCCTCAGGGCACAAGCGTGTTCTGTAGATGTGGTGTTCCTGATGTTTTGTTACCTCCTGCAAGGTGCTGATGTGGTCGTATCTTTCCTTCGTCTTGTTCCTCCTGAGCAGCGGCCACAATGACCATCCTCGCACCACTCCATTGCGCACATACAATGCTTCGCTTGGGCAGACAGCTAGATTACTAGGCATGAGAGCTCCTGCGCAAACCTCCTTAGGCGTTGTCGTGTGTCGAAGGGCGACCAATCCTCCTTCACGGGTGTTGGGCGGGCGACGGTGGGCAAGGCCGTCTGGAATCTGTAGTATTTAGTGGCACCGTTCGTAGTATGCCGAGTGCCTGGTGCTTGGTTTGCGAGGACATGATGGCGTTCTGTCTAGGTGCGTGCCTTTACGGGACCGTGCAGGCTTTGTCGCATTGGTGGCGGACGGGTAAGGCGCCTGCCGGTGACTGTGATCCAAGTGTAGGCTGTGGTATTGTAAAGTGCCTGGGCACGGTCGTTGTACGTGCATTTTTGAATCGTGCGTAGGAAGCCTTGCTGCCGATGCCGAAATGAGACGCGTCTTACGTGGCTTGCTCGTGGTGTTTGATGCTCGAGACCCAGCCGCAGGCGGCACGATGCTGCTGTAGAGGCATAGAGACACGGAGGGACGCGTCGTAGCTTGCAGAAGTCATCGAGGCTGTGGCCAGGGGTATATTGTACCTCAGGACGATTCATTCCCGTGCTCTTTCGTCGCTCGCTGTATGGATCCCATCTTCAGTTGTGAGGTCGCTTAGCTCTGCCAACTGCTAGGCAGTGACAGGTTCGTAGCCGGCACCACGCACAGGTGCACCTCATTGCCGGCCTCACGCCAAGATCTCGGAATCGACAGAGCAGGCGTTTCGGCTCCAGACGGTGTTGTGACTCTTGGCGACGTTGCAAGAAGGAAGTCCATGGTGGCGCATTGGCGTAGCGGGCGGTACAGCGCTAGGAACCGAAGAACGCTCAGATCAATGGGCATGATGGCGTAAAAGGAAGGTAGGAGAATTGGTGCCCGGTTTCACGGCGTCTCGGTTAGCTAGCGTTTCCGATAAATGCACCTATATGGCACAGTTCGGACCCAGCCTCCGGGCGGCTCGGTCCACATGCGCACTGCCTCGCCGTGCCCTTTTACTACAGTCGCGTTGATCAGGCCGGCTTCCAGGTGTTCTGTGACGGTGCTAGAGTAACCAACGCCCTGAATTCTGAGAACAATGTGATGAGCGCACCTAGACGGTCTGGAAGTGCACATAGGGATCGCCGACTTACCGTTCGCGCATTAGCGCGTATGCACACACAGGGGTTCTCAAATTAAGTGAATAGCTCCATCTAGTCTTGGCATGGAGTGTGAGGCCTCATACCAGCTTTGAAGCAGTATTACTGCATTACACAGCCAATTATACACATCATAACGACTCGTACATATTCAAGGCTTAATATACCGCTTAACTACTACTATATACCGACCTATATACGCTTCTTTACTATTTACGATGCCAAACTAGTATAGCAGTTACTTACACCCTTTATACAACAACACTAGCACTCTAAATAGTGTCCTAGCTAGCTAATAGCCTTAAGATAGCTACAATAGTAAAGGGAGTTTATTAAGAGCTAGATATAGTTACTAGAGCGCCGCTAAAGAGTCTAAAGAAAGCGTAGTAAGCGTTAGATTAATATAAATCTTCGAATTAAGACTCTAGTAGCTAGACTAACTAAGCTATATAAGAAAGACTATAAATATTATTAAGAATAAGCTAGCTACTTTTACTAGACTCTATAATAGTATATAAAGGAGCGGAACTCTCTAATTATTTATTTAAAGTATTATATAGCTATCTTAGAGGTTAATAAGGTATTATATAAGGTATATAGACTAAAATATAGAGATAAGACAGCTAAGAGTCTTTAGTAATAGATATACTAGATAAATAAAACTTATATCGACTATATAGTAGCTATTAGCTAGTATATCTTTTAAGAAGTTAGTAATTCTAAAGGCCTAACGTAAAGTACTACCGAACCCGACATACTACCGAACCCGATATACTACCGAACCCGATATACTACCGAACCTAATAGAATATACTAAGACTAGTACTACTATAATTAACCTATTATACCTTAACCTAATAACGTATTATCCTATTAATATAAAGGGAGACTATAGCTTACCCTCTAAGCTTATAATACCGGCTAATTCTAAAGCTATCGAGCCGCTACGATCGCCTTTAACGTTAAATACTATACCCTTACTTAACGCGCTAAGGAATTAGATTTCGTACTAATACTCCCCTAAACTACCGGAAGCTTATAGATACTAAAGAGTAGACGATTATCCGATATATTCTCGACCTCGATTCGCGTAGATTTGCGCCCCGGCTTTACGAGGTAGTAGATATAGCTAATAAACTATTAGCTACGCGAGGCGGAGACCGCGTAGGTAAGAACTAGGCTAAGAGATTTATTACGCGTTTAGCGGAGCTTAAGACGGCCTTTAATCGAGTAAAAGATAGGTAGAGAATACTCTAAGAGGATCCTAAGGTAATTAGCGCGTAGTTTAAGCTTATTAAGGAGACTAAAGCTAAGTATAGTATTTACGACGATAATACGGACAACTTCGATAAGGCTAGCTTCTAGATAGGCGTTATTAGCTCTATAAAGGTTATTATAGGTTCGAAAAGACGTAGTCGACCTAAGCTTATTTAGCTAGGTAATCGCGAGTAGGTTACTATTATTTAGAGTATCTACGCTAGTAGGTACGTAACCCTACTATTTATTATCTATAAAGGGCGTATCTATATCTCTACGTAGTATAAGGAGGTAGGTATACTATATAATTAGAAGCTCTCGGTCTTAGAGAACAGCTAGATAAACAATACGCTTAGTCTTAAGTAGCTAAAGTACTTTAATACGTATATAAGAGCGCGTTAGGTAGGGTTATACTAGCTACTTATTTTAGATAGACATAAGAGCTATTATAGCTAGGGTTTTAAGGAGTACTACCTTAAGTAGAAGATTCTTACGCTCTATATACTACCTTATTCATCGTATATCCTATAGCCCCTTAATATAGTCTACTTCTCCCTATTAAAACGGAAGTACTCCTAACGCGTACGGGACTTAGTATACTAGCGTATCTTCTATATTAATAAGGAAGGCTTTCTCCTAGCTTTTAACGACGCGTTTTTTCGACGTGTTTATAGAGGAGAACTACCGTAAGGCCTTTAAGGTATTAGGACTAGTCCCTATCGACGTATAGGTAGTACTAGATCGCCTTAAGGTACGGCTACGTACCCCGCCGTAACCCCTACTATTAGAGACTCCGTAGTAATCGAAGACTCTAAGTAATACTTACGAATTTAGATCGTAATTAAGACTTATAAGCGAGTCCTTTATTCGATCGCCTATAGTAGCGTAGGCTAGCTTCTCTTAGCTTATTAAGGGCGCTAAGATAATACTATATTAGAACGCGCTACTAGCTACTTAGACTACTAAGCTTAGAGAGTAATTAGTAGTAATAACTAAGCGAAAAGCGAGTAAAAGGAAGCGGCTCTAGTAAGGTAGTACATTAGAGTATAGTATAGCGTTAGCGTAGGTAGTCGCTAAAGCGTCTATAGCGCCTCTATAGTTAAAGAAGGCTCGTAGTAGTAGTAGTTATAAAAGAGCTCTACTAGCTATCTAGCGCTATAGGAACTATAGTAGGATTAGGTATAACGCTCGAACGTACTAGAAGGATATAGAAGAGTCTTCTAAATCTAATATAAGTACGACGTACGTAGGCTCCTTATTTAATAGCGATAAAATCGATTATCCTATAAAATAAGTTAGTAGTACTAAGGAATTCTATTAGGTTCGGTAGTGTATTAGGTTCGGTAGTACTTTACGTTATAGTTAGAGTTTATATGAAATAAGCTATTAGTAGCTACATAGGGCAATGAAAGCATACTAGGCCTTAATAACGATAGATCAGATTCGAGATAGGATTAAAGACCTTCCGAAGCGTTATAGATATATTATAAACTCTAATAGAGGCCGTATTAAAGGCGAGAAGTAGTAGAGAGTATAGACAATCTATACTAAGACGAGATAGAGCTATTTACTTAATTTAAGAACCCCTATAGACATCTTAAAATTGATTATCCGACAAGCGGGGTTATCCGCTTAGTAGTCAAGTACGTTATTTGTACATATGATTTGCCGCGAAGAATGACGATGATGAGCGAGAATCGATTGGGAGACGGCTTCTGACGTAATCCCTTCTTGTTGACCCGATGTGCGATTCGGTACTGACAGCGTAATGAAGTCTGGGAAATTCACGCTAGTAATTTGCGAGATAGAGCTCACCGTCTTCATAACACGGCTACACTTCTGCAAATCGGGTACCATTGAAACCCAGGGGGCCGTTTTCAAGCAACCAGTTTCCGTTGCAGGTCGGGATATTCATTACAAGCCGATCAAACTTCAGATATACACCCTTCGTCACGTTTGTACTATGACCGATAACAAACAACACCTCCTGTTCAGGAATAAAAATTCCGAGAGGGAGACAGAGCTCTGAATGTCGAAGCAAATGAAGACATATGGATGTCGCAGGACTTGCAAATGAATGGAACATATCTGCACAGGTTTGTACAACCCACTTCCTCCAGAAACACCTGTCTACAATCTCCCTACATTCCCGAACTTGTTCTTCAAGACTCGGAGCTTGCTCAAGAAAGGTTCTTTGTCCAAATATGTTCCTCTCAACCATCGCACCTTCTCGACGTCAGTAGAATCAAACGCTCCCCTGGCGTGCAAGATTCTGGTATTGTCGAACAACACACAATCGCCTGGCTGCATCGTCCGCTCATATAAATTTTCACGCTGGTGGAGAAGATCACTAAACTTCTGTGCAGCAACATGCCAGGCGTCAATCTTCCAATTCAAACTCTCTACGACCGTGGCGCAGCTGCGTGCTTGCTCCATCGACTCAGGCTGGAGAGAGAACGGTGCCATGAATGGTGGACCCCAGTTGATCTTCTCCAGGCAATCCATGACCCTCAGCGACGATATCTCTGTACCCACAGACTGTCGAAGATGCTCACGATTCTTCTGCCAGGCATCCAGAAACTCCGGCAAGGAGTGGTATACTACATCCCCTATGCGATTCGGACGTGTCTCGATCACTGGTTTGGTTGCAGAGTACAAATTAGAATCCGGGTGCTTGTAGTGGTAGTTCACTAGTAGAGTTGCAAGAATGTCAAAAGCGTCCGGATCCGCGGTGTATAGATCAACTGCGCATTTGAATGCATCCACGAACACACTAGCGCCGCCGGTACAAGATGCTTGCATGCAGTGAAGCAGCTGAATGTGGGCCGGATTCTGAAAATACAAGAGGTCAGAATGGAAACCAAGGTCGCTCGAGGTGTACGCCGCGTTTATAGCCGATGGGACGGTGCGAACTGTTTCGCGACTTAGCGTGTGATCGACAGGCTCGGCTCGAAAAATCTCCGAGATGAAGGGCCAGCGACATCCATGCTCGCGGCCCTAAGTTTGACTTACCGTCCCAAGTGTCTCCGTAGAAGGTGCTCTTCAGGGGTCCGATGCGCTCTGCAATCGCAGACACTGACTTCTCGCTGGAGGGAACGTTGGTGATGAACACTAGACCGTGAGTCTGTAGCTGCTCCGTGGCACTGTACAGCACCGTGTCGTCTCGCATGTATTCGTCATATTCGAATTCCCGAGGGCTAAGTGTTTGAGCATTCCAGGGAGCAGCTTGCATGGGTCTGCCTTGAAACGGACCAGGAATTGCGCCATCTTTGCATATATCCCGCAGCCATTGGGTGTCCAGACTAGTAATGTGCCCGGCGTCATAGCCCGGCACGTCGCCGTCCCACAGAATGTCGACAACGTCGGTGGACGTTGGGTTTGGAGCAATACTTTGTACCCGAATGTCGCGGGGTATGTCGGTGGTGGAAAACAATTTCTGTCTGGTAGAGTGATGAATGCATGCAGCACATTGGCAGAGGTCGCGCAAGAGCATCGGCGAAAATTTCCGCCATTCGTCCTCCTTGGCGGGCATGATGCTTGGACTGGGGGCCGTCATGATTAACGTTATTTCACGCAGTGTTCGATTTCGATCGGAGAATAGCACTGCTTTGCCTATCTGAGAGATGCCGACAATCGCCTGACCTGCGCCGCTGTAGCACGGCGCTTGCGCTTAGTGATGAGACTCGAAGGCCAATGTTGAGCTGTGTAGAGGGAAAGTACTAAGGAAGTAAAAATTAAACTTGAGGAGCAGTCGTGCGTTCATATGCTTCTGTCGCTTTCTACAATGTCAGAGATTTGTGAGAGCGGACAAGGCTGTTGGTCGTCTAACTTGTTATCTCGTAACTGTTGTGCTGAGACGGGCTGAGTTATCCTCTTCGAGAAAAAAAGTACGATGCATTTCGCCACCGCGCGTTCGGGGGAGCGTCGGCTCGACCTAGAATGACGTGCCGTGGATAACTTCCCGAAAGGGTAACGGCATTGACGGGGAAGCGACGCACGCGCTCGCGTTCCTTTCGTGCCTTTTCTCCTTCTTCTCGCGACCTTTCTCTCGTTACGCGTCTAATGCCTTCGTAATCTAAAGTGAATCTATCTAAAGCTATCCTTAGCTATCGAGAAGGGCACTATTCTTCGATTCGCTCGTACGCCGCTACGTTTTTAGTACCGGAGTTAACGCTTTAGTATCGGCTCTCTACGCGCTTTTCTCGCTCCTATACGTACGCCTCGTACTAAATGCTCTCGATCGCCGAAGAGGAGGCTCTCGTAAAGTAGATCTCTCGACTCTCTAAAGCTAGTTACCTAATAAGCCTTCTATTAACGTATATTCTTACCGAAGAAATCTAGCCTTACTACTATACTCTCTCTTTAACTCCGCTCTTCTATCCTCCTATTAATAAACGATACCTTAACCGCCTATAAGACCTACCACTATTCTCGAAGGAACTCATCATGAGTCCTTTGCTTTCCCATACAAATTTCGTCCGAGCGTCTAGGGTACTCACCACGAGTTCTCTGCTTTTCGACGACGAGTCCTTTGCTCTTTTAACATGCGGGACTTTCTGAAAATCATATGCGGAGAACAGAATGTGTGGATCCACCCACGAGCAAAAATTTAGGAGCGTACATCTACCTTTGCATGTTCTGACAAGGGGGGCATCTGGATTCACATCGTACTTCAGTTAGTTGTGTTTCAAGCCGGAAATGCTCGAGAAGGGGGATGCGGTACAGGCTGCGCGGCTTCTTACCGGGCGCGAAGTGCATCTGTTTACGTTATGCGAAGGCGTGGCGTACAGGGACGTGGACCGGATCGTCAAGGCTCTCGGACCAAATGATAGGCTGTCGAGCGTGGACATGAAGAGGTTCGCCGAAGGCTGGCGCGACAGCCTGCGACTGCCGTACGTTCGAGGAGGTCTGACGTCGTCTTGATTGCACAGAAAAGCGTTTTGTGTTGATAGTGGAGTATAGAAGATCACGGGTTGCTCTAGAGATATGCGACCCATCCAGCCTAGCTTTTGATGCTCACTTCGATGTTCACCTCGGTGGAGAACAGTTGTCGGCCCTCTCGGACGCAGTCGGAAACGGCGGTGGACCGTATTATAAGTGTGCGAATCCTCAACGTAAGATGTTCTCGTGTTTTTGGCGATGTGCGCGGCACCTATGCTCGAAAACCACGGTGTGAATGCTCGCTGTGTCGACGCAGCCGAGCGGTGTCGGACAGGTAGTGGGATGCGAGTGGGAAGGGACGAGGGGGGCACTTTCGATACGCCGTCGGGGGTTGCGGTTTTGTCCAGCTC
>JAABUW010007859.1_pt1 | contig 12661 bp, 21 predicted proteins | sample 5560081 | NCBI WGS metagenome assembly JAABUW01 (sample SAMN10711882, study PRJNA513363) | rock metagenome | isolation source: Antarctica rocks | place: Antarctica: Victoria Land, Knobhead sud
TTCATGCAAAGCCAAGCGCCATGCCTGTGTCGAAGCCATGTCCAGATCGAGGGAGGCTCGCCCCCAGTGAGTCGCACCACACATCACGAGGCATGCTGGGGGAACGTGATTGCCTGATTGTCTGGCAGGTGCCGGAGGCGGCGATGCCGAGGCGGTCGTTCCTGGAGGACCAGCTGGACGGGGACACGGCGCTGCGCACGCTGCTAGATGCCTCCCTGGACTCCTTCAACACCCGCGCCCGGTGCGTCGCAAGTTCAGGGTCCGCGTGCCGTTTCAAGTCGGAATGCGTCAGCACGCCTGAGACGCTGGGGTCACTCCAGCAGCCGCTCCTGCTGCCATCCCACAAGAAACTCGCATTCTGAGGCACACAGTTCTCCTAGGCAGCCACATGCCCCTGTCACCGCAGTGCGAGGCAGCCAGATTGGTTTTCCCTCCAAGGGCCACGGGAGCGCAAGATGCACTTTTGAGCGCTGCACGTAGCGGCCATATGCTGCACCAAGTCTGTTTGCTGGACTCGCAAATGATCAGAACTGCTAATCTATCAATGATCGTTGCCGTATATCTGAGCACGCAGGCGGGAGCGCAAGATCTACTTCGAGAAGCTGGACGTGGCCGCCATCCGCTGCAACCTGACGCTCATCCCGCGCCCGGGGCAGCGCGACGCCGACGCCCTAAACCCTGCCATGGGCCCCGCTTCCCGCTTCCGATTGGCCAACGTCTTCGGCATCCACTTCTCCGACGTGCACGGCCTGCCGCTGCGCATCAATGCGCTGACAATGAGCCACGCCTTCATGACGCTCAACCAGCTGACTAGCCAGATCGGGCGCCACCTGCTGTGGACGGTACGCCATACTCTCTTGTGTTCTACTACTGACAGCCACCGAGCCTGATCTTTGTCTGCAAGTCCACATGGACGACACTCTATCAGTAGACCAGCTGAAGTGGGCACTACCTGCTGTGAACGGGGCGTCGCGCCGATCAAGTGCCGATCAAGTGCAAAAGCGGCATGTTGCTGCAGCTGCAAATGTGGTGCTTTCGGCAGATGTGGAACCCGCAGCAGATGTTGCTGCCCTGTGTTTGGCTGGCAGTTTTCGCTGCTTTCCCAATATGCTGCTCTCCCAACTCAGGCCATCCACGAGATGCACAAGATTCTGGGACAAGTGGACATCCTGGTGCGCCCCGAATTCCGAAATACTCCCTCGCACTGTATGTCGTTGTATGGATTGTGAGTACGGCCGATGCTGCCCGGTAGCTCCACCAAGAAAAACCTTATGTCGTTACTCTGCCAAGGTTCGCGAGGCTGCAGTCGCCCCCGGCATCATGTCATGCACAGGAAATAGTCCTCAGTCAACTCTCAGGAGGCGGGCAGCTCAAATTCCCTTGCTCATTCACGCTGCAGGGGTCGCCCATCGTGCTGGCCAACAGCCTGCTGGCGGGGGGGCGCGCCTTCCTGGCAGAGCCCGCCAAGGCGCGCACCCCCGAGGCCTTTGCCCGCGGCGTCGCCTCCGGTGCGCCACCGCCCCTCCTGCTTCACCGACCACAATTGTGCAACGGGTTTCACTTCTGACGATTTTGGCAGCCGGCAACTCGTGAACATGGCTGCGATGTGTCGCCGTCCCTAGGGGCAGATCGCTGGGCGCCGAGGCGGGTGCACGAGGGAATTTTGTCGGCCGTTCACTGTCGCTGCAGACAGTGCAGCAGCTCGATTGTTCTTCTGACATCCACGCCAAACCCTGAGGCCATGGCTGCCGCAGGCACGGCCAGCTTGTTCCGTAACGGCGCCTTTGGCGCGCTGGTGGCGCTGGGGCAGCTGATGGGCGGCATCGGGAAGGGCGTCGCGATCCTGTGCATGGACGATGAGTTCATCGTGCGCTTCCGCTCCGCGCCCGCCGGCGCGCAGGCCCGCATGCTGCACGGCCTCCAGTCCTTTGGCGTGGGCCTCTTTGAGGGCGTCACCGGTGAGTTCCACGTTGTTTCACATGAACATGACCCCACAGCCATTCTGCGCTTTCGCTCCGTGCCCGGTGGCACGCAGAGCCCCGCATGCTGCACGGCCTGCGGCTTTTGGGTGTCGGCCTCGTCGAGGGCGTCACCGGTCCGCAACTCTGATCGACATCATTCCGATAAACACGCTCACTCAGAGTGGGGCGTTCCTGGACATTCGAGCAATTAGTGGAAAAAGGCAGGGCAGGTCATGATGCAGATGACTCTTCGGAACCGTCGCAGTCTCTTCGCTCAGAGGCCACTCGCTCACACGAACAAGGGAGTGATGGGGCATTCGAAGCAGTGTTTCCAACAACTCCAGCGAGACATTGGAGTTGTTGTCGTGGCGGCGCATTCACGTCGTGCACATCATCCTGTCAGGTATGGTCAAGGCGCCGCTGCTGGGCTGGCGCGAGTAGGGGATGCTGCGTGCATCTCCGATAGGACACCGAAATACAGTGCGCTTGACTTGCAATCATCTGGCAAACTCTGCTTTTCACAGGCGTAGTCAAGGCGCCGCTGCTGGGTTGGCGGGAGGATGGAGTCTTGGGCGCAGGGCGCGGGGTGCTGCTCGGCGTGGCCGGCCTAGTGCTCAAGCCCACCTCAGGTATACTTGCTGCAGGGTCCCAAGCCGCCGCATATGGAGCAGACTTTTGTCACCTGCCGGTGAGTATCCCAGTGGCTGCAGAGGACCTTTCAGAGCTGTTGGACAAAAAATTCACCACATGCAAAGTACGTCACAGTGCAAAGTCAGCCTTCTCCTGCTGCAGGTTACTGATGCCGGTTCATGTAAGCAGGCGGCCTGGAGCTGACGTCCAAGATGCTGAGCGGCGCGGGCATCGCGATCCGGGAGGCGGGACAGGCGGCTCCGCCGCCGCCGCGCAACCGCTCGCGCCCGCCGCGGCAGTTCGGCGGCCGCCAGACGGGCTCCAGCGACACCGCAGGCAACTCTCACTACATTGCCAGCAGCAAGAACCTTTGAGACCTTTCGTGCATGATGACAGCGCCAGGGTGTCACGTCTCGATGTGCTGATGTTGATAAGATATTCGCTCTGCTGCCTGCTGCGCGGCGGACGGCATTGCGGCGGTGGCAGGCGATGCCGGCGGCATCGGAGGACAGGGGCCGGTACACGCGCTGCAGATCATGACGTTTGATTTGATGTCGAATCTCATCACTCTTTCATCAGTTCCTTTGTCGAGTATTCTAGCACCTGCACGGCAGGCGGCATGCGGTGGTGGGAGGCGATGCTGGCGGCGCTGGAAGACAGAGGCCACGGCGTCTGCTGATGCATCAATGCTGGTGCATGGTGGGCAAACCCTTTGTTTCGCTACAAGTCAGTGCTGACTCGTCCTTGCTGTGCTGCAATCGCAGGCGGCATGCGGCGGTGGCAGGCGATGCTGGCGGCGCTGGAGGATGGGGGCCACGGCGGCGAACCGGTGGTGGATGCGCTGCAGACGAAGGAGGGCAAGGCCGCCATCTTCACCGGGCAGTCGCTGCTGTACGTGGACGTGCGGCGGCGGCGCCTGCGCTGGGCCGTCAAGCTGGCGCACCTCACCACCGTGTCCACCCACGGTGCGGAATCCTGGAACAATCCTCGAAAACCGCAGCGCGGATTGTATAAATGACTTTCTCCTGATGGGGCTTCAGGATTTCACCCATGTCGTCCTGACAAAACATGCTGGGCCGTCAAGCTGGCGCACCTCACCACCGTGTCCACTCACGGTGCGGGGTCCTTCGATGATCCTTAACAACGGCCCCCGACGAGGTTTATGAAATGGTCGCGGCTTCGGGTCTAAGACTTGCAGCAGTGGCGTGCGGCAAGATGCGCTGCGCCGTCAAGCTGGCGAACCTCACCACCGTGTCCACCCACGGTGCGCACATGATGCCGCCATTTCGTGGCCACAGTCCCTGGCTTCGGATGTGTGTCCGCACGAATAAACCCGGAAATGCGCCGCATGTCAACAGCTGCTTCCTCTTCAGAATCGAAACTATGTGGAGGCCGCAGCTGTGGGACGCGGCCGCTTTGCGGCGTGCTCCAGCCTCTTCAATGCAGGCGTCGATTGCAGCCTGATCCCTCAAACCCATATTCTCGCAACCGTGTGCAGGTCTGGTGGTGGTGGTGCACCACAGCATGCGGCTGTCCACCAAGCCGTTCAACAGGCTGGACGTGCGCATGCCCGCCCGCCGCCGCCTGGAGTGCGCCTCGCGCGAGACCGCGCAGGTGTGGCACCCATACCTTCGAGCAGGGCGTGCATCGCCCGTCAGCAGGCCTGCCCGCAAGTCCCTGGATCACCTTGCTCCATCATACACGGTTGCCCTGTACGTTTCTGCCTTGCCCTCAGACACCAGATGTCCCAACATGCTGAATATGACGGTATACATGGAGGTGACTTCTTGCCCCACAGGCGCTGAACGCGAAGCTGGACCGGGCATTGGCGGCGCGCGCCGCCGCAGACGCCGCGGCCGGCGGCGGCTCCGGCGGCGGCAGTCCGAGCGAAGCGCAAAAGCGGCCGTCTGGCGACGGCGCGTCACCGCGCTCGACGTCCGACCTGCACATCATGAACCGCAGCAACTCGCTGCAGCAGGGGCGGGCGGCAGCGGGCGCGGCCGCCCGCGTCGGCGATGGCGGCAGCGGCGGGAGGGTGGTGGGCCCGCCGCTGCTGCCGGCCGGCAGCGCTGCGGAGCTGCGAGAGACGCGGGGTGCAGACCGTGCAGACGTGGGCCTGCAGGCGGGCACTTCGGCGGCTCTCGGTGGCTGGGCGGCGTCCCTGGGCCGCGGCAATCAGCAGGCCTACTCCGCCATCGTCGCCGCCGGCTCCGGCGGCGGCGGCGGCGCCTCGCCGCACGCCGCTGGCCCTGCCGGCGGCGGGGTGTCGCCGCAGATTGACAGGGCAGCGCGCGGCGATGCCTCCCACGGCAGCCTGCCGGCGCCAGCACAGCGAGCATCGCAGCAGCAGGGCCAGGAGATCGCCGCCGCTCCCGTGGCGCCACGGCAGCAGGCGGCGCCCGCGGCGGACGCCGCCGCGGCGGCGCCACTGGAGGCCTCCCTGCGGGCGATGCTGCTGCTGTGCGGCTGCGCGGCGGGCGGCGGGCCGCGGCAGGCGGCCGACTGCCTAAGCTCCATCAAGCTCCTGTCCGATGCCGCGCTGCAAGGTACAGAAACACGCTGTTTGAGCATCTAGCTTTGCACAGCCTAGCAGGGCTGCGAGGCGAAATCGATTCTGCCTTCAATGTGCCTGTCACCAGCTGCCTCTAGTCCTCCTGTCCACAGCTGCGACTGTTGCTTTTGGATGCCTCCAGCTGGACGTGTCACACCAATTGCTGGCAGAGGTGAAACAAAACTGCATCAGTGCCTGCTGTCAACCCAGCGCTGTTGGTCATGCAGGCTTCCAGCGCGGCGGCGCGAGCGCGGACTTGGCGCCGCAAGTGGTCGCCACGCTGACGTCGATCAGCGCAATGTGCGGCAGCGGCGCCGCAGACCCGGCGGCGCATCTGGCCGCTGTGAGCGCGCTCTGCAACGCGCATCTGGTGCTGCAGTGAGCGCGCTCTGCAATGCGCACCTGCTGATGCCACTGCCTGGCAGCTAGGCCCTGGCCGAGCCGCTCAGTGACCAGGAGGCACCATCATTCTTTGTATCATCTGTTTCATTTACTTCTGAGGCGTGTGCGCAATTTTGAGAAGCGCGCGAAGGATGGAACTTCAGCGAACGAAAAGTGCAAACTTGAGCAGGTGCACCGGAGTCTGAAATACTTGGTAGTTTTTGTAGCGGGTCTTATGTTCCACGGGTTGCTGGTTTGTGAGGATTGTCTGCTGGTTTTCTTTTCTTTGCTTTGCTGATTTTCACGTTGCCCCATCCAATTCCTGTGGTCTATTGAAACAAGCAGGGCCTGTCGGTACTCGTGCGCATGTAAACCGCCTGAGGCTCGACCGACACACATATCTCTGCATGCTGCAGTTTCCACGACGTGCCACTCGAGATTGCTGTTGACATCATCCCTGAGCTGTGCTTCCCCGTCTCCCACTGCCATTGCCGGAAACACTGCTACCGCTTCCGCTTTCCGCCGCGTTTCTTTTTCTGTGAGGGTTTGTCTCCCGTCTCGGCCACCACGCCGTCTTCGTCCACTGCCTCCTCCATGATGTCCACTGCAATCGCAACATGCGGCATCTGGAGCGCCCACCGTGACGGACATGATGATGGTGATGTTGACAATGCGATGTTTACTGGTGCGGCGGCATTCGGCGCATGGCCTGTGCAGATTGCTGCCTGAAGCAGGGCTGCAGGCAACATGCTTGTATTGATTGCTGTTGTCGCTCAGATCAGCAGCTCACCTTCTTCTGTGTCCTGGTTGTGCGTCGCCAGGAAGGTGGTCAAAAATGCGCCGGCCTGTTTGCGCAGCTGCGCGATGCTGTCTGATAGCTTGCCTGCGGGCGCAACTGAATTTTTACCCGGAGAAGTATAGAGAAAGCAATATCAGCACTCTCTGTGCCTCTGCAACACATCCATCTCCATGCGCATTTCAGTGCATCGGCGATGGCCGCGGCGCACCTTCCGCTGGCAGCTCGACTTCATGTACAGTGTCGCCGGCGAAAACGAACTTCGCGGAGACGTGACTCATCGCATTACACGAGCATCAGCTCCGCTTCCCGTCAGCGCGCTCTGGGAGCCACTTTGCGCAGGTGCCTTGCTGGGATGGCCGTCGCTGCTTGCGTTTCGCTGACGTGCACTGCCACGGCGTGTCTTAGCAAGAGAGCGGTGCGACGATACCTCCTAATGGTCCACGTGGAACTTGCAAGCAGAAACTGTGAACGCGAAAAAGTTCTGGCACATCATGTCGTGACAACACGTGCAGACTGATGCACTTGCAGTTTTCGTGGCCAGGTTGTCGCCCTGCGAGCAGTCAGTAAAGCGACGTCTCGACATCTGTGCCCCGTCGCCCGCGTTCAGCCCACCTCGTGCTTGGATTGGCGATACTAGTGCAAATTGTGCGTGCAGCCGTAGTCACTGCACTGTTGATGCACCCCGGCCTCGCTTTGAGCTGGTACTCCATAGACCTGCTTTCTGTGCAGTGCCCTGTCTTCATTGCCACCACAGTTAATCAGCGCTGCTCACCCACGGAGGCAGCGCCCGCCAGAGTTCAGCCGCGAGCGTCCCCGGTGAGCTCTCACGTGCGAGTGTGCCATGCACAGCCTTCACTGCGGGAAACATGTATGGAGTCATATGGGAACATGTATGGAGTCATGTTTCAGGCAGTTTCGGTGTGCGCTTCCATAGGTCACCGCCCCTAATGGCGGAGCTCGGGTGGAGCGCCGGCGGCGGCGCAGTGACAGTTGCCGGCGGGCCCCGTCCGTCTCTGGACGATGTGGGCGCTTCGCCGCTGTTTGAGAAAGTCGTGACGACGTGCGACGCCGCCAGCAAGGGCCGCATCATCCTCCCAAAGGTATGGCTGCGGGAATGCCTGGCGCCACTGCAGGCGCTGCAGCAGCGACGTGTCTAGGACTGACACATGTGCATTGCTTCGAACGTGTGAACAAAAAGCCGCCTGTCAGGCGACTCACTCGGTCGCTAGATGGGACAACAGTCTAGCATCACTGCCAGGCGCTTGCCAACTGTGTTTGCAGAAAGCTGCTGTGGAGCATTTCCGCTGCCATGACGGCAAGGTCGGCCTGACCGTGGTCTGCGAGGACACCTTCGGCAACGAGCACATCATCGTGCACCGGCACTGGGCCAACAGCAAGTGGGTGCTTCCGTTCCTCCCTCGGGATTGATGGACCGCTGCTCACGAAATGGGCTGTGGAATGCTGAATGGTCACTGATGGACGCTCGGAGAGCAATTGCCACATCAACTGTTTCAGGGTTGACCAGCGCCCAGGCTTCGAACCTTCTTCTCCTGAGGATGCCCCAAAGCCGATTCCAGAACCCTGCTCGTGATGTGCCTCAGGTCGCGCCTGCACCTGCTGTGGAGCGGAGTGTTCCGCACTTTGCAAACAGAAAGCTTGGAAGTTTGCTCCCAACTTGGGCTGGATACAAACGAGATCATCACCCTTCTGCCTCATCGTGCGGCAGGTCCCGCATGTACCTGCTGGAGGGGCTGGACAGCGTGTTCCGGACTTACAAGGTGGCCGCGGGGGACGTGCTCACCTTTGGCCGCCTACCCAGCGCCAAGTGAGCTTCGCAATGCGCAGCGCTCACAAGTTGCCGAAGTTCTGCAGTACGAGCAGTGTGCGCCAGCGGCTCGTGTGCAATGCACTGACCCCGCTTACAGCGGCGGAATGGTCAGCTTATGTTTTCAGCTGGAGACTGGAGTGTTCCTGACCCGAGTGTTCCTGACCTGAATGAGGTAGTCATCCCCACTTCTTAAGAACTTGCAATGTTACCCCCAGAATGGTGGTGTCAGCGCGCCCGCCGATGCCTGGCGACGTGCAGCGCACGCGGCGCTCTGCAAATGCGCCGCCTGGCGGCGAGAAATCGGCCAAGGTACACTTTTTCCAGATGATACATCCGTAATGTGAATGCGTGGTAGACACACCACCTCGGACAGGTGCTTGCGGGACTGAACGGATATGCATGCTCCGCACAGCGGCGACAAGGCTGCAAAGTCGCCGCCTTCCCTCAGCGTGAAGCTCCCGCAGATGTCCCACCCACCAGGCGCATCGAGCAATTTCAGGCGTCAATTGCTGGCGCCATAGTGGTCGTCCCTTTTGCCCGCTGATGGCATCTACTTGCAGCATGCGGCAATGGATGTGTCCGGCACCCCCTCAAAGGCGGCGAAGCAGGCGGGGGCGCCGGCGGCGGCGATGCGGAGTTTCAAAAAGTCGCGGCTGCTGTGTCTGTCACTGTTTCAGATGCCCTTGCTGACAACAGGCACCTGCTCTGCAGTCATCCAAACAGCTGGGCGTGCCTGCGGTGGCGCCGCGGCGGTCCAACAAGGCGTGGCTGCTGTCCCTCGACATATCAGCATGCAGCGTCCAATGACAGGCTTGTCAATCACGTCTCATCACCTGCAGGCGGCAAAGCAGGCAGGCGTGCCGGCAGTGGCAACGCGGCGGTCAAAAAAGGCGCGGCTCCTGGAAGCTGCCAGCGTGGACTCGGAGGAGCCGGACGACTCGGACTACTTCCTGCCTCCGCTGGACGGCGTCTTCCGCGCCGTGGCGCCGCACGCCGCCTCAGTGGTCCAGGTGAAGATTGCGTGTGAATGACATATCGACACCGTTTCTGCATACACTGGACGGTACCTCCTACGCCGTCGCCCCGCACGCTGCTTCCCAGATCCAGGTGCGATTTAGGATTTCAGTGCTAAGATGGTTTTGAAGATTCCTCCGCCGGACGGCATTATCCACACCGTCGCGCCGCACGCCGCCTCAGTGGTCCAGGTGTGGCTGACACTTCTGTGAATTCAGAAGAACCTGGAGAATTTGTGGATGTCCTACTCGCCTCTCGACGGCGTCTTGCGCGGAGGTCGCCTCCCTGGTGTGATTTGGGGCATTAATCTCCAAGCTTTAATGAAATTCCTGTCCGCCGCTGGACGGTGTCTTTCGCGCTGCTGCGCCGCACGCCGCCTCCGTGGTCGACCAAAACGCGTTTTAGGGTTGTAGGTTTCGAGATTTCATGATAATCCGGCCGCCGCACAAAGTTGTCTTCCCTATTGTCGCCGCACGCGGCCAGGCTCAGCTGGGATTAACAGGGTTCGTGAACCTGCAATCATGTCAATGTGCGAAATCCTTCCTGTCTCCGCTGAACGGCATCCTCTGCGCCGTCGCCCCGCACGCCGCCTCTCAGGCGGGATTCAACGACCTTTGGATCTTGAATCTCATGCGCGCTTGCTGCTGGAGCGCCGCCATTGACAGACACAGGGTGGAGACACCGTTCTGGTACCGACTGATTGGAAGCTTGCTGACTGTGCGGCGGCATTGCAGGTGGCGGGTGATTGCTGGGGAGAACCCAGTACCGTCCGTGGTCCGCAACCTGCAACGCCGCCCATTGGCGGGCAAAGCACGCAAAACCAGCTTGCTGCGCCTGTTTCAGCAAAACACCCATAGCCAGCTCAGTGATGTTTGCAGGTCGTAGGCCGTGAGTGCTGCTGAAGCGCGACCATCGATGGACTGGGGAACGCAGAATCAGCCAAAGTCTCTGATTCAGCCTCGTCGATTCCAGTACGTGATATTGAAAAAGCTTTCTCCGAGATGATGTTGCAGGTGGCCGACCATGGCTACTGCTGGAGTGCGACCATCGACGTGGCGGGGGAGCTGTACCAGGCGTGGTTCGCGACGGCAGACGGCGCGGTGGAGGCGTTCAACGCGTCGGGGCAGGAGGGTTTAGTGGCAGTGCCACCCGAGGAGGCGGAGGCGGCGCTGGCGGCGGAGGCTGCGGAAAATGGTGCGGAAACCGGTGCGGCGGAAAGTGAGGCTGCGGAAAACGGTGCAGCGGAGGCCGAGGGGGCGGCAGCCGGGCCCGACGAGGCGGATGCGGCGGCCACGGCGGCCGCGGGCGGGCGGGAAGGAGATGCGGCGGGGGCGCAAGCGGTGGACGCAGGCGCCGCCGGAGATGGACAGCCGTCCGCAGCGGCGGCCGGTCAGGCAGCAGCAGAGGCAGCGGCAGCAGAAGCCGGCGGCCGAGATGCATCAGAGGCGCTGGCAGCCGAGGCAGAAGCCGTGCCAGATGCAGACAGCGCGCCGGATGCAAACATAGAGCAAATTTCGGACTATCAGGCGTGAGCCAGTTAACCAGAGTAAGATAAGCCTTGCTTCACTCTGAGAGTGAAGCAAGAGAGGGCGGCCTGCTAGGTAGATGTGGGAAGTGGGAGTGTTTTGGCGGCCAGATGCCTGTGTGTTGTTTCTCAAGGAGTTTTCGACCTTGTTTGGCGGCAACATCTGTCAATACGAGATTATCAAGAGGACTTGTCTGTCCCTTTCAGTCTCTGCGACGACCGCAACTGACAAACCCCATGCACTGACTGGTGGATAACACACCGATATCATGAGTCAAACGGGCGGACACCTCCCTTTCCCACCCCCTCCCCCCTGTCGGTGGCACGCACGTACATCCGCATTCGTGCCGCCGCCTCTGCGCCCGCCGCTCGGCCCTTGACTCAGCGGCTCTTACCCTGCGATGTCCATGCTGCGACACGTGCCCAGACGCCTTGCACAGCGACTGCAGGATCAGCCCCTGGTGGAATAGCTGCTCTATGGCCGCATGAGCGGCCTCGTGGCCTGGCTGCTGCGTGCCGGCCGCCTTGCCGGAATGCCTCTTGAGACAAAGCGCGCCACCCGCAGTGTCTGGGTCAGCTGCGTGCGGGCAAAGTGGCATATGGAGTGCGTCGGGGCCGCTGCTGGCAAGGTTGCATACAGCGCCGGCGCACATCAGCAGCGGCGTATGCACAACATGCATGTGAGCCTTGCGCTCCGCCGTGTCAGCTCGCTGTCTCCTGGCACCAACACTCGGGAGGATTGCTGTGTCTCTTCCGCAGTCAGTGGCCCATTGAACCGCCACTGTAGAATCGCTGGAGATGAGGTTTCCATATATGGAACTATGCAGTCTCCCCACCTCACGACTGCAGCAAGGTCCTCCGTCTGGCTGGGTGCTGGCGTCGTCGACTGGCTGGCCGGCTACGATGCGTGCGCCGCTGCGTCTTCCGCTGCCTTGCCGTCCGCGGCCACTGGTGCACGCTTCGATGTCAAAAAATCTAATGCGAAACAGCCGTGAGACCCCTTGGCTGGGTCTCATGACAGACAGAATAGGCACAAACGCTCACTCTGCACCTCTAGAGACTTCTCAACCTGAGCAACGCCCGAAAGTCGACGCGAAACGCAACCGTACATCATGTACGCCATGCGTCCACGGACCGGTGTCGGTGCTTCCACTCCGGCCAGCGCGGCCACTTCTGCGCAGTGGAGAACATCAGTGTCGGGCATAAATTTGTGCGTAATATCTAGGTTAGAAAGACTGGTACCTGTAGACGAGGTGCAGCTATGCGGCAAGCTTCATCATTGACGGCATCATCGCGCTCACCCAGCCAGTTGACGGCTTTGGCTTCAGCGGGTCCATGCCGCTCTTTTCGGCTTCGGCTTGGACGGCAATCGATGGCCCGGGACGGTGGCCATGCGGGACTCTGCGTGTGCAGGAAGAAATGCAAGCTGTTTTCAAGTTAGGTTAGAACGCTCTGTGGGTTGTCCCTGGGCATTGAATGGCAGCGCAGTTGACTTGCCTTCGCGGCCGCATGATGACCGGCTCGACAGAGCAGCAGTGTCGCTGCAGGCTCGGCGTTGCGCAAGTTGGAGAGGCGCAACTGCGGATGCAGGGCCTTGCTGCCGCTGCTGCACAGCGCCATGGGCTGCGCTGCTGCCGGCATGTTTGTTCCTCCTGTTGGCCAACTCACATTGCTGGTGGGTTGATGTCAGTAGCACCGATGGACGGCTGAGGGGCAGCCAAGACAAGTTGTGGACTGCTTGCGCTAGTGGACGTGAAAGTGGAAGTGATGGAAGTGAAGCAAGCGTGGTGTCTGTGAGAAGACGAAGCGCAGTTGAAAGTTGAAAGTTTGACGCCGTCTGCGCCTAGAAGGCGTCAGGCGTGAATAGAGCGACAGGATTCCCAATCCCCTAGTTGCTGACAGACAAGTCTGACACTTCGCTAAGAGCACAGGTTGCCCATCCCTCGCGAGGCCACAAGCATTGCAGCCCCAC
>JAABUW010007864.1_pt1 | contig 12656 bp, 15 predicted proteins | sample 5560081 | NCBI WGS metagenome assembly JAABUW01 (sample SAMN10711882, study PRJNA513363) | rock metagenome | isolation source: Antarctica rocks | place: Antarctica: Victoria Land, Knobhead sud
GGTCAGAGGGCTCTTGATCAGAGCAGGGCAGGGCAGGGCAGGGCAGGGCAGGGCAGGGCAGGGCAGGGCAGAGCAACAGGCCAGAGGGCTCTTCATCACAGCAGTGCAGGCTGGGGCCATGCTGATCAGACCATGCAGGGCAGGGCCGGGCAGGGCGGGGCAGGACAGGGCATGGCAGGGCATGGCAGGGCATGCATAGCAAGAAAGGGCGCCATGACTGACCTTGGCCTGCTTCTGAGCCTCCAGCGTGTAACCGTTCATCTCCTGCTCCAAGTTGCGCTTGGTGTTCTCGTTGATCTTGATCAGATCAATCTGCTTGTGGGTCGCGTGCTCAGCCTGAGTCTTGAGCTTGTTCAGTAGATCACGCTCACGGATGAGGTCATCTGCCTTCTTGCGCTCGCCATCAACAGCACGCTTCAGACTGTCAATCTCACGCTCCAGGTGAGATACTTCACCCCTGCAAACAATTATCATACATCAATCAAGCACTTTCCAGCTTGTGATGACCTAGGTATGTGCAGGACAAGCCTTGCCCCTGTAAAACACGATTCGCATTCAGCTTGTGTTGTGGACGTGCATGCAATCTTCTTGTGCAGCATCCGCTGTGCTACAACTCACTTCATCCTGCATATCAGGCATTGCCCATGTCAACAGCTAGTCAGTCACCCTGTACAGATGCATGCAGCCTGGTCATCTCTGCAGCACAACTTCAGTATTTCTCTTCAAGATGACTTCACGTTTTGCTGTTGCCACTGTCAAGTGACATGCTGCTGGCACGAAGCTTCAGCTCTGTTGCTGGATGCACTTAGATCAACCGATGCTGCTATCAAGTCGCCCTATTATCACTGCAGCGCATTGCTGCCAGGTTACAATAAACCCAGACTGATCTCCAAAGACATGCCTGCAAATCTGAATGGCTGTGGTTGCACATGAACCTCTCGTTTTAATCACCATGCATTGAGCAGCACAGCTTGCATGCCGTAAATGTCTTGTTCTTCCCCCTGGGCTTGTTCACTTCACACCCAACACTCACATAAGACACAAAACTTGTAGCAATCAAAAGGCTGTTTCTTGCATCAGATTGTTATCTACATACAGGAGCTTACAGCAACTATGACAAGGCTGGTACAACTCAGGAGCAAAACCAATGGAAGCAGCACATACTTGATATCGTCCCGGGTCTTCTCAACCTCAGACTTCTGCTTCTCCAGGGTCTTCAGCTTGGCAATGGTGGCTTCTCTCACCTTGGCCACCTTCGCTGCCTCTGCCTACATCACGCACATCAACATCAGCATCCTGTTGCTGTTACTGTTATGATCACAATTACTGTTACAGTTGCTGTTGCTGTGGTTGTTGCTGTTGCTGTTGTTGTTGCTGCTGCTTCTGCTGCTGCTGCTGCTGTTGCTATAGCAGTTGCTGTTCTACCACTATTGCTGTTGCTGTTACTGTGCAGACAACTGTGAAGGATGGTACTGCTGTTGTTGCTACTGTCACATGTACGTTTGATGCAGGATCTTTGATTTGACAGTGTGGGGTTGCCAATGATGCCTTGGTTGCTGTCTCTGCCTACCATATTGACACCAACATCAACGTCATGTTGCCGTCACACTTACCTACCATTGTCATATCTGACACCATCACTGCTGAATGCACTGTCACTGTATGTCACTGTCACTGTCACCGTCATCGTCACTGTCACTGTCAATGTCACTGTCACTGTATGTCCCTTTCACTGTATGTCACTGTCACTGTATGTCACTGTCACTGTCACTGCCACTGCCACTGTCACTGTCTTTATGAGGGTCTGCTAACAGTGTTACCCTGCTGCTATTGTCTCTGAAATTTGACTGTGTTTCTGTATTGTACAGGACCACAATCTCCAGCAGCATCATGGTTATTGTGCGTCCAGGGACACAGGGTATGTGTGACTCATGCATACCGCCGCACAGCCACAAGCAAAGTATTGCAACGCACACTGACCCTTGACTGTCAAGATGACCTCCTTCTGCTTCAGCTCTGGCAATGCTGTCTGACTGTGGCTGTCTTGACTTTGGCCACAAAGACAATTACGACCACAGCAAAAATGACAGACATGGTTCAGACGCCTCACTAGTCACCCACGCAGTTGTGACCACAGTAACAACCAAATTGTGACCACAGTAATGAGCGAACTGTGACCACAGTAACAATGATGGACATAGATGTGAAGCCCGACTGACCACAGTAACAATGATAGACCTGGTTGTGAAACCCAACTGACCTTGACTGCCACAATGTCCTCCTCCTTCTGCTTCAGCTCCACGGCCTTCTGGCTGTTCTCAGCCAGCAGCTGCGTGTTGGTGTGGATCTGGTCCTCCAGGTCATGATGCAGCTTCTGCACCTTCTCATTCAGCAGGTTGAACTCCTTCTGCACCCGGTCGGTGGCCACCTGGCTCTCACGCAGCATCTGCTCCAACCGCTTGACCTGCTCTTCGCTCTGTTGGGCGGCCGCCGACTTGGTCTTGATGTCTGCCTGGCGCGCCTCTAGAGCAGTCTTCAGCTGCTTCACCTCGACCTCTAACCTCTCCTTCTTGCGCGCCTCCCTGTCACACCACTTCTGTTCTTCGTCTGGGTTGCAAAATTATCGACACTTTTTTTGTGGTGTTTGGTGCTGCAAGACCAAAGACAATGAGCCCACTGTCAGATCACTGGACTGTCTGTGTTCTTGACAACTGTTATCCATTCATGCAGGCCCTTTGACACTCTGTTCTTCATGTGGGTTGCAGGTCGACATGTCTGTGTGGCTTCTGACAGATTGTTATCCATTCATGCAGGCCCTTTGACATCTGTGAGGCTGCCAATCTAGCTGGCAGACGGAGAATTCTCATCTGTGTTGCATGAATCAGTCCTGGTTGGTCAGGCAGGATGTTGTCCTTGTCCAGCAGTTTGCTCTGTATGATACCATGCTGCTGACTGTTTGCTGCCAGCAGATAGAGTCAGTGCTACCATGCCACCCAACAGTTCCATGATCACACCAGAAATCACAACAGAAAAAGCAAACACAACCAGCACCTTAGGTAGCAGCCACCAAAATTTGTGTATAGCTGCGCCTGCAGCGGACATCAGGTCTTGACATGCTGCGGCTACATGGCAGCAAGTACAACAGAGAGCAGCAATTACAGTTTCTGGTCTTCACAATACCTAAATCATCTCCACAATGTAGAAAGGCGTTTTTTTCTCCTCAGACGTCTCTGAGTTTAGACTTCTAGTGTAGGAATGACGTTCCTCAATTGAAAAAGACGTTTCGGGATTGAGAAGAGCATATAAGGCTTCCTAACGCACACCCTTTGCATACCTAATGCACACCTAATGCATAGCTTTGGGTGTGACAATGCGTGTGACACATGCATGTGCGCACCTCTCTCCTTCCAAGTTCTTGGCAGCAATCTTGTCCTTCAATATCTGAAGCTGGCCCTCCCCCTCAGTCTTGTCCAGCTGAGCCAGTCTCAGACTCTCACTCAGCTGCAGTGCCTCACTACGCAGCGCCACAATCTGGTCCACCTGCCCACATGCCATCCAACATCAAACATAGTGCTGCTGCAATTGCATCAGGCTGTACTCAAAAGCTTTGGATAGCATGCACAGCGAGTGCTACTGCTGCTCAGATCCGCAGGCTGAGGTCTGGTGGCAAGTGATAAAAAAATGTGAAAATGTGCGTGCGTCATGGTCATAGCCATTTGGCATGTTTGTTGTACAAAACATTGATGCGTCGTCATGACATCGCAAAGGTCAATGCATGATGCTAACAGACTTTCCAGCGCCTGTACAGCAGGCAAAAGTCAAGCCAAACGCTGGGTTTGTCCAACCAACTTGTCAGCACGCACTGAGGAAAGAAACAAAAACAAAAGACTACATCTTTCAGTGTCAATTCAATGGGAAGCCCAGTATCACACTGGGCTGCCCAGGACAGCACGCACTGATGGTGAAAGCTACAGCCCAAAGCTGTGCAGTCATGAGGTGTGGCTACAGCCCAGAGTTGTGCAGTCATGAGGTGTGGCTACAGCCCAGAGTTTTGCAGTCATGAGGCATGGCTACAGCCCAGAGCTTTGCAGTCATGAGATGTGGCTACAGCCCAGAGTTGTGCAGTCATGAGGCGTAGCTACAGCCCAGAGTTATGCAGTCATGAGGTGTGGCTAAAGCCCAAAGTTGTGCAGTCATGAGATGTGCTTACAGCCCAAAGTTGTGCAGTCATGAGGCGTGGCTGCACCTGTGCATCTCGTTCCTTGGTGAGGTCCTCCTTCTGCTTGAGCAGCTCATTCATGGTGGACTCCTCACCAATGCTGAGCCCAGCCCCGGCCTCCACCAGGCGTGTCAGGTTGTTCATCTCCAGCTTCAGCTGGCTGATCATGTCCTTGGCCCGGGCTTCCTGCGTTATCGGCATACCATCAGCGAAGTTGCACCGATTGTGGCAGGCAGAGGCAGAGGCAGAGGCAGAGGCAGAGGCAGAGGCAGAGGCAGAGGCAGAGGCAGAGGCATCATGAAAACATGCTTCCAAGGGAACGAAGTTACAAAATATGGTGGCACTTCAGGCCTGACAGCATGTATGCTTTGGCAGTGTTACAATTGTAGCAGTGCCAAGTGCATGCTGGCATCCTTTGGAGACCATTGTTGCATCCAAAAGCATGGACTGCTATGCTGGACATCTGCATGTCGTTTGCTGACAATGAAGCAGCGAGTAAAGCTTTACCTTCTCATGACTGGCATCAACCAGCTTCCATGCCTTCTCCACTTCCTTCTTGAGAGTGACGATGGTTGTCTGATCCTCCTCGCTGAGTCGGAGAGCTGTCTGCACCTTGGCAGCGTTGCCCACAATCTCCCCATTCAGCTCTTTCACCTTTTTGGTCAAGCGTGTTTCGTTGTCTGCACGGCATAAAGTGTTGTTGGCACTGTTCAAGTGCTGCCTTATACATGTGAGTGCTTGCATTAAGACCTTGCCAAAGTCAATACTGGGTACTTTAGCAAGGAAATCCAGTGCAATACTCACCATGGGATTTTCTCACTGCTTTGAACAGCTTCTCATACTCTGCTCTGAAGCGCTCAAGTGATTTGTCCCGTTGAAGCTCCAGCAAGACCTGCAAAGTACGAGAAGTGCTCAGCTCAGGCAGGTATGTAAGCATGCTTTGGTTCCAGGAAGAAGCTCTGAAAGGCAAGATGCAGGCAGTGATCTGCCACGCATACTTCTTGAAAGTCTTTCTCCAGAACATCGTAAGCGGCATCGCCGGTGGCACCCTCCGCGGCCTTCTTGTCGTCGGAGGTGTCAGCCATGCCGAGACTGACTCGCCGGGGTCACTTATATGCCGCAGATGAGGGCAAGCGACCTCACGCTATCCGCCGCATGGAGCTGGGGTCAGGCGATGTCTCGGTTTCCCAACATCGACTTAACGACGCTGCGCTGCACTGTGCGCTGCAGCAAGCTCGACGGAGCTGGCGGAATCTGGATGCAGGACCAGGAAATAGCGCCCAATTAAGATGCCCCCCAAAGACGAATGATGTAGTCTCTCTCTACATGCGCAATTACCGAATTCTCTAGCGCTTTCGACATCACGGGTCCTTGCCGTTCGGCCTGGCAGGCGATTTATTGCGAAACCAAATACCACTAGTTGCCACCCTCACTCGGGACTTTGGCATGTTCGCATGTTGTGCTCTTTAGCAGGACCACAATCACTTAGTCTTCATTATCCTCACCCCTGCTCCTGCAAACCCCGTTTTGGTAGAACAACCCGACTGCAGCATCAGAAAGCGCCTGAAGCAAATGCCTTCTTCGGTAGAGGCAGAGGAGGTGGCAAAGGGCAGCACGATAAAGAAGAGGTAGTGTCTCCGCCGTGGGGAGAAGAGTCTCCAGATTGGACTGATGCACCAGATCAACTGGACCTGCTAGACGAAATTTGGTACGAGGTGAGGTCTTAGCTTTTTAGACACAGCAACAGAGGTTCTTGCCAAGGGGATTCGGCAGGCTTGTGAGTAAGCCACCTGCATGTCTCAGAGTGCAGCATTTGTTGCACCTGGCAATGCACCTCATGCCATTGACGACAACAAGGCAATATAGCTAGCAAGCTTTTTGATGTTACATGTAGGATGATGCATCGCCAGAGGCTTTAGCACAGAATGCTTTGGCAGTGGCATTGTCTGCCCTGCTGATTTGGGGATTTGGTAGCATTCTGTGGAAGTTGGCAGTAGTCTCATACGCCTTATTTGCAGCAGCTTTTAGGTACTCATTTGTTGCTTTTGTTCTGCTAGTTGTTGTGGTCTTCCTAGCTGCATGAGTTTAAGCTGCTGTGCTGGAAGCATGTGTAGATGTGAACAATCATGTGTGATCCCTGCACATAGATAGCAATTTTGCCATACTTCTTTCTATATAAACATACTTATTTATTTGCTTGTGATGCTTCTCAAGCTATGCACTGTGTGACTCAAGCTTGTTGACATTGTTAGTAGATTGGCGGTTTGCAGTATGTTGACTTGTTATGATAACTCATATGAAAGTGCCATTGGCAGCAGCCAATTGATGATTTTTGGTTTGGCAGAATCCTTATAGCTCTTCAGGGGTGGCCCTTCTTAGGTCTTTGCAGGTTTGATTTTGTGTGGACAAAGTGGCATTGGCAGGTGTGTCTTGACGGCTCTGTCTGCAGACAGAGTTATGGCTCAGCATTTACCACTGCTGTGCATTGGTCATGGCTTTGACACCCCAGCCAGGATTTCCAACAAGTTTGAACAAGTTGGATGAGAAGATGAGAGATGTGCTTATGTTAGGCAGTGCTTTGCACACAGTTGGCAAAACGTGAAACTTGGAATCAGTGAACATTTGCATCCTGACGTGCTGAGGCTAACCATGGCTGCAAATCGTGACACCATACACAGCTATGGTGCGACAGGCATGTCAAAATTCGCAAATGCCCCAATTGGGGTCCTGTGGGAATTCATCATCTTGGCCACCTTCATCCCTGCAGTTCCCATCAGTTCAGTGAGACTGGGAGCGTGCACAGCTAAAAGCTAGTGAAGCTGTGTCAAGCTGCCAGTGACGGGTAAGAATGCAAGACATACCCAACTGCCTGTTCTGCAGCTGCTGTGGTGTCAGCCATGAGGGTTGGGTTGCAGACTTGCTACTGTCCAGGAGCGATGCCTCTGCTGCAAATGTTTGTGTAGAAACACAAGGAGCTTGGTCAAGGGCTGTGCTGCTCAACAGGGAGTCCTGGGCCCAAACAGACCCTGACAAAGCCAGGGCTTGCTCAGTTAGGCTAGGCAGCTGCTGTGCATATCTGCACACCACTTGGGAATCAGCCTGCGGTGCTTGGCATTTGTGCAATTAGGTGTTCGCGCCAGTACTGCACCATTGCAACCAGATGCAAGCCTGATTTATACATGCAAACTGCATGCTAAACACAGCTAGACAGGCGGGCAAGTTACCTGAGACTCTTGCTGGTTGAGGATTCCTTAGGAGAAGATGCCGGACTGTCCACCTGAGAATTCACACTAGCGGTTGCCAAATAAGATTTGAAACGCAAGTCCGTGCAAAACCCACTTACCCGCGAGGCCTGATAGCGAAGTTTAGTTACTGATAACAAACCGGGAGCTCGGTCCCCGTAAGTCCTAGCATTCTCCTACACAACGTCGCTCGTTGCATGAGTGTCCTTGATCTTGTTGTTTGGACACAGGACCGACAGCCATACTTGATCGTGGTCGTGCAAAAGTAAATTCAGGTGATGCCTGCGTCCTGTTGCAGTCCTCAAGGGGTCGTGCTGTCGTACAGCAAATCGCGTCATCCCAAATGAAATGGTTTTCTTGTACTTTTGCAGGGAATGAAAGCCAACAGTACTTCTCTTGTGGCGAGATCGCAACAGGGTGTTTGGTTGGAGTTAGGTCAGCCAACAGCAGAAGAAGATCAATGGATTTGGCCGTCACAGCTTGAAGCCTTTCCATGAAGCTTCTGCCATCATCGTAAGATACAACTCCCCCAGCCTGTGCAAGCACAATCCAGTTGAGATCTACGTCGGCCACTCCGTGACTAGTTTGCTGTGACCACATTTGCAAGCATGGGTGTGGAGGTGCAGAAGATCAGTCCTGGCAATGGGGAGTACCCAAAGCAAGGTCAGACAGTCTCAGTTCACTACGTTGGAACTTTGCAAAACGGCAAAGAGTTTGACAGCAGCAGAAAGCGCGGTCAGCCTCTCGACTTCAAGCTAGGTCAGGGACAAGTTATCAAAGCGTGGGACGAGGGGATCATCCAATTGAGCAAGGGTGAACGAGCTAAGCTCATCTGCTCACCCGACTATGCCTACGGGAGCAAAGGCGTTGGCAATGGGGTGAGTTAATTCCATGCGAGACGAAATGCCTGTACGAACGTGCTTGCAACACAGAAAAGTGATCACAGTTTGTGTTGCTGCAGCTGATTCCCCCCAACTCAACCCTTATCTTCGATGTCGAGCTTGTGAATTTCAAATGAATGGGATGTGCTAGACCAGATTGCAGCCCTGCCATGTGACCAACCTCCACAAGCTGCTGGGAAGCAATTTGGCTGCTTGCAAGCATGCCTTGAGAGGCTGTATTTGCTATTGTGCACATACGAAGCTATCAGTGAGGCACATGGAAGTCGGCAATGACAGGTGTAAAGTTCCTTGGCACAACATGCTGTAGACCACAAGTGCATTTTGTCAGAGCGCAGCTTTGCTGTCATGAGCACGTCCAAACCAGTACAGTGAGCGCATTGCACAGGCCCGGACTCTTTGCTTCATGTTCACAGCATGCAGGTCAAAGTGCTGTTCTGCCACGATTATCAACAAGCAGACCGATGGTAGCTGATCAGGTAGCAGGGCAGATGCTCCACCAGTGTCGTGAGAGCACCAGTGCTGTAACAAATGCTTAGAAAATACTCACAATCGAGCATGCACACGTTTGACCATCCAGTGCTGATTGATGTGCATGCATATGACTCAGAATGGCAACGACTTATAGAAAAGCTACGGTAATGGCTGCAGATGAATGTCTGCATTTGTTTCTTGTTTGTGATGCATCAGGGTAGTGCTGTTACAGTCACTGACATGTGTCCAGTGATTGCTTTGCAAGTATAGTTATAATAGAATAGCATAGGCTCTACAAGGCTTACCAGCACAAGTATTGGATTTGTAGGGCACGGTTGCAGTCAACGTGTCTTGATGACATCTAATCCCAAAACCTGTTCTCAAGGATTTGCAAATGTCTGGTGCCCATGGGCCAGCAAAACGCCTGGGCAATCAGCCACAGTATCCATATCCATGCATACAATGTTGATATGGAACGAAAAAGACGGTACATACCTTGAACCACGCCTAGGTATGCAAATTGACATCATATCCTTCACGAGCACCATGTCAGGCTGACACAGTGAGCAGTGCATCATGGAGGTTGCTGTAACAGTTAGACTGTCTGGGAACTTAAGTAGCTTAACTCAAGAAGCTTCAATCATATGCAAACGATAGATATGTCTGTTTGTTCATGGAGTGTCATGTTATCGTTTGTAATGCATGAAAATAAATCTTGCATTCAAAGAACAGACCAGGACCTGGCGTGGTCACATCCTGTTTACGCCACACCGCCGGTCACGACGTGTATAGTTACACCTGTATGAGACAACATATGTCAGCACCGCTGGAATGTAATGAGTAGGGACTGTCTGACGTGTATGTCAAGGGGCCAGTTGTGATTCCTGGATTACTATTTAAGACCTCACTGTGACCTATCCACAATGAACTTGTGTGTGCATGTATCTGATCAGGTTATCTTGTTGGGATACGGCTGATTGCTTCATCAGGCTTGATGCTTGGCACAAAGGTTCAGGTTTGAACACATCAGAAAAAGATTATCCTGGACTGATGACATCAAACCACTCACTGATCTTGCTGGGGACATATTCAATAGCAGTGACAATGCCAATGCCACTGAAAGCCTCGCCTAAAAGGTAAACATTGCCATAATGGTCAAGCTGGGGTGAGTCAGCAAGCGAAGATGAAAATAGTACTCTGCTATACTGCACAGTAGAGGATACATTCAGCCCATAATGCTGCAGCGTGCTTGTGGCCAGAGCAGTACTTGCTACTTGACTCACATTAGGCGTGACATAGCTGCCGACACACACAATGGGTGCTTGATCATCCAACCTGATGATGTATGCAGGAGTACCATCTGCAGGTGTTATGCCACTAGCATCCGTCACAAATCCCAGAAACGGCGTTTGCAAATGATTTGCAAGACTGGTTGCATTAGGGAGGCTTGTTGCGCTGAAAATCCAGAGGTCAATCAAGCCAGTATGTGCGCCCTCATACACAGCTGCCAATGGAGGTGCCAGCATTGCAGCTGCTGCAGCTGGACGTGCAGAGACAATGACACTGTCAAACTTTTGCTGGCCCCCCTCATATGTCACTGTGCCATCATTTGCTACAGATGTCACAGGCGTCCCCAGCTGAATGTCAATACCTTCGCTCTGCACTGCAGCTTGAAACAGAGCTCGCACTCCATTTGGTAGATGATAAAAGGCCGCTGGAGTGGGGTCCCCTTGGAGCAACATGCTTACATTTGCTGCTTGGGCCTCTGGACTGGTTGAGTTGATCCCTGCATGATGTGCAACCACGTACAGATTATGATGCACATCATGATACTCATCATAGTGTTGCATGCATGTCTGCATATGCAGTTGCCTGTCTTAAGCCTGATTGAGAGCATACAAAATCTGCTGCAATGTGAGCTGAAATGCAACAGCAGGATGGGACTTGACAACATAGTATCAGCATCCATGAATGGGTGACATATATGCAGCTGGGAGCATGCAGCGTGGATTGATACTCAGCTGGTGACATAGCATCCGTCTGGGCGGGAGCACTCTGGCAAGATGTCAGCACAACTGCGATGCATGCAGAGCTGCAGCTCATATGCTGCTCCTGGCAATGAGTGCAGCGCGTCATGACAAGTGATGTGTACTGCATGCAAGTGTGCAGTGCAGACATGTGTCAGACCTTGCAGAAGGAAAGCCTGCCGAAGACCTCCAGGAATGTAAAGTCGCGAGGGACTGAGAATGTTTGCAGCAATGGTGTCTGCCACTGGACCAGACAAAGCTGAGTTGAAGACCAACTCAATAAAATCTGTAAAGGCTGGCAGGGAGATTTCTTTGGCCCAGTCTGCAAACGTTTGATTGGAAGCAGCAACTCCAGAATCCAGCACTCCAGACGGGTTCGGCGGGAAGCTCTCAAGCTCAAGCAAGACAGCGTAACCTGCTGCGAGTTCTTGCAGCAGTTCTAGCTGATCAGCGGCATCAGCAAGAAACGGCAGCCAGGAAGACGGCACCGGATTCACCCCGACCACTGAATCGAAAGACAGAGTTGTGATGGCTGCGGGTAGTGGCTCGAGTGGCTGCCCATACTTCTCGGCAAAACTGAGCAGTGCTGCCGGTGGCCCGCTGCCGTGTGAATTTGCAGCGGGCAAGAGGGCTTGGCCCAAGTACTCGTACACTACGGAATTCAACTCCAGAGATTGAATGATCGGCAATACAACCGTCTCCTTTTCAAACACCGTGACGCTGTGTCCAAGCTGCGCAAGCTCGAGAGCGGCAATCAAGCCATGTGGGCCCGCACCTACCACAGCAATGTTCGCGCTATTGCCTGCTGCATGGACGAATGTCAGCAGGCTGAAAAGCACTAAGACTTGGCAGGATGCAGTCATACTTGCTCTGCCGCAGGTGTTTAGCCGTGAGCAGCATGCAGACAGTGCAGACCGATTCATAAGCAACATAAGGCCTTTTAGGAGAAGGCATCCCGACTCTGATCCCCACTCTTGTTTGGCATTTAGATGCAGTACTTTATTCATCGGTACGTCAAGTTCGCACTGTCCCAGCTGCCTTTGAGGATTACCATCCACTCCCTGGGACCACAGTGCACAAGGTCATTACGTCTTTGACTTGTGCAGAATGTCGAGTGTCGACTCGGCTGGCATATACATACATTTCTGCGTGCGTGCAAACTGTGAGTGTCTTGTACCGGCAGGTCGCTGCCGCACAAGTCAGCAATTGACAATGCCGGCGCGTGCGGCCCCTGAAACGCACCTGCGGACACTTGATGTATCCATGCTGACTCCACGCAAGAGGCCTGAACACTTGCGGACTCTGCCCCTTTCACCACATGTTCAAACGTGTGAAGCAGAAGCATCACGTACCGTGCAGAAGTTGGGCATCCTGCGCAACTCGGAAAGCCTGGCGCGTTATCAGAAAACCAAATTTGCTTCGTTGAGCGGCATGTGGTTTCCAAGCGCTCAGCTCGAAGTGGTCCAGGTGTGCACAGACATAAACTGGTGGGTTGCAACCTTTGATGACAGGATAGACGGAGATCTTATGCAAGGTACCGCTGCTGTGGTCGTGGTGAATTGCGTGAGGGAATCTTACGAAGGTTGTTTCAAAAAATTGAACTCACTGCTGCACTGCAATTTTTACAGGGGACGTTGCTATGGAAGACACTGCACGAGTTTCTCTCATCCAGCAAGTTGCTGCGGCATTCTGCGCATCTTCTGGTCCACACTGCCGTGTCACAGACCCGGTAGACCCGCATGTGCTCTATGCTCAGCACATCCACCGTCAACTCAAAGAGCTTCGTGTTCCTGAA
>JAABUW010007865.1_pt1 | contig 12655 bp, 14 predicted proteins | sample 5560081 | NCBI WGS metagenome assembly JAABUW01 (sample SAMN10711882, study PRJNA513363) | rock metagenome | isolation source: Antarctica rocks | place: Antarctica: Victoria Land, Knobhead sud
ATCCCACCGGTTGAATTGGAGAGGAACTTCTATTGTCAGGCGTCGGCTGATGAGGTAGCGTAGCAACTATAAAAACTAAGTCTCCGGACTTGCCGGGGTGATTCCGGCGTTCACCGCGCAAGAGCTGCAGACGTTCCTGGACTACGCCGACGCCCAGGTGCAAAGCGCCCGCACCGCCGGCCGGAAGGGATGGCTGGGGGCCTTCCGCGACGCGGTGCTGTTCAAGGTCACCTACGCCTGGGGGTTGCGCCGCAACGAGACTCGCATGCTGGACGTCGCTGACTTCGGGTCGAACCCGAAGGCGGCGGAGTTCGGCCGCTACGGCGTCTGTTACGTCCGGCACGGCAAAGCCAGCCGCGGGTCTCCCCCGAAACGGCGTGGCGTGCTGACAGTCTGGGATTGGGCGCCGGAGATCCTCGAGGAGTGGATCACCCAGGTCCGAGGCTGCTACGACCGGCCAGGAAGTTCGGCGTTGTTCCCGTCCGAGCGGGCCGACCGGATCGACCTGTCCCAACTGAACCGGACCTTCGCCCGGTACCGGACCGAACTCGGGCTGGATCCGGGGTTGGACTTTCACTCGCTGCGCCGCTCCTACGTCACCCACCTGATCGAGGCGGGGTTCGATGCGCTGTTCGTGCAGCAGCAGGTCGGTCACGAGCACGCCTCGACCACCTCGATCTACACCTGCGTGTCCTCGGACTACCGGACCGCGACGCTGCGGCAGGCGCTGGACAAGACCCTCGCTCAGCTCCGCTTTGAAAGGACAGAGTTGATGCCCCGCAACGCCTCCTACCGTTGGTTGCTGCGCAACATGATGGCCCAGCACGGCCTGTACGCCACCACCGCGTTGGTGCCGCTGCTCGCCGACCGTGGTATTGACCTGTCCCCCTCGCAGGTCCACCGCCTGGTCACCCAGGAACCGGAGCGACTGTCCATGCCGATCCTGGCCGCGCTGTGCGACATCTTCACCTGCACCCCCAGTGACCTCATCGAAATCACCGCCGCCGCCGCGCAGAGCGCCGCAGCCGCCGGCGGCGACAACAACGTCGTCGACCTGGCCGCGACCATCAAACCGACCCGGGCCCGCATCCGCCCCGCACCATGACCGCCGCCGCCGACGTGCGGTGCCCACGCTGCCAGGGGCACGTCGCCCCGGGCCGCGGGACCAAGTGGCCAGAAGGGATTCTGTGCCACCGCTGCTACCAGCAGTCCACCGGCCGACACGGCCGCTGCCCACGCTGCCTGGCCGACCGGTTGCTACCGGGCCTGTCCCCCACCGGAGCCCCGATCTGCAGCGACTGCGCCGCACTGGGCATCGATTTCCACTGCCAACGATGCGCAGCCGAAGCCGCCTCCTACCGGCATGGGCTCTGCGTCCGATGCTGCTTGGGTGATGATCTGGGCGTCGCGCTGGATGGCGGCACCGACCAGATCAACCCGGCACTGATACCGCTGTACAACGCAGTCACCGCCCAACCCAACCCCGTCAGCGGCATCCTGTGGCTCCGCAACCCCGGCGTGGGCGACCTGCTCCACCAGCTCGCCACCGGGACCATTCCGCTGGCTCACCACAGTTTCCGGAACCACCTCCACCCACTGATGGCCATCCACCTGCGGGACCTGCTGGTCACTTGCGGCATCCTGCCCCCGATCGACCGGGACACCGCCGCGTTCGAAGACTGGCTCGCCGGGCATCTACCCCGCTAACCAGCAGAAACGCAGCAGCTGCTGCACGGTTTCGCCACCTGGCGCCACCTGCGGCGGATCAGGCAGTTAGCCGCCGCCGGCACCCTGACGCCCGGCACCATCCGCACCGCCAAACAGGAAATCACCGTCGCTGCGCAGCTTCTCACCCACCTGCACACCAACAGCATCACTACCGGCGCCCTTGCGCAGGCCGACCTGGACGCGTGGCTGGCGAGCGGGCCATCGACCCGGTACACCGCCCGGACGTTCGTCCGCTGGGCCGTAGCCACCCGGCGGCTACCGGCCCTGACGTTCCCGCACCGGCAAACCCGTTCCAGCGCCACCCTCGACCAGCAGCAGCGGCTCCGACTGCTCAACAGCTGCTTCCAACAGGCCACCGCGCCGGTCGCCCACCGCGTCGCCGCGATCCTGCTGCTGCTCTACGCCCAACCCGTCACCCGCATCAGCAGACTGCGCACCACCGACATCAGCGACAACGGCAACGACATGGCCGTCACCTTCGACACCGACGCCGTGCCCGTCCCCCCACCGATCGCCCAGCTGCTGCGCCAACACCTCGGCGACCGGCCGAACATGCAGACAGCGGCCAACCCGACATCGCCGTGGCTGTTCCCCGGCCTGCGAGCCGGGCAACCACTCACCGCCGACCGAATGAACCACCAACTCCGCAACCTCGGCATACCGCTGCGCCAGGCCCGCAACAGCGCACTACGCCAACTGGTCCAGGACATGCCACCCGCCGTCGCGGCCAGAACCCTGGGGTACAGCCAGCACATCGCCGAACACCACGCCGAACAGGCAGCGGTCTTCTTCAACAGCTACGCCACTGTTCACCGCCAGCCCAGGAACGCACCCTGACCCGGCGCACCGTCACATGGGAACTAACACCCGATCATTCAAATGCCAAGATTGCAGCATGACGTCCAACGACCCCGCAGACGGATTCGCCCAAGAGCGGCTCACTCAATGGAGACGACGCCACTGGCCGCCAGCGAACCAGATCCCAGGGGTCCTGCCACTCCAAGAAATTCTTGGCCGCTCGGACTCGGTCATAGTCGTCTTACGCGACCTGCATGTTGACCGTCACGGTGTATGACGATGAAATCGCCGCTCTCGCTGCCGACGATGCCGACTTGCCAGCAGGCAGGCTGACGGTGTCGGCGCCCCGGATCCAGGGTTTTCGCGCGTGGTCAGCGCGGCGATGGACTCCTCCAATTCGGCTACGTTTTGTGACGGGTGCGATCAGTTGACCGCCGGCAGAGAGGCCTGCGCAGGCCAACGAGATCGGGCGCAGTCGTCCCGTAGGTGGTACCTCTGCGGGAATTTTCACCGGACGGGTGTTACGGGACGGTTCGGCAACATGTACCCCGGCCACCTGCAGCGTTCCCGTAGGACGTTCGGCAAACGGGACGGTGCCAGCGAACCAATTCCGTAGTTGGTTGGTAGCGACCTGGCCGTCAAATACCTGGCGGTGCCGGCGTCACCGTTGCCAATCGTCGGCGGGCGGATGAGGCAAAGCGTGGCCGTAGGCTTGGTTCATGCCTCGCCGCCCTGCGTACACCGATGGTGAGAACACCGCACGGCTGTTGGCAGCGGTCGCCGTGCTGGTCCTAGTCGTGACACTCGCCGTCCTCGCAGTGGTCGGGGTGTCGCTGCATTCGGTGATGCCTTGGTTCTACGTCGTGCTGGCGTGCTTATTCATCGTCCCGTTCGCTGTTAACCGTCGAGTCGTACGACGCCGAAAGGGCTGACCGGCGGGGTTGGCCGCACGCCACGTGAATGACTTGACGATCGGCACGCGGTGAGGCCTTACCGGTGCGGATAGGTAGCATCCGGGTCATGGCAGCAGGTGCGGCCTGACAGCAGTCCTGGCGCACGGTGCTGCACAGGGCCAATGGTGCGCCTAGCGAAGGACGACGAGTGCCAATGAGCGGAGCAGTTCCGGACCGAAGAGATCAAGAACGGGCGGTGGCGGCCCTTAACCTGGCTGACGGCGGTGGTAGCGCTGGGGCTCAGGAGTTGCTGCAGCGCGGTAAGACCCGAGCAATCCGCATGCGGATCGTTTTCGTGCTGGGCTCTCTGCTCGTGGGTGGGGCGATTGGTCTGATATTGGGTGACCGGGGTAGGACATCTGATGGATCGAGCGTCGCTCACTGGCGGACCGTCGCCGGGCCGGTCTTGCTGATCGCCGCGTTCCTCCTAGAACTGGTTGTCATCGTGGCCCGAGTGAGATCGGGTCAGTTCAAGGCCGGGTGGCGATCGCCGTCACTGGTCCTGAGCCGCTCGCAGCGTAGGGGAGTTTTGCGGCAGATCCGCGGGCGCGCCGCCGTCGACGAGTCAATGCTGCCTGTCTCGCGTCAACTTGCCGGGCTGTTGCGCCAGAACCGCTCCATCATCGGGTTGTTCGTCGCAGTACCGCTGATCTTTCTGGGTCAGGCCTTGCCACAAAACGCCCCATTCCGCTGGTGGCTGGCCACCTTCATGGTCGTCGTCTATCTCGTCCTGATCGTCTTCATCTATCGCGACTCCGCCCGGGCGGAGCGTTTTCTGACGTACTACCCATACGACAGACCGGCTCAGCAACAGCCTTGAGCTTCGGGACCGTTGGGCCGGGAACCCTCCGGGGCCTTCGACTCGACATCTGTCCAAACTTCGGTCATTTCGGCGATGAGCCCATCTCGCAGGGCGATGAAGGTGGCCACCTCGAAGTGCTCGAGCTTCTCGTCTACGAGGCCGGTAACGTGCGACCGGCCCGCGGCCCGAGCACCAGTGCCGACGCAGTCTTGGAGCACGAGGTGGTCAAAGCCGGGATATTCCGCGTTGAGGCGTACCCACGAAGCGCGATCGAAGACCTCTCCGGTGTGCACGTAGCGGCAGACGAAGTCATCGTGCAGCAGCATCGGCAGTCCAACCCAGTCGTGTGCATCGATGACCTGGGCCAGACGCCTCATCATTGTGGGAGCGTCCATGCGCTCAAGGTGCCCACCTCGTGCCGACCACGGCCAGCTGATCGATGGCCAGTTTCGAAACCGCCCCATCCATCGGCCGGCGCCCACACCGAGCATTCCGACGCCATCTTGGGTCCTTTGGCCGATTCGTGCGCACATTCACGATGGGCTGGGGCGCCCTTGGTACTCAGGGTGAAGTCAGCTCCGGTGAGGGATGGCTGTACGGAGTCCGAGGACCAGCGCTCAATCAGTGTTCTTCAGGGCTGTCTTCGTAGAAGTCGAGGAGCAGTTCACCTGGGACGGACAGCAGCCTGCTCATCAGACTGCGACTGAGTTCAGCTGCGTGCTCCATGGCATGTGAACCGACGTAGCACCACCAATCCGCCTCGTAGCCGAGGGCTGAAAGTTCCCACAGCTTGTCCGAACGCGGCTCGAGAACAGCCAGCAGCTTTTCTAGCTGAGTCGAGAGCTCGACGCGGTCCTCGGGACCGGCTGTTTCCAGGAGCCACCTCGATCTGCCGGCTGTTCTGCGGTTTCCAGCGGCCAGGTCGCCCGACTCGCGGCTTCGTGTCGGTTCGATCCCAAGAGCCCGGGTGACCCGTTCGGCGGTGAGAGACGCACCATCACCGAATACGCTATACGTTGCCTTCGTTCGCACCGATGGCCACCCCTTCATCCTCAACGACCCCTCAACAGTGGCACAGCCGTGACCTGGTCACGGCGACAGCAGCAGGCGACACCCCCGACCGTTGAGCATCCGTGACCGGTCACCGATCCCCAATCGACGCGATGATGATCTTCGACGCCGGCCGCTTCGAGGCGTGGTTCTGGTAGCCGTAGGACGTTCCCTTGTGGCCACGGCCGGTCGTGCGGCGATAAGCGTGAGACACGAGAACATCCGGATGAGTGCGTGCTGTGGGCAAAGGCGCACCTCACCCGGAGGTTCACTTCATCTCACGCCCGAGTCACCCTCAACTACGTTCTGGCCGGGTACGCCTAGGCGACGTCGGGCCGGGTCATCAGCGGCGCCCGTAGGTGTACCTCCAGACTGGGACTGGTCAAAGGCACGGTGCTCCACGTCGCCACCGCGCTCCCCTCGCCTGCGTGGACCAGCAGGCGGACACGGTGCGGGGTGGTGATGGGGTACAGGTCGGCGACGAATGTGTCTTCCTGCCAGGCGCCGGCGGCCAGGACCGGGCGACCGAGCGGTGAGCTTTCGCGCCAGTCGCCGTGGCCGACGGCGACCTCGATGGATGGGCCCAGGCGCAGGTGCCATCCCCCGTCCACCGGCTCGATGATCACCGACGTCGCGGCGGGCAGAGCGGACCCTCCAGCCGAGGCGTCAATCTTGGCTGTGGCAGAGCGAGAGGGGTCAGCCGCGCCGGGCACGGGCGCGAAGGACAGTCCTTGCAGCCGCTCCGCGAGGTCGTCGTCGTCACGGGCGCTGGCAGGGTTACCCACTCCGGGCAGCAGGCAGTCCCGAATGGCGCCGACGGTTGCCCCGTGCGGGCCATCGCCCGCTGTCACTGTGACGAGCAGGTCATGCTCGGGGTAGACCATGCACAACTGCTCGAAGGCGCCCTCACCGCGGTAACCCTCACGCGACATCCAGAACCCGTACCCATACCCGGAGCTCGAATCGGCGTCGAGCGGGTCGCCGGCCGACTGCAGGGTCTCGACGTGCCGACTGGTCGCCAGGCGCACCCAGTCGACGGGGATGAGCTGCTGGCCTCTCCAGGCGCCTTCGGACAACAGCAGCTGGCCGAAGGCGGCGACCGCTTCCGTCTTCAGGTGCAGTCCGTGGAATCCGAACGCGGCGCCGCTGGCCACCCGGTCCCATTCGGCGTGGTCGATGCCCATCGGCTGGAACAGGCGCTCATCGAGCAGATCCGGGAGACTGCGGTCTGCGGCCCGCTCCACCATCCGGGCCAGGACGTAGGTGGTTGCGTTGTCGTAGACATGCCGTGTCCCTTCGGTCTCGGTGAACGGCACGCCCAGGAAACCTTTGGTCAGGTCACCCGGTTCGAGCCGCCAGGCGGCGTCGAGGCTGTCCGTCGCGTGACCGGCTGTCATGGACAGCAGGTGGTGAACGGTGATACGTCGTCCCTGCTCTGAGACGCCGCTGGGGACGTGGTCGGGCAGGACGTCCACCACCCGGTCATCCAGCGAGAGCAGCCCATCAGTGACCGCGAGCCCTACCGCGATCGCGGTGAACGACTTGGTCAGGGAGTAGAGCAGGTGCGGGCGTTCGGGCGAGTACGGCGCCCACCAGCCTTCGGCGATGACGTGACCGTGGCGCACCACCATGAGGGAGTGGCACTCGACGGACTGCGCTTGCAACCGATCCAGCAGCGCGGCGATGGAACGCGAGGAGACTCCCGCGACGGCCGGTGTCGACCGTGGCAGCAAGGGCGGCTTAGAACGCACTCGGACAACCCTAGCCGGGCGGGCTGCCTGGGTCCTCAAGATTATTTGGCGGTCAGCAGGCTGATCCCGGGTCGGGCGGTCAGCAGCCTGAGCACCGGAGCGAAGGCCACAACGCGTTCAGCGTCACGGACGTGACCGACAGCCTCGGAGAACGTCGACAGTCCAAGGACGTTCGGCGTTCGGCGTTCGGAGAGACGGCCGGTGCCAAGGGAATACGCAACGCACACCCACTTCTCGAGATGCGCCGCACCGGCAACGTCGAAGTAGGCCAGGTCATCATCGTACGGGCGAGTCTGTGAGAAGGCTGTGATCGGCGCAGATAGGCCCGGAAATGTGCGGCGAAGGCGAGGGCGGCGGCGGTGGCCATGCCGATGAGATGCTCACGTCCGGCCAGGTTCGGGTGGATGACGACCTCCCCGATCATCATCACTGCAGTGAGACAGCCAACGATCGGAGCGCGATGCACGATGGCCAGGTAAATCACCATGGCCGTGATCAACACGGAAGGGCCGGTGTCAGCCTTGCCCGCGACATCGGCGCTGATACCCACGGGCTATGCGGTCCCAGCCACGCCATGACCCGGGCACCGGCGGTCGCCGCGGCATTGGCCACGACGCCGACCACCAGCATCCGCCGCCAGCCGATCAACGCTTCCGCGGCCGCCGCGATCACCGCGACCTGGACGAAGGCACCCCACGCAGGAAGGTTCGACGCGGGCACCAACATCGACGCGGGTAACCGCAGAGCGGCCTGCCACCACGGAAGGTCAGCCGATACTGCACTCACCGAACGCACCATCGCGCCCAGCCTGCCGCCGGTGGGGACCGCGGCGAACAACAGCATCACCATCCGCAGCACGACAGTCACAGGCACCGCGCCCAGGCGCCGCATCCGCGGGCCCCCCCACAGCGGACCCAGCAGCAACACCAGCTCAGCACCGACCGAACTCACCACGGCCAGCAACGCTGCCCATATCTGACTGTCCCTGCTGGGATACCTGCGCCCGGTGCGGCTGTCAGAAACGGCGGCGGCGGACGTTCCGTCCTAGCCACCACCAGGAGCCCGAACGATAGAGGCCAAGGCAGGAATGCCATCGAGGCGCCGACACCGTCGGCAGGTCAAGTCCTCCAGCACGGAAGCTTCTTCAAAACCCACGACAACAACGTAAATGACGCGCCCTGGTGCGAGCACAAGACTCGGACCAGCTCATGTGCGGGTTCAGCCCCACCATAGTGACGGCGATCGCGCAGCCGCACAGAGGCCAGATCGCTCCGCAGACCATCGGTGTCCGGTCACCGATCGGCTTACGCGACGCCGAAGGCCCGGTCGCAGCCGGCCGGTGAGTCGTCGGGCGTGCGCGCCATACTCTTGGGCATGCCACCGGTCACCTGTCACCTGCGCTACGAGATCGATCCGTCCGCACTCGACGCCTTCGAGCGCTTCGCCAAACGATGGATCGCTCTGGTTGAGCGATCGGGCGGGCAGCACCACGGCTACTTCTTGCCATCGGAGGGCGCGAGCGACGTGGCGTACGCGCTATTCACCTTCCCCAGCTTCGCTGCGTACGAGCAGTACCGGCTGGGCTTCGGGACGGACCCGGACTTCCTTGCCGCCGACCGCATCCGCAAGGATTCCGGCTGCGTCTTGCGCTATGACCGCAGCTTCCTTCGGCCAGTGCTCGACGGCGACCTGAAGGCCTAGGGCCCGCGCTGCGGGCCCGCACGCAGCGCCCGGTCGGTGAGCGACCTCTTCGGCGCGTCCGATTCCGACGAAGCGGCACCCCCACGTGCCGAAGTGCCTGCTCCCGTCCCGCTCACGGATCCCGCTGCGGGCCGGTCATTCGTGTAATTCGCACGTCCAGGACTCTGTAGGCCAGCCCCTCCGAGGCGGAACGCTGGACATAGCTGGGCCGAGCACGTACCCCTGCTGCCCAGTCCAGAGCCGCAGTGTGGTTGTCTCTCTCGGTGACTGACAATCCGGTGCCCGCCGACTCGCCGCAGACCCGTGAGGCAAAGCGCGCTGCAACGCGGACGTCGGCCATCGCACTCATGGTCATGTGGCTTTTGCTGGCGGCATTGTTGGCCTTCGGTGCGATCACAGCGCATTCTCATGGCCCCGCACCGTCTGCCTTTTTCTGGGTCGGCTTGGTGGCTCTTGTCCTCTTCACCGGGAGCATTGTCAGCGTCTGGCGCAGGCTAAGCACTCGCTATCCCAAGCTCTGAGGACAGCTTCCTCCGGTTCGTGACTATCTGACACAGCTGACCCGCTTCTGGTCAGATCAGCAATCGCGCAGGGCTGAGCGCGATCCCTTCGTCCCGATCGGGGATCCCTCACTGGAGCAGCGTGCGGTCTGACTCAGGCACCGCACCATAATTGGCGGATGTCAGGTTCATGCATCCGTTCTGGGCAGGTCAGTGACGCCGATGACGTCGGGCGATTTCAAACACGCTGCTGGGATCAGACCTACCGCGGACTGGTCCCAGACTCATACCTCGACGGCACGACGTGGCAGATGCGGTCCGCGAGATGGCGGGACCGGATGGTCAGCGGCGATCGCCAGGTCTGGTTGGCCGAGGACAGCGGTCATCTAGTCGGCGTCGCTAGTACCTCACGGCCTACACTCGCTAACCCCCAGTTGCCTGGCCTTGAACTCAGCTCGATCTACGTTGATGCCGCCGCGCACGGCAGCGGCATTGCCGCCGCGTTGCTCGGAGCCGCCATAACGACCGAGCCGGCCCACCTCTGGGTGTTCGTGTCCAATCTCAGGGCTCAGCGGTTCTACTCTAAGCGCAGGTTTCACGCCAGCGGCGAAACGCGAGTAGACCCCGATACCGGCATCGACGAGGAGCTGTGGCTTCGAACGACAGCTTGACGAGGGCAGCGCGGACGGCCGTTCAAGGGGGGTGCCTGGCGTTAGACGCGAGCGGATCTGTGACCGGTCATCGATCGTCTGCGGATCGTCGATTACCCATGACCCCCGATGGCGGTGATGTCGGGGCGTGGCGCCCGCCGGCTCCGTTGCCGGGTCTGGGATCGGCCCGCAGGATGGCCATCTTGTGGGTGTCGATGAAGACACCGTCCCATTGCAGCGCGTCCCGCAGGGTCCCCTCGAGCTGAAACCCGCACTTCTCGTAAACGCGGCGGGCGCGTGGATTGAAGGCGAAGACTTCCAGTTCGAGCCGGTGCAGTCCGATGCGGTCGAAGGCGTAGTCGACGACGAGCCGTGTGGCTTCGGTGCCGTACCCGTGGTTGAAGTGGGCCGGGCCGGCCAGCCAGATCCGGTAGCCCGCACTCTCATTGTGCGGATCGAAGTCGTTGATCACCGCCTCACCCAGGAAGGCGCCGTCGTGTTGGCGCAGGATGGCCCAGTCAGCCCGGTCGTGCTGTTCACTGCGGTGGCGTAGAACGGTACGGACCTGTTCCGCCTCGAAGGTGGCGTGAGTGCCGGTGAGCCGGCTGACCTCTGGATCGACCAGGGCCGCCCAGTATTCGTCGAACACGGCTTCGGTCAAGGGCTCAAGCCGGACCGCTGGGCCAATCAGCACCGGGAGGTCTGAGAACGCGTCCGTAACCAGCACAGTGGCCACTTGACCCGATCTTCGGTCAGCAGTCAAATCATTTCCGCGAGATAAAGATCAAGGCCCACCGCAGCCGATCAGTGCCCGGTCATCGATCCCGTTTCGGTCACCGATCGTCCTGCGGGACGGATTCCCTGTGCGCCATCATCTTGGAATCGGGCCGCTGGAGTGGCTGGTACGAAGTCGTAGTCCGATGTCGCAGGTGAAATGATTGGGGCTTACGGTGGATCAAGCCGAAGGCTTGATCCACGGGCTGATGGTGACCGGAGGGCCGGCCAGGCCGGCGACAAGCTGCTCCAGCTTCGCTGTATCCACCACCGCCTGAATCTCGTTGGTCTGGGTGCCCAGGATCGGCTGACCGGTGGCCACGGTGATTACTCCGGACTTGGTCATGTCTGGGCCCAGCGCGGCCAGGATGGTGGCAGCCTGGTGATCCGTCACCGCTTTCGTCGCGCTCGCGTGGACAACGCAGAGGTTGCCTTGAAAGACCGTCCGGATGGCTTTGGTCGCGACGGCGATGTTGCCGATCACGCCGACCACGACCACCTGTTCGGTTTGGGTCAGCTCGTAGCTGGGGTTGTTTCCGTCGACGTTGGTTGGCCCACCGTGCGGATAGCCCATCGACAGGCCACCGAAGTCGGCGCCCACCGCGGCCTCGATCTTGGCGATGCCCTGGTCGTTCTGGGTTGGGCCCAGGGCCCATCCCCGGGCCGGGGTGGCGCAGGTCAGGTGATCGACCCCGTTCGGCAACGGATCCTGGTCTTTTGGCTGCGGGTCGCGCTGGGTGCGGACTGTCAGCGCGCTGCCGTTCCAGGTTGCCTGGATGTGGGTGTTGCCCCACCGATGGGTGGTGTTGTGACCCGGCGATTGCAGATGGTCCAGATCAACCCCGGAGACCGGGACCGGATCCAGGCAATCGGGCGTCGGCGTAGGCCCGCCCGATACCGTTCCGACCTCGGACACCGGGAACGGCGGGCACATCACCGACTTGCCTTTCGTATCGGCCAACACCAGGCCGGTGACCTGGACCGCGATCGGATCAGCGACGGTGCCGAAGGGCCGCTTTCCGCGGGTGGCCGAAGTGGTGGATGCCGCAGCCGTTGGAATCGTGGCCGCTGGGGCGGCCGCGGTCGGGGCAGCAGTTGCCGAAGAGTCGTCGGTGGCCGCTGGTATTCCCGCAGACAAGGTCGCACTGGTGGGTCTTGGCGTGCTGGAGCTCACCGCTTCACTAGAAGTCGATGCCGTATCGATGATGCTCCCAGGGTTGCCCGTGGTCGGAGCGATAGGCGTTGGCGCGCCGAATCCGGGAGCCGGGGGGTTTGCGCATCCCGCCAACAGCACCCCGACCGCGACCAACGTCCCGAGCATCGCGGTCAAATGCCGACCCATCACAAGACCTGCCTCATAGCCGGGAGACGGATTGCTGCTGGAAATCGTTGCACCGATCTTGCTGCAGTCACTGTCAACTTGGTGAATCTGATTCTCAGTACTGACCGCAGCTGACTCTAGGCTGATGGTGCCCGGATGGCGTTGGCGTTCCTCTTACGGTGAGCCGCGCTCGCAGATCTGGCGGCAGATCGTCGCAGAAGTGCCCTTGTGGTGTCGATTTCACCGGTGGTCGTTCGCGTGGTGGTGACGGAATCACCGCAAGGCGCCCCGCAAGGCGAAAGGAACTCCGCGATAGTTTTGATCGGCGCAACTGAGCGTGACTCTCGATGGCGTCGTCCAGGTCCCATCGGTCTTGGCCTACACCTCGGGGATCGTGTGGGTTTGGAAGTCGGGCTTGGTGTCCAGGCCGAGATCACGGGCTCGTTGGGGGGTGAGCAGCATGTCGCCGAAGTCGCGGCGGGCCGGCAGGAGGACCTCATCGGGGAGGGGGGTGTACTCGCGGCGGGGCTCGGCGTACCAGGGCCCGAGGTCGCGGGCCTGGACCAGGACGTGGTTCTCGTCCAAGCGGGTAGTGACCCAACCCGAAAGGTCGTGGGCGGCCTCGAG
>JAABUW010007866.1_pt1 | contig 12655 bp, 14 predicted proteins | sample 5560081 | NCBI WGS metagenome assembly JAABUW01 (sample SAMN10711882, study PRJNA513363) | rock metagenome | isolation source: Antarctica rocks | place: Antarctica: Victoria Land, Knobhead sud
ATTTTGAGATTGCCATCGCCAACCCTTACAAGCCTTGGTCAAGTGTTTGTCGTGGCATATTCTTTCAGAAGGATTTCAACGTATACCTTACTCGAGCCGATCCTGCTGGTGAGCTCCAAAGTTGAGACGTCCTAGAATGGTACAAATCCTCCGCCGCGATGTCTCCATGCTGGAAAGGAGAATGGAAACCGCCGAAAGCATCGGCGATCACGGAGTACTGCGCAAGCGAAGGGTAAGCAGAGGTCAAGGAGACACACCGAGCTTCAGTCTTGGATTGGAACTAGCTGTACCGTAGTTCTGAAAGCAAGTATGTGGCATATGCACGCTCAGGTCTGGCAGCTGAGACTTTCCAATCTGTCGTGACGTATAAGGTTCCAGACCCAAGATCCGTCCGATCGACTGATCGGACATGGGCGAAGCGATAGGGGTTCTAAGGCTCCAAGTGACTGCTTACTTTAGATCATTGGCTCGTACAAGCGAAGCGTTAAGATGGTTGGGCGTCTAACCGCTGATGCAGGTCATGTCTCAGATGGCAACAGGCCATCTTCCCGATAGCTGCCTGAATTGAAAAAATCAACGTCAGCTTGGAAACGTTGTTTGGTTTGACGTGCCACATCGCCCCACCCACCTGCATATGCAAGAAAGCGGGGAGGAAGGAACAATATGAGGAACGAGTCGAACGAGGAGAAGTTTACGGCGGGAGGGCGGCACGGGCGGTACCACTACGACTAGAAGGCGGCTTGATCCCTTGCCGGTCTTGGCGTGATACAGCAAAGTGCAGCTCATCGCCACAAATTTGCCACAACGAGCGATCATTCTGATACAATCAGACTCTGGGGAGTAAATCACATAGCTCTGATTCTGCAGCAGCCAATGTTACCGAGTAGTGGAAGCTACCGTGGACGAATACTACTACATCAAAAGTACGACTCAATCTCCGGCGCCTACTACCAAAACCGGCAAGGGTTATGCTAGTACTAGAGCTAGTGCCTTCGCCTTATAGGATATCAATCCTTCGTGAGGGGAAAGGCTGTGTTAGAAACTCTGGCGACGGTAAATTATGATGGTGTGATGCGAGTCGATCCCGTGAGCTGAGAAGAGCTTGCATCGCATGTGTATGAGGGTGGCTCAGTCTGTAGGCTGACGTCGCGCGAATCAGATTTGGACGTGAAGGCACGAAGGATCGGTGGAAAGTGGTGACCACACCACCACGCCTCAGCCTGACATGAAACTGTGGGATTCCACTAATAAAGCGAAAGAAACCATCATAGCATACCTATATGCAGGCATACGGCAACCCTTTTCACGCTACTGATTGATTTTTGCATCTTGTTCATAGGCAGAGAATTGGTGGGGTCGAATCGAGATTGCGTCTGTCCTCCATCCCTCATCCTCTTGTTGCCTTCGCTCTGCTTCGCCCACAATTATTTGCCTAGTACCACTCTCATATTTGGGACATTACGCTCACGATCTTGTGATTTTGCTATCGCGCAAAGCGGAATGGCAAGCCCGCAAGAACCGCCCTGTTTGACAACAAGTATTCCCTACATTGGTCATGCCATCGGGCTCATGAGGAACAAATTTGACTACTACCAACAACTCAGGTGAGAATGACTGTACAAATTAGTCTGCACATGAAGTACTAACTGCTCTCCAAGCCAACAAAATGCGCTACCCATCTTCACCGTCAATGTACCTGGTCAAAAGATATACATTATCACAAGACCAGACCTCATCCAAGCCACCCAGAAGCAACCAAAGATTCTCGCCTTCCCACCTATCGAGGCTAAATTTGCTTCAAAGATCTGTGGAGTCAGTCAAGAAGCAGAAGACATCGTGAACGACAACCTCAACGGAGAGAAGGGAGAGACAGGAATGTCAATAGAGTCATATGCATCCATGCGAGCGGCTCTTTCACCAGGTACGGGATTTGACGAGATGAATCGTCAGATGATTCAGAACGTCGCGGCATCTCTTGATGCCCTGAAGCCATCTTCAAACCAGCCTGCCAGGATAAGTCTAGTGAAGTGGTTTCGTGACAACGTAATCGCTGCTACGACGAATGCCGTATACGGACCACAAAATCCATTCAACGATCAGTCAGTCGCAGACGCCTTCTGGTATATATGACGAGCAATCTCTGTCCACATGCTCGCTCGCTGACACTTCTCGCAGGCAATTCCAAAGTGACCTTACACCTATGCTTGTCGGGATTCTTCCCTCGATGACAGCACGCAAGGGAATTGCGGGCCGCGCTATAGTGGCCGAAGCATTCGAGAAGTACTACAGAAATGAGGGTCACAAGTCAGGCTCAGACCTAGCAAAGAAACGATACGAGGTCGCGGCAAGAAATGGAGTGTCGCTAGAAGATACTGCCAAGTACGAAGTTGGTGGCGCTTTGGCGACTGTTTTCAACACAGCACCTACGGCTTTTTGGACCTTATTCTTTATATACTCGACGCCAGGCCTACTCGATCAAGTACGAGCGGAGATCGATTCAATCGTAGTCATGAACAGTGACCAACACGGGCCAATACGCAGCGTCGACATCAAAGGCCTGAAAGAACGCTGTCCCCTGCTAATTTCCACCTTTCAAGAGACGCTCCGCTACATCTCCATCGGCACCTCAGTGCGCCAAGTAATGGAAGACACAGTATTGAGCGGTCAATGGCTCTTGAAGAAGGACAGTATGGTCCAGATGCCAAGTCGGATCATCCACAAAGACTCCTCTCTTTGGAGCCCAGATGTAGATGAATTCAACCCAAGACGCTTTCTGAAGGACCCAGAAACTCAAAAATCCGGCAGCGGTACGAAGAAGCGTCCTCATGCAGCCGCCGTTCGAACATTTGGAGGTGGCACGACGTTATGCCCCGGGCGTCATTTCGCGATGAATGAGATCCTTGCGCTCACGGCGATGTTTGTTCTCCGCTACGACATGGTGCCTGCAGCGGGTATGTGGTCGATGCCAAGCACGAAGAACTCGGGCATGGCAAATTCTGTGATGGAACCGGATACGGATGTTGACGTCGAGGTCTCGCTAAGGAGAGGATTTGAGCAAGGAAGGTTTGCTTGTGGCTTGAAAGACTCGGATGTCATTCTTGCTGTGACGGAGGAAGATCGTCCTGTATGAGGTATCTGTATTTGAGACACGAACTTGGGCTTTTCTAGGGCCTGTAGGATGTTCAAGCCAGCCGCACCGTCGTCATGCTTCAGGCACTGTAAACCAACATCATTGATGCATACACATGTCTATTATGTTCCACATTGTATGAGGCTTGCTAATTTTGATCGATATAGGTTTAAGTGAATACAGGAGTTGTCTTGTTTGCTAGCTCAGGCAATCGGATGATGAGCGTTACTGATGAGCAGCATAGTTCACGCAGTCATCTTCTTGAGAGACTCACTTGGAACACTCTCATACCGTTGGGAGGCTCAATTCCCAACCACGAGCTGTATGAACATCAACATAAATTGGGTACACAACCAACTGCTCAGGACACACTTCGGCGATACTAGTCACCTAATCACCAAGCCCCACGTCCCCATCGTAGCAAAGGAGACCCGCTTAGTACTCAACGCGAGGTACTTTCACCGGTTAATCTTTGTTGCAAAAAAGGCAGCTCACACCCGCCCTCCAGTAAGCTAGTACCCTCATCCTCGCCACGCCGATCGCCTACAGCTCGTAGGAGGGCGATTGCGTGAAGCCAGCTACCCAGCTGAAGGCGCCCTTTGAGACGTAATGAAGAATCGTAGGGATTCGAAGGAGATTTAGGGATGAAGAGACTACGAGCGAGAGAGCAGAGGAAGGAGACTGTGAAAGATAACCATGAGTACACCGGTAAATGAGATGGACTTCGAAGCCGGAAATATTATAATCGTTTTGATAGCCATTTTGACTGGGTCCAGTGAAGTTGGAGCTGAAGTCATTGACGTAGCTATATAATGTTGGATGCAAGTACGAGCAGACAGGTAGAGAAGCGGACTGAGGCTCGAGCTGTATGAGCGATATTGTACTGTTGTAAGGGGAGGCGTGTTGATTAAAGAGACTGCTTCCGGGGAGCTACTATTTGTACTACTAGGGTGCGGTTTCCGGGGTAGATGTCCTGGAAAGACTGGTGCAGCTCCCGTTAGCGCCACTTCGAGACTTTGGCTCTTCTGTTGCCGCTTTTTCAGTAGTTCTAGGACTAGTTCTAGATTAGGGCGGCGCTGACCCGATACCCAATTGGGGGAATGGTCATCGCCAGTTCTCATGGCACTTGCGGCTCAAACTTGATGTCTTCTGGACTATATTGTCAACATCATTGGCCAGCGATGGGCACGCGCGCCATGTCGATGTTCAGTAACCGGTCGAGGTTTGCTGGGCGAACAGACCTGGGCTGGCGGGAGCGTGGGGGTGTCTCCAACCCCTGTCAGCGGCGCAGATCGATACGGCCTCGATGTGTGAGGCTGAAGCGCTAAAGTATGTGACTGCAGCTGTTTCTTCAAAGACCTCCCGGCCGGACTTGTCCAGGCCAGGGTGCCTTCTTGAATACCGATAGGGTTCCTTCAGCTTTGGGGAGAGAATGTGCAGCCAAGCAGTGCCTCGCCCCAGCAAAATCGTGGCCAACCATGGACCGAGAACGGGCGAGCTTGTTCTTCGATCGAGCGGAGAGCTTCCCCCATGATCGAGGTTACCATTCACAAGCTCATTCCCACATAACCGGGCGGCGAACGAACGATTCGTTGCTTGATGACACACGACTGTATCGCCAAGGTACTGGGGACTTGGACGGGAGAAAGTCCAACAAGAAGCTGCGATATACCATCCCTCTACGACACAAACGAAAGATATCCGCAGATGAAGAGAAAGGTCTCGGGGAAGAGAAGGAATACAATACTGGAAACTTTACACCACCGGGCAGGAGAGGCAGAGAGAACTCGAGGGGTTCGTCAGCTTTCTTACTACCAAAGCTACTGGAGATTGTTTCCACGAAATGGGTCCCCGACGACGATGGCCGCGAGGTTGTGACCTTGACCACCAAAGACGGAGCAGCCAATATGGCCCATGCGTCGATGTGTTGCGAAAGCCGATGGGCGCACATACAGAGTGAAGCGATGACGTTCAACGGATTCTACAAGTGTATTATGCGCGTGCCGGGCCTTGAAGACGATGACCTTGCGCTCGTTCTGCGGCTCCTCAAAAAGGTGCAGAAGACATGTGAGAAACAGTATGTGCACGGCAAATACCTCAAGCCGCTTACTATGGTCTATGACGGCGAGGACCCGGATGGGGGTCCCAAAGTCACAAAGACTGCGACATTCGTCAGCCTACCCATATTCACGATCGAGTGTCCCCGTAAACATACGTCGACAAGAGAGGACGATTTCCACCCTGTGCGTGCTTTGCTGCAGTCCCGCTATCGTCTCGAGTCCACCAAGAAGCGGGATCGCGAACAGGTGATCACCAAATCCAAACTTCACGAGAACCACGATCATGTGATACATGTCCCACAAATCTGGGCTGTGATAATCAATAAACACACAATCATCACTTGTGCACCCCTAGATACTATCGCGTTGCGCGGGGACACTATCAAGCTGATATCATATGCAGAGGCACAATTGGATGAAGCCACATGGTCAGTGCAGTTCACCGATGCACAGGGCAGTGTTTCTTACTTACCTCTACGGTATGTGAGGTCCTTTTTCAGCCTGGTAAAACACATCTCGGATGATATCCTCCACGATGAATACAACCTTATCCGAGACCAGCTTCTCAAAGACGGACCGTTGTACAAATTGGTTACCAAGGATGATACTCCGGTGACTGCAGAGTCATGGCCAAAGATGGTCGAAAAGAAGAAAATGGAGGTCATTCAGCTCAGACTGATCGACAATCAGGGTGTCTCGAACCGGCTATTAGTCACGTATTGCGACCCTGATGGCAACGAAATTGACTGTCCGTCAAGTTCAAGCTCTGATGCGTCCTCCATCTTCAGTGACGATTATTATGCAAGTGATACAAGCGACGCCTCGACCCAAAGCTCCGCTGATTCCGAAGAGCTTGCACCAGCCGTGAAGAAGTTGCGTAACCTGCAGATCAAACTCAAGGGGGCTAATAATCAAAACGATATGAAAATGGCTGAGTATCTTAGAGATAAGAGGATACCGGCTTTAGAGGAAAGGATCCTGGATTCGATGGCTGAAGGTATTGGTTTGGAAAGTCCGGAGCGAAGACCAGTCCACCAGAAAGCCAGAATCATCATTCCGGAGTATGAAGGACGGTCGCATAGATCGGATCGTTGGTCATACGATAGTCCGCCTCTCAGTCCAAAATCAAATGCAAGATCTGTTACACCATTCGCAACAAGGCAGTATGAATATTCTCGATCAGCACATGATTTATCGCTTGACCGTTTAGACTTTCCAGAGCGTCAACACGTGATCCGCTCCAAGACCAAAAGTGCCCCTGGACCTCGTCATGCTCGATACCATGATTACGGTTTTTCCGATCGCTCTTACAGACGCTCCCAATCTGGACCACAAGCACTCAGCCGACCCCCTTTGTCGATGGTCTCGTCGAAGCCTGCTCGTTCGAGGTCTCATTGGGACACCGTCAGGTCCAGCGTGCTCAATGGCCAAGTTCTCAGTCTCCGTGGTGGGCAGTCGGACCCGGTAGAAGACCGCATCTACTATAAGCCTTCTGAAAAATATCTGGCGCGCTCCCGCTGGGACTTTGTGCGGTCTCGAGTCCTCTCAGGGGGTTTGTTGGCCTCAAGGGATGCCCAAGCTGTCGACAAAGCCACAAATAACGGCTTTGCGCCCAAGGCGCCTGTGAGTGTCTCGACTGCAGTGCATAGTCTCCCACAAGAGCAAGATTCATCTATCGAGCAGCAATCGCCTGTCAACAGTTTGCAAAGCCGTCCCACCGATGAGTCTGCGAAGAAAGAAGGAAAGAAGGTCACTTTCGGTATGAGATCGCAGGAGGTAAAGCCAAAGCTGAAGAGGTTGATTCAATTGGCGCAAAAAGAGGCACCCAGCTCGCCTCGAACACAACCGCAAGCGACGGCTGCAGAAGTCCCAACGCCGCCTGGCGTAAGAACAACCCAAGATATACCCATCTTTCTTTGGTCAGTTGAGCACAATATAACTGAGATGAGCAGCCCACATTTAGCTTCAGCATCGGCCAATCAGCAAGCGGACATGCTCAAAACACCGACCGAAGAGATCAATCAAGTCATGAGCAACTCAAAAATGGAAGAGCTAATCCTACATACTGTAACAACCGAGGTCCATGCCAATCTAAAGAAGCCGAAGAAAGTGTCGTCGGATTATGTCGCCCTGTACGAAAAGACTAAATCCAAAAATATTGCAGATATAGCGACTATGATGGACGACCTCAATAGCAAAACTCCAGTTATACCTGGTGTTGCCGACAGTAGTAATACTGTGCTAGATCGTGATGCGGCCCTAGCCACAAAAAAAGACATTGTCGACTCTGCGATCAAAATTCTGTACGCCTTTGTCCCTGAAGGCTATGAAGCAGCCGTAATCTCCAAATACTGGGGTGCTGTTTATAAACTGCTGAATGGACGGGTACGTTGCTCCCAAATTCATACCGACGGGAGCTGACCGTGTCTAAGGACGAGGAAGTCTTGTCGTTTATTGGCTTGCGTCTTACAGAGATGTGTGTCCTCCTTCGCAGTATCCAGATGGGTGTACGCACCGACGACGGGAGCAAGCAAGCGCGATACCAAATCCCTCGCGCACTTCCGGCTGCTTTCCAGCATCTTGTCATGTCATTGGTCATAATCAGCAACATTGAAGATTGGTCCGACTACTCGTGGAGCCAGATGCAATCAGCGTTCAATGACTGTGAGAGTCTATTGGTTGAAGGTAGGAAGCAATTGATCCTCATGATCCACACAGACGATTTCAGAGAGTCGGCTGGGTTTCAAGCTGTGGACTCCGAGGCCTTGCTATCTCTCATCTTGGCAAACCTCGTCGACAACCTTTCCACAGAGAGAGACTTTCGTTTGACTGAGATCTACAGCGAATACACCACAAGCATTCAATCAGTAGTCCGAGACCAAGCCTCCGTTAAGGTTTACGACGATATCAAGCTCCTCGGCGAAGAACTCGATGTGATCAAAATGACTCTTGAGCAACAACAAGAAACTTTGTTAAATTTCAGGCGCACTATGAGTGTCACCCATGGTGTTGCTAGTCTTAGCATATCGGTTATTGATCGCATGCTCGAAACCATTGAACAGCACATTGATGACTTTGATGAGCTACAGAAGCAGGCAGAGACTGCTCGCTACTTGGCTCAGCAGTCGATCTCGCTGAAGGCAGAGTCCAACAACAAAGCTATCATTGTCTTCACTGTTGTGACTATCATTTTCCTCCCATTGTCTTTTGTGACTTCGTATCTGGGCATGAATACGTCCGACTTGCGTAATATGAAGTCAGGTCAGACTCTGTTCTGGGCTATTGGAGCTCCCGTGGCATTTGTGACACTCAGTGTTGCGCTGGTGGCTGCGTTCTATGGGACTCTCACTCACCGCTTCACTGGTAGGGCTCAGAGGGACAAGGATAAGGTTGAGTGAGGGATAACGTGATGGTACTGCGGGGAGTTCTCTCATTGTCGCAATCAGTACTGGATCAATACTCGCTGCATTATCTCATTGAGGAGCGCCCAAAACATGCTCTTGGGAGGACACACCTTGGCTGCTGAAAACGAACAGCAGCCCCCGAAGAGTCTAGAAGTCTCGAAGTGGGCATTTACTCATGACATGTCAGGTGCACATTCGCTTGACCATTCACTGTCTGACATTGACGCTTCAAGTGAGGTTCCGCGATTACGAAGTGACAAACCGCGGCTTTGGCCCGAGGGGGCTCACTCACTTCATCTTACTACTTACATCACCTTTTCATCTCTCGCGTACCCATCATCTGCCAACCGACTCGCATTTAGAATCACGATAGTCTCAAGAGGCACAATTCAATACTCATCCCGAAGCGGTCAACATCGTCTTTGCACACAAAAACCGTCTGAGCGATCAAAAGCCTCAGTGTAATCTCTGAAAGCGGACAGTCACCTTCCATCCGACACGTCGCAAATACTGAGGGATCATGGAAACCGCTTCGAAGCCAGATACCCACAAGTGTGCGGTGTGTTCGAAAAATGCAAACCTCATCTGCAAAGCGTGCAAGGGCACTCCAGACGGTGTGGGAGGTCTGGTAGCTATCTACTACTGTGGCGCAGTATGTCAAAAGGTTGGCTGCAAAGAACACAAACCTTTGTGCAATGCGGCCAAAGACCGGAGGGCGTTGCATCGCGCGGGAGAGATTGCCCAGCATCTATACTTCATGTTTCAAAGGAACGCATGGATGTGGACGATTGACCGGGTCGAAAATATCGGCAATACCTGGCTGGTCTTTGACGGACAGTCGCATGGCAAAAGTATCGTGGTTCCTTTTCCATGTGCGGTGTTCCCAGTCGCCAGGGACCAAGAAGCAATCATGACTTACAACAGCTGCAATGGTGCAGTTGCTTTCATCCACATGCTTTTTGGAGACACGCTGAAAGGTAGGTCTTGATTTGTACACGAAAAGAGTGCTACATGCAACATTGCTGACTTCACCATAGACATTTACTCTGAGGTCGACGAAGTCACGGTAAGGGTCAAAAATACGCAATTGCAAATCGTATGGTGTCGGTCCCAAATGGTCGATGCGAGGAAGTACGCGCACACTGTCCTCCGGGTCGCCTTGAACAAGTATACGCTTTGGACATAACTGGGGCGCAATTCGGGTGGCATGGGTCTACGGTCATGCCCTGGACCTCGTTCTCCAAGAACAGAGTAGACATCGTCAAGGAGGTCCACGACTTCAGGGAGACCGCACGAATCAATCATGTGGAAGCACAAGCCGCAGGCGTGCTTCGCATCAACATCCAACACATCATTGAGCAGATAGAGCTCCACCTCAGTCATTACCTCAACCAGTGGCAAATCGAAAATGTCTCCCTAAAAGCCATGCTGAGGTGTTCGGAGGAGGAGTTCAAGCCGAAGCAGGATTCGCTGTTGAGGTTCATGGAAGCCCGTATGCTTGAGATCAGGACTTTTGCAATGAAGACAGGATTCTTTGATCTCTTTACGGGCAATCCACCAAAGCGTTGAGCCGGCGAGTTGGAAGTTACGGTACAAGAGAGCTCTGTACTTGTTACGGATTATCATCATAGGCAACAGTAGCTGCGGGTGAAAGTCATCCTCATCAGGGGTCAACATCGCTTTTACTGAAGACAGGGCTTTTCGACATTCTTACAGGCGAGCCACCGAAGCGTTGAACCTGCAACGGAAAGCATTTAGTACAAGAGAATTTTATGCTTGTTGTTGACAGTTCTGGAACTAACCTTGAACTGCGGATGAAAGGCGGCCTCATCAGGGGTCATAAAGAGATATGGTAGGAAGCTTACAACAGACTGGCACTCAAGTACATACTGACAAGACATACAACTCCTTCCATAGCGATACGATGACCAATCAAACTTCCTTCAAACCCTTTCCCAATGAGGCAGGTCAACAAACAAGCCGATACGCGAGCGCCAAGAGATGAGTAACAAGCCACCAATGCACTAAACCTCCCTCGACGATGACTCACCTTCCCTCTTTTCCTATATAAATCCAGCACTCCCATCCCTCCCCATTTACACACCCCATCCCCCTCCCTTCCCCTCCCCTCCACACATAGACAACAATGCCATTCTCCCTCCGCCCCGCCGTCTCCACCGATGCGGAATCCATCACGAAGGTTTTCCAAGCGGCGTTTAGGAATGATCATATTATGAGGCATTTCCATCCGCGGACGCCGGAGGGGGTGAAATGGGAGCAGGATTTTAGGTTTTTTGAGAGGATGGTGAGGGGGTGTGAGGGTGGGGAAAAGGGGGGAGGGGGGAGGATTTGGGTTGTTGTTGATGGGGAGAGTAGGAGGATAGTAGGGTTTTCGAAGTGGGATTATCCGCATACGCTTACGAGGGAGGAAGCGGAGGAGAAGAAGCGGAAGATGATGGAGGATCGGTTGAAGAGGGTTGTTGAGGGGAGTAATGAGGGGTTGATGAGTGCTTGTAATGATGGATTTGTTTGATGAGTGGAAGATGCTTTAAGCTTACGTCTGATAGTCCTTCATATCCTCGCTGTCGACCCTGCATACCAGCGCCAAGGTCTGGGCTCTATGCTCATTCGTCCTGGGCTCGAAGCTGCGGATGAGGCTGGGATGCAGACGTATATTGAGGCTTCGCCGGATGGGCTGCCGTTGTACTTGAAATATGGATGGGAGCCGGTGGATGAGATGGTTATTGATATGGAGAAACATGGGATTGGCAGTGGGGTTGAGCGCATGCCGTTTTTGATGAGGGAGGCGGGTGCACCGAATAAGCTTGGGAAGAAGGTTGGGTGATGGGATTGGAGAGAGGGGGTCTAATAGTTCGACGTTTTGATCTCTTTGTACGGTTGTAGATTTATCTTAGCTGTGTTTCGCCATGTCCATCGCTGTGGTAGCTTGTGGTATGAGCCCTGCCCCTGCTTCATATGTTCATCAGAGGACCCCACTTCCCACGTTCATGTCGTAGATTCGTATCCTATGTACTGCCTTTTCAGCTGGCCTGTGCTCCATTTCACTGCCACGATCTCAACCGTCCCTCTTCACGAGGATGTTGCACAGCCAGCCTGGCAGTCAATCCGCCTTTGCGGCCATCGGAGGGTATTCCGTCCCATTCTTTTCAACTTTCGGTGTGCAGGTACACCAGGAATCCTTGTCGATCTTGTCCATGACCATGGGGACGTGAGAGCCGCAGCCCCACCAGGAGGATTTATCTGCGAGGACTGTTAGCGAAAGAGTTGGCGGAGGAATGTACGAAGCGTACGGCAGGTGGAGCAGGTTCCTGGCTTGCACATATTGACTGGAAGCTTAGATGGGTTGCCGGCTGCTGGTGGTCAAGTGGTTTCACGCGAGTGGATTATAGGAATGATCAAAGAATCCTGAGTTGCTGTGAGAGGCCGATGAAAGTCACAACGCAAAGATAGCTGGGGAGTAATAACTGAAAGATGCCTGCTTCGTCTGTTGTGCTCAAGATATACTTTTCAAAAGGAAGACTTGTCTCGAATGAGAGCGCAATGAGTAAGTATCGGTCGGGGATACCGAAGGATAGTTCTAGCTCCGGACTTCAGGCACTCGTCAAAGTCCGGGGCCGAAGTTCTACCGAGACACACTATTTCAGTTTTAGCACGCGCTATGTTTCATCCACAGGGTTCACTGCCAAGACTGCATAGCCTGTCTTTCTCAACACACTGTTGTCGGTATCCAAGCATTTCATACCTGTCAACTACCACCCCGAGCACGAATTCTGGATCTCAACTACTCTATCTGCTTGAAGACCCTCCATTCGCTGCCTGGTGACATTCCTCTTTTCAGGAGGATTTCTTACCATCGGATCGAATATGCCTCGCCTCTTGGATTGCCCAACCGAAGTACTCTTACTTGTTGCCCCTTACCTACCAGCGATAGACAAGGCGAGCCTTGTGCGTGTGTGCAAGACCCTCCATGAGATTGCAGAGCCTACTCTTTACCATGAGATCAGCATGGAATGGATCGGAAGCTACTATCGATAACGGAG
>JAABUW010007870.1_pt1 | contig 12652 bp, 7 predicted proteins | sample 5560081 | NCBI WGS metagenome assembly JAABUW01 (sample SAMN10711882, study PRJNA513363) | rock metagenome | isolation source: Antarctica rocks | place: Antarctica: Victoria Land, Knobhead sud
AGCAGGGGCGGCGTACCCCCCAATGGCGGGGGGTGACCCTGCTGCATGAGCTGCGTGGCAAGGGCATCCCGGTGGCCATGGCCAGTGATAACACTCGGGACCAATTCTTTGCCTACGGCGACCTGGACATGCTTGAAGTCTTTAATCAGGTATCGGATGGACAATAATGGTATAGCTGGTAGACTTGAAGTCTTCAACCAGGTACTGAAAGGACAATACTGGTCAAGCTGGTAGGCTTGATCATGCGCATCAAAGCAGGGAGTCACATGCTGGTTTGCATTGTTGATTTCTGGCTCACAGAAGCTGGTTGGGCAGCTACAGCAGATCCTGACTGGACGCATCAGCAGGTAGCTAGCTGTTGCCCTTGTTTGTAACTCCAGCTCAACATTGGCGTTGAGCCAACTTTGCAAACAAGCACGCCAGCTACTCTAGGATCTGCTGTTGATGCTCTAGCTCTTACTTTTACTGGTGCATTTCTGAGAGGCACCTTCTGGGTCGCATTTCTGAGGCATTTCTGAGGCATTTTTGAGGGACAAACCTTGGGGTTCTAAGCTGCACCTTTAGCAGGGCCATCAGGGCCTTGGCAGCAACATGGAGTTTGGCACAAGACAGTGCATAGCTAGCTATATGCTGATCTGTTCAGCAGAAGCACTGCAGAAAGACAGAGACTGCTGTAAAAAGGTCTGGACTCTTCAGCTGTAGACAGTGTACCAGCACCTTCAGCGCCTTACAAATCGCACAGCTCACCCCAGGCTTTTGATCAGCCACAGCACTGCTAGAACACATGCTCTCATTCAGCCACAGCACTGCCAAAACACATATATTTAGTCGTGATAGGCCTATTGTACAAGGCATAACTCGATGATTGCCAGCATAGATGTACAAGTCCTGCTAAGACTAAGGCCCTACCCCATGAGGGGGCATCGGCTCTTGATGCCAGAATACATGCTTCCAATCAGCCACAGCACTGCCAGATCACAGCATTTGGTTGTGCATACAGGGCTGCAGAATGGCTCACTTGGACAGGCCCTACCAAGACTGGGCCACCACTGTAGGCAATGTACCGGCAGATGCCATGCACCTACCCCACCACGGCCGCATTGCCCCCGGCCTGCCCGCCAACATGGTTCTCTTCAAGGCCAGGGGGTACAGTGAGCTTCTGGCCCGCCCCCAGTGGGATCGGGTGGGTGACCCTTGCCCTCCCCATTGGACCCCTGTTTCTGTCTCTTGTTGAGGCATCCTGTGTCTGTCTACATGTATTGCACTCCATGCAGAATCTGTCAAGCAGCGTGTCTCAAGCTTGCCTGTTGATATGCATGGTTTTCGAAACTAGAAAGCCGTTGAATGCTCGCATTCCAGTCCTATTCTGCTACACATGCACAAACGGCGTGAACATGGGATAATTGCTGGAGATGTGAAGCTTGCCATGCTGTTATGAGAGGAACAACTGAAATTGGTCACCGCTGAGCTTGCAGAGTACGCATACTGGTACATACAGAGAAATGACTCAGCATGACTTAATTGGCATCGCCAAACTCAGGGCCTGATCTGCACAATATGCTGCTGCGGTTTTGTCCCCTAATGGCGATGAATGAAGTATAATGGAGCAAAATGGGGCTAATGATTGGGCATGCAACTGCCAAAAGGTTATGTGCTAGTGAGAGTAGCAGACTCGAGGCGTGATGTGCTTGTGTTGCATCTCAGGTGGTGCTGCGTGATGGTGTTGCAATTGACGCTGAAGTGCCAGATTACAGTGAGTTAGACACTGTTCCCAACGAGAGGAGATATACAGCTGATCAGCCGTCAGCAGTCCCCTCTGAACCCCCCTCTATGCCCCACGCTGAGTCCCGTGACGATGTCCCAAACAGTGTGCCTGACCTGACAAATGGGGCAGAAAGTGCAGCTGCAAGTGTGAATGGAAAGGTATGGTGCTGTTTGTGTTGTGCAAGGCATGTGAGAGTCTTGGATACAGCGTTTTGCAGGTCTTCAGACAGCACCCTGCAGCAAACTGCTTTCCAGGTTGCACCAGCGTTTCTGACCCTGATGTGCAGCTGGTGAAGCTGTGAAGCATCGGCCCAGGCATGAATCCTGCAATGGTGGACATGGCTTGCTTGTCATCACACAGATAAATGGCTTTGATTGCATAAGGATCTGCAAAACAGTGATGTAGCGTTGGTGATGATGTGAAAACTAGATGCCATGGGGGGAAAGTATCCATGTTGGTACTGGCATGCTGTTCACATTCAAAAACAACACAGAGTCAGGCATGGGAATGATGTGCATGGCATGCAGGTCAAAGAGGTTGGACACTTGATCAGCAGCAATCATCACAGTACCGGTCATCTGACAAGTGTGGCGATATCTGTTGTGGTGACAGCTGCTTTGACAGCATGGTTGCTTCGAAGCTTCACTTGAACTCACACGCAAACCTGCAGCGAATTTTGCAGTGCAGTTGCATGACTTGACGCATTTTTTACTTCGCTGCTCGTTATAGCAGTGTTGACTGCTGTTTACTCAAAAGTAATTACTTCCACCTGCTAGAAATATTTTGGTAGACAGTAGCAGCTTGATCGTGACATTCAGACCGAGCGCTAAATCCACATGGGAATGCGTGGCCTATGTATCGACATGCACTTATGCAATGCAAATATATATATTGTTCCATGCAACGTATACATTGCAAAGCCTGTTGGTTCAAGTGGGAGAAGTAACAGTAGTCCAAACAACCTCGATCAAATGTACAGTGTTGAAAACCGAGACCACAGCAAAACACAAGCTCAGCCTGTGTTTGGCCTTGCAAATCTGGCACTAAATTAACTGCTACCGCTCAAAACGTGAACTGTATACATCAGCATGGTGGTAAGACACAATTCATGCACTCACTGGTATCTACAAATCAACAGGCTGTGTGTAGCAGCAACTGGTCACATGTACTTCTCAGTCATATACACAACCACAGGCTAAAGGCAGAATCACTAAGCTAATAACTTATGCTGCTGATGTGTGCACTGGCCAGGCTGCATCATTCATAGGTTCATTCTGAAAGAGGACTTCTGTCTTCATATATTTGGACGGCCTGTCAAAACTGGACAACAGGTACTTTCTAGCATTCGTCCCCAGACATGTTGGATCCGTTCAAACAGTACCCAACATTGTTGCTGCCATCGTTGTCATCTCCCTTGTTGTTGCTGCCATTGTTGTCGCTACCAACGTTGCTGGTTCCAACATTGTTGCAGCCAACATTTCCACATCCACCTGTGTTGTTGTACCTGAAGCAAACATAGATGACATAAGCTTTACAATTTTCACACCTGAATGTCAAATAATCGACAAGGCCTTTGTCAAAGTGGCTACAAGGGTGCTATACTTATCAACATGGCAATTTTGACCTGCAAGTGCAACAGTTGCATCTTTCACAACTCACCCGTAGTTTCCTGAAGGGCAGCTGGCACCAGCAGTCGTGTCCAGAGGGCAAGTTGCACGGTCTTTCAAGATGTCTGCAAGGTTGCTGGCTGTCACATCGTACGTTCCCTTCTCCAAAGCACAAGGGCAAGCCAGCACTGCTGTGGGAGCGGGTGCAGGCGCAAACACGGGTGCAGCCTCTGCGGCGGGTGCGACTTTAGGTGCTAGCACTCCGGACGGGCCTGCACGCGGGTTAGGTCAGCTACAGCTGAGGTAGGCCGGAATTGCTAAAGGTCTGGCGATTGACTGCCCAGTATTGCGCAGTACTGCGAACTTACCAGGAGCGGGAGCAGGTGCAGGGCCCATACGGGCAGCTGAGACAACGCAGACCAAGCCCACAAGGGCAACGAGCACTGCAGTCCTCATGTCGGCTTACTGCTGGTGGCTGAAACTAGACGATGATCTACCTGCAGACAGAACGCAATCATCAGCACCATGGAGCAAGCAACGATGCATGTGTCGGACTTTGAGGTAGTAGGCTGTGCAGCTGCAAGAGGACACTGCGTCCCTGTGATCAGCAAAGCCCGCGGTGCACTTGCCAAGTGGTTTCGCGCACACAGCTACCGCGATGCACGACATTATCACCAACACAAAGCGCAATCACTGGCTTGCGGAAAAAAGGCACAACTTGGCGGCGGATAATATGTCGGGACACCTCTGCAGCACTTCACGCATGCCCACTGCAGTGAAGTCAGTCTGACGCTCACCTTAGAAGCAAAAGCGATGATCACTTGTGAATGGAAGACTTGAAAGCGTGTGCAAGGTAGGAGCGAGAGTGCGAGATCTGGTGCCGGCAAATCAGAAATAGGTCACTTTGAAGAACGCGGGCCGGTCACGAATGGAGCCTCTTACTGCATCAGTCCCTAGGTCACCTTCCGCGTATTGGTGCCACGTGTAGATTTGTGGATTTTCGTAACATCACTTGTCCATAAAAGTCTGCATTCAATCAATCATACAGGAGTCAGACAGCTGGCTCAACCCCAACCCACGTGCGGCAGCCGTAACGCCTGATCGACTGACCATATGTCGGATTGCGAAGCGCAAAGCCAAGCAGCTAAGCGCAATTGTAAGCGCATGTCGGCAAAGGCGACATGTCCGCGCAGTACCATGACCAGAGTTTCACATTTCCAAACTTGAATTCTGTCAACCGTGTGCTGCGTCAACTAAAGAAGGAAGAGAGTAGTCTGTTCAACTGTGTTTGTTCCGTGTCAAGCGATGCCGCGTTCACTGACGAGGTTTCCAGGTTGCATCCTGGCTTGCCAATTGCAGCGAATCTTCGGTGCGGGTTGTGGTATGTTCGTGACCCTCAGACGACCTGCTACTTCAAGTCGACTGACGGGCATAACGGCAACTGGTCATTTAGCACGACAAGGCTCAACATTCATCTAGCAGAAAGTGCAGCAAACCACGGAGGATGTGTCATTGTCGACGCCACACGCAGAGGCAAAAGCTTCCCGGTAAAACCGCCACCTGTGATCCCCTTCCCGTGCAGCTTCTGCAAGCTACCGACTTTATCTAAACAGCCTCACAAACGTCTATTAGCCCTTGTCATTGATGTCTTGCATTTTGCAGGACTCGTTGACCAAGACAATCCCCATCTGGGCAACTGTCTTGAACAGGGCTGTAGCACAGCTGCGCAGTTACCACGACAGCACCAGACTTGTCAGAGACAGTGCCTTTGTGATATCATCATACCCAAAGAGTGCTCAATCAAAACCCAAACCCCTCAACCCTTCGAAAAGCATACTTCCAAACGGCGAGCCTGCTGCAAAGGCAAGGGGCGGGCATCAGGTCCACGCTGTCAAAACTGCAAGCATTGACCAAGACTGGGATGTAAGCCTGCACTTGCCTCCTTGGGTATCTTCCAATGAGCGCCTCCAAATCGAGGCTAAGCTTGATCAGTGGGTCCGGGATCTATGCCAGGTCAGTCTGCACAATGTTGCACATGGCAGCTGATGTGATGATGACATGTTGTTTTGTCATCATGCTCAGTCTGGTGTTACAGCATCCTGCTGGCTGCACAAGGGCTTTGCCAGCATCATGGCAGCAGCCACAGCATGGGCGTCTATGCCTTTAACTAGCCTTGCGCTCAGCATGACATGCAGATTCTGGCTTGATTGTACTGACATTTCCTGGCATTTCATGGCAAAAGAATGTGCATGGGCAAAAGTGCATACAGTATGGACTTCTCTCACCTCCAAAGTATGGAGTACATTGTGAGCAAATTAGTAATTTAGCACCATTCAGTGCTCCCCATGACACTGTAGGCAGCTAAATCTACTAACGCCGCTTTGTGCAGTTCATGCTGCAAACATGTTCAATGCTTGTTTTGTGCAACAATTGGCCTGGCTTGTTGATTTAGGTGAGTGGCGATGTAGGGCGGCTGGCAGCAGTGCTAGACAAGCCCCTGCGCCCTATCTGGCTGTCTCAGGACTCACGCATGTGGCTCAATGCCATGGCAGACCACACAGAGTTACCCTTCACTCCCCTGTACCTCGTATCAGCCTCCAAATCTGCCCCTCAACGGCAATCCATAGGTGTGCTTTGCCTTCTCATCCTATGTTGCAAAGAGCACTGCAATGCATAAGCACAATCTGATCCTGAAAGGCAGGTCAGGCTTGATTGTCGGCTGACATGCATGCTTTTTCATGATTTTACACAAATCAACATGCGCCACCTGCTGCCACCTGACGTTGGCCCCAAAGAAATTGATGTCACAACCTCCACATTTAGAGCCATGTTTGAGAGTCATTTTGGCGGGCAAACAGGCTGTTCTGTTATCCAACCAACAACGAGGGCATAGTAGATGATTGGTGACAAACATCACAACAGATCACATGCAGCTATCACGATGCAGAGGTGGGCAGGGACATTGGAACGTACAGTTACAGCTATGTGCCAGGGGCGGGAGATGATGAAGAGTCTTGGGCACGAGGCCTCACTCCCGCCCTTTTCTGGCAGCACCATCAGGTGACTACAGCTCATGTGTCAATGAATCTAGCCACCACCAAATCAGGGAGGTCATCGGCAAGCCTTGAGGCAGGTTCTGGTTGCTGTTTGATATGCTTGTCACTGCATTGATCATTTGACTTGCTATGATGCATAATGAGATGTGCTTGCTATCTCATTATGCATCATAGCAAGCTAAATGATCACTGCAGTGACATCGCAGATTGACTCAAGCTTCTGCTGGCATGTGCCATATGCTGTTTCAACCATGGTATGTCAGCTTCTTTGTGGGTACACTCAGCTACTAATCCAGTGTACTCATACACTGTCCTGCTATGCTATTGCTATGCTATCAAAGGCAGCTGTGATGATACATCAGAAAAGCAATTATGTGTGTCTGCAGGAGCTTTTGCAAGCAGGACCACATGGCATCCACACTGCAGTGGCCAATCTCTTGGAGGGAGTTGAGCAGAAGAAGAGGGATGGGCTGGGCCGTACGCTGTCAATGGCAAGGCTCAGCTCCAGGCTGTCCAACGGTCAGTCCATGAGTATGTGCATCTGTGCCTGGTCACTTCCACTCATACAAGGATGCCTACCCAATGCTTGCCAGCTATGCCTTTCTCGAAGCACACAGCAGCGCCATCATAGGGGGATTTGCCGAAGTCCCACTGTGTGTCCCTGGCCTAGTTGGGCCGGCATGCATTTCACGTATCAAGTGCTGGAGCCATACACGCAGTTGGGCTGGCATGCATTTCACTTAGCAGTGGCTAAAGCCACTCATGACTGTTGTTGACTGTTGCTTGTGTACAGGCATCATAGACAAGCACCATCCCCCACCAGGGGGGGTGGAGGTGAGCAGGACCACCCTGCCCGCCCATGGCCTGGTGTGGCTGGGGTCTACCCGAATGGCGGTGGGCCCTGCTGCTGCGGGGGACCCCTCCTTCGTGTGGCACCATGTGGACGCTGTCCTCAATGCAGCAACCCCATCTCTGGAAGAGTAAGAACCTTATTGCTCTATTGTTTTATTGTAAGGACCTTATTGAAGTGGGCTTGTGCAGATTCTAGCGGCTGCACATGCAAGTATAGTGTAGTCATCTTCACAAACTGCTTGAAATGGCAATATTTGCAGTCACATCAGATTGTCAATTGCATCTTTCTGCATCAGAGTTCATCTCCTCAAATAGAGATTCTGGGTGATCTCAGTAGGCACATAGCTCTCTGAGTTGGACCTACCCAAGCTTGCAGGCTGATTTGTCTAGCCTTAGTGACAACTGTTCACAACAAATGTGCTGCTAACAGAGAGTCACGCTGTAGTGCCAAGCTGAGCTGTTTGAAAAGCTTTCGTTGGCCCAGCCACTTGACTCTTTCCAGGTGTCTTTGCCTGCCAGCCCAGCAAATCAGGTGACTGTCCCAGCCAAACATTGTACCGATAGACAAACATGCATTGAGCTGCTCAGGACTGTCTGCAGGCTGAAAGCGAGTCGCATCTCAACAGTGTCCTCAGAGCTCGAGTGCCCCTCCGAGCTGAGCACAGTAGCCAGGGATACTGAAGCAGCAGAGTGCGCAAGCAAGGCAGGGAAGAGCAACCACCTGCGGCTGCCCGTGGCCAGCAGCAAAGCTGACAAGCATAGCCTAGAGCGGCAACTTCCTGCTGCACTGGAGTTTGTGTCGGGGCACTTGCTGCAACAGCATAGAGTTCTGATACACTGTGATGCAGGCAAGCCTATGTGTTCCAACTGCTGATGCTTGCTGTGTGACGTGTTGTGTCAGTGTTGTTCTCAAGCAGCATAACCGCCTTGACTGCTGCTCAGTGGTTTCATACTGAGCGTCAAGTCCCTCTTGCTGTCAATGCATCACTCCTGTGCAACACAATAGTCCTTGTTTGTACGCCTCTGCTTCAGCACACAAGCCACTTATTTTGATTACACTTTTGCAGGGTGAACCGCCTGTGTGGTGCTGCTAGTGTCTTGCCTGCAAGGCCTACAAAGTAGTCACAGCTCATATGCAGACAGTGTCACCCAGTCAAGTGGCATGTTGTACTTACTCAGGTTACTGCATTGTGATAACGTTGATGATTGCATTGTGTAGGGGATGATGCATGTGTCTGCCTAGCTGTGGCGATGCACCTGGCCTGCTTCCAAGCCTGCACCAACGACCCGGGGGTGCAACGCTTTGTGCGGCCCTACAGACGCACGGCACACACACCAGGCGCCAGGCTGCTCATGCCGGGGGGAGCAGCCGTGACTAAGCACAGCATAAGGCGGGTGCTGGCCCTCATCACCAGGCTGTACCCCCTTGCTCGCCCCTCCCGAGGGATGCTAAAGCAGGTGTTCAACTTCTTTGAGCCGCCGCACAATGTTGCTGCAGCGGCGGCGGCTGTAGCTGCTGCGGCAGCTTCTGGTGAGGCTGTGGTGGCAGCAGGCATGGAAGCTGACAGGGCTGGTGGGGGTGGCACGGGTGCTGAGGGGTGTACAACAGATGTGGCTGTGACTGATGCAACAGATGTGGGCTGCAGCAATGAGGTTGTTACAGTTATAAAACCTGCGCTGTCGATCTGACAGTAGCAGAGCTGCACACAATTTTGGAACAGACAACTGAGCAACGGCCTGACTGTTTCAGATGCCTGACCTATTGATACAGTAGGATCCGTTTGAGGGATGAGAGCTGTGAGGTACTGAGCAACGAAAGGAGATAGGCTGACTGAGTACAGTGGGACATGTTAGTCACTGAGTCATGCAATGAGTACGGATGACTGACTGTGTTCAAGGGATGAGACTTGTGAGGCACTGAGCAGCAGTAAAGGAATGAGTGTGGTTAAAGAATTATATTTTTTGCTGTGGCATTTACGATTCATACAGACTGTTGTGGCTGAGTTTAAGCTGAACATATGATTGGCCTATGTGTTGAGTTGCAATCATGGGCAACATTTTGCTACAGCTTCTGCTGCCGTTTGAGAGGCCTTTCTGACCGATCATTCGCGAAACCCTGACTGTTTGACCTGCTTAAGACGCATACTGCCAGTTACAGGTTGGCTAGAGACTCTTTTCTTGACAGGCGAAAATCACTGCAAGTTACATGCAAAGCTAGACATTTTGACACCTAATGAAGACTCCAACGGTACAATGCAACAGTGCAAGCTGCTGCCATATTCTCATATCTTATCGGCAGCCAATTACATGTGATGCTGGCCCACAAGCTGCATACTGATCAGGCTGCTTCAAGTTTGCGGCACCAAAGTCATCATTGATGTTAGATCCCGACACTGCATGCACGACCATAAAAGTAGGCTGGTACCTTCACATATGATGTCCATGCAAGATCATCACATTGAGCACAATTGTTCAGTACCTCATGCCATGACCATCAGATTCTGTAGACAACGTATGACAGCTGCCGTCAGCTGGTGTCAACAACTTGCGACATTGGCAAGGGGACACTGCTGGAACCTGATGCAGAACAGGCAGGAGCAAACATCCTGAGCAGTGCAACAGCAGCACTTCAGCGTGGTGATGTTTCGGACTACTTAATGAACGTATCAGTGTTACTTTTGCTTGTATCATTTGTTGTGTCTTGCATATCCAGACACTAATTGCTTCAAGTCTTCAATGCCGCTCTTTAATATGTCACTTCAAGTTGTCTTCTGACCGCAGCAAACATTATGATGGGGCTGTTGCAAGCAGTGCTCTAAATATCCTATATATGTATTCTACATAGGCTCTACTTAGCCAGCACACAAGCACACAGGGACATTCCAATGCAGCACATCTGCACTGCAGGATGTGTCTTAGACTCCATATAAATAGCACAGGTAAGGTGATACTATGTCATGTTCCTGCCTGCAAGGAAGTCAGCCTGCATTTGTACAGCAGTGACATGCCATGGCTTTGCCTCACTGCTTGACCTTTTTGCTTCTGCTGTTCCTGGGAGTACTCGTGCTGCCTGAAGCAGCAGGAGTTGCAAGGTTGCCTGAAGCTGTGAAAGTGATGCCAGATCACATACTGATGGTGTGAAGGGTATGTGACACATTGATCTGGTTGCCGGCAATTTGATTCCTGCCAAGGCTAAGGCCCTACCCCATGAGGATGTGTCGGCTCTTGTATATGTGACACATGCGCGCGTGGCTTCACAGCAGATCCATTGACATGTGCAATGCAAGTTCATGGTGACATTTTGACCTAACAGCAACCACTCTACATGGCTTGCTCCACAGCAAAGGCAAGCTGCAAGCAGCTGCTGACAAACAACTGTGATACAGAGACAGAAACACGCAGACAGACAGACAGACAGACAGACAGAGATTGTTCAGGACAGCTGTACCTGCTGTGAAGGAGAAGCTGGTCTTGAAATGGATGATGGCAGCATATCTGGCCAAGCAGGAATCTGCTGCATGGAGCACACCTGACTGTTCAGCAAGGACACAAACTTGTGCTGTCCTATCAAGTGCTCCACCACCTGATGCCTGCATGAACATATGTCACATTGACCTTCCAGGTGTCAGATATAGCTGTTCTGAGCTGATTGTGAGGCATTTAAGTTTGCAACCACATGCCCACTGGAGAGATGCAAGGCAAATCATGTGGGTTCTCAGTGGCATGCTCTCAATGCAAACTTGTAGACAGAATGATCCAATGGCTAGTTCAGTATGTTGTGAACCATATGCACTTGGTTCAGCTCCTGCGCTCATCTAGCAGAGGCGACAGGAGCTACAAAGCATGACCACATCTAAACTTTGCCTGCAGCTTTGCCATGATAACACAACTGCAACTGCCACTGCTTGAATGATACACCTCATGAACAACTGCAGTCATGTTCCACACGTCATCAGCTGTTGCAAAGTGCAGCTTGTCTAGTATGCCAGCATAGACTGCCAATATAGATCAATGCAAGGATGGAGGATTTCCAGACCTATTGGGGCTAGACAAGCTGATTGATTGTTGTCGCTGTTCACGCTGACAAACAGAGTGATGGCAGCATCAAAAGATGGTATTGTACCTTTCTTGATCTGTCAGACCTGCAACAAAGCCATTGGCGGTTGGACCTGGCCATTCTGAGAGCGTGCTCCTTCCCCTTGGTGGTGTGCCTGTCCTTCTGCTAAGATCAGTAGGAACAGCATCCCCTCTGTCCAGCTGCTGCTGCTGATCAATGACTGCAGGCTGCCCTTGTGAGCCACTTGGCTTCTTTCCCTTGCCAGCCTTTTGCTGCTGTGCGCTACTCGGCCTCGAGGAGCTCTGCCTGACTCGGCTGCCCTGAGTCGCTGAGGCAGCCTCTCTGGCAGGTTCTGAAGTACCAGCCTGACTGTACATGCCCCGCCAGGCCCTCAGGCTACCTGCCCTGCCCTCATCAGACATGCCCTGTCTGTCTGTGCCTGCCTGCATGGCTGCTGGCATATCCTCTGGCACTGTTCTGAGCGGCGACAAATGGCTGCTTGCACGCGCCTCATGACTCAGATCTCCCGAGGTTTGAGCCAACCTCGATCCTTGAGTGTCTGCAGATAATCTGCATTGTCCTGCAGATTGAGGCCGCCGCCGGGGTGTGCCATCATGTGGTACAGAATGCTGTGACATCCTTGATTTGGAGTGAGGCTGCTGCAGGCAATCTTCATCTGCAAGCTGGTGGTGAGACTCCTCTTCCTGTAGTGGCTGCATGTTGCCTGTCCAGAACGGCGGCTGCCTATGACTTGTAGCAGACTGCGGCCTCTGCAACGTACGCTTGGTAAGATCAGAAGACTGAGTGCTGGCCTTGGCAGACTGGGGCCGCTGCTTGCTGCCCTTCAAGCCTGCTTGCTGCCCTTCAAGCCTGCTTGCTGCCCTTGCAGGTAACCACCTGGAGCACTATCATTTGCATCTCCATACACTCCACCTTGAGTGCTGCCTGAGGCGTGCTGATGGGTGTCAGCTCTATGCATGTGGTTGGCTTCAGCTGAGTCTGTCTGTGCGCCAGTGGGAGGCTGAGGAGATGCAGAGATGGGAAAGGGAGGGGGCCTGGGGGCTGAGGCTAAGCCTGCCCTTAGCCCTGCTGGTGAAAGGCTGATTCTGGACCCTGAAGCAGAAGAGGGGCGGGAGAAGGGGCTGTCCGCTGGGGCCAGATCCTGTCCAGAGGGTCTTGAGGGGATGCTGACTGATGTGCGCAGAACAGCCCCATTACTTCTGCTGGCTGCCCTTGAGTCACTGCCCCGGCCCTGCAGAAAGGTGTGTCACAAAGTGCATGAGCGATCACTTGGGTGCGCAAACGTACCCGGGGA
>JAABUW010007871.1_pt1 | contig 12651 bp, 16 predicted proteins | sample 5560081 | NCBI WGS metagenome assembly JAABUW01 (sample SAMN10711882, study PRJNA513363) | rock metagenome | isolation source: Antarctica rocks | place: Antarctica: Victoria Land, Knobhead sud
TGGAGACGAGACAGCTGATAGAAGGGGATGAAGGACGACACCATGGCGCCGCCGCGCCAACATGTTTGCAGGGACTCCCGCTTTTCTGCAGCGGACCCTTGGGATTCAATCATGTCTCCGTCGTTACCGCAGAGAGTCCAATTCGTTCTGCCCAACGATACACCGTACCTCAGCCAACTGCTCTCGGTATTCAAATCTCTCAGCGAGGTGCACAGCAGTGGTGATAGGAAAGCATGAATGTCGAGCTCCGAGGGGACGTCTGCGATATGACGACAGCTAGCTAGATACAATCAGACACGATACAGATTGCTGGAGCACAGGGGACTCCAAAACTTCACGGCCTCAAGCAAACATGCATATGACCGCACAGGAAATTCACCAGAGCCCTACTCACCGCTTGATCAGCTTCAAAGACGCATGGTTGCATAGTCAGCGGCCCGCCGTGGTCCTATAGATCATCAAAAGCTCCCGAAGAGGCCCCATAAGGGAATTTCAGATTGGATGTAATTCCGCCAAATAGCATGTGGTGCCACCATCCACATTATTAGTCGTCGATCAGCACCGCAGGCGTCGATCCCCGTCTCTTTCCATATTGGTCTACATGTGTACGGCGTAAGGTGAGTGGTAGCGGTGGTAGGAAAGGTTCGGATTCATTGATACCTTAGGGATAGCAATGCTAGTCCATACCTAGCAATTGGGTACGCCATACGCGCTAGTATAGCCTCTATTGAGTCCAAGTGGTCGGCTTCTTGAGTCTAGGTCGACATGTGTTTGAACAGGGATACGACCTCGAGCAACCAGATTTGATAATCGAAGAATCTTGATTGAAGTTGGTCTTTTGACTCAAATACATGGAGACAGTATCAATCTGCCACTTGCATCTTGGCCCAACCCGCCACGTACAGATGGACACATCGTAACCTTCAACTCAGTCCACTAACGCCATCAACCGCAAGGGTCTTCTGTCTTGACGTCCCCCCTTCATCCTTGCATCGATGTTGGCGACATTAGAGTCGTTGGCTATCTAAAGCGTGTCAACATCCGTCCATTGCTGGGCAAAATTTGCAATCTCTCCCAGACGTTCAGCTCGACGATCACCACCTTCACCACAATCTTTGCGGCAAATCCTGGCACACGTCCACAACAGAGAAGCGAACCACCTATTGGCCACAAGCCACCCCTCGCGGCCCTTCTCTTCATACAGCACAGCAAGCGCTTCGACATGTTCAACCAAGTCCACTCGGTCCTCTTAACTGATGGGTTTGTTCATGATTTCTTCTTGATAATAACCGCACGCGCGGCCGAATACGGCCTGCAAGTCCACCTGGTTTGAACGAAGTCGAAACCAGTTCCAGCGGCGCTGTGACTCGGCCATGAGATAGGCTTCACTAGGCGGGGACCCACTTATGGAGACGAATTCTGATTGGAGGAGCCCATCAATCTCGTCAGAGAACCTGTTGCGGAGCTGTGAGTGACGAGCCTAAGTCGGGTGCGAGGGTGTATGATTTCCCACACCTTGTTAACATTATCTTGGGAATATCGCTGTGGCATCGAACCAGACAGAGGGTGTCGAAAAGGTTTCTAGTACTGGCACCCAGGAGGCTTTTCTCATCGCGATACAGATCGTTTTTCTTAGCTAAATACATCACGAGACCAGAATCCTCTGAGTCGTAATTCAATTCGGGGGACTCATCATCGGACATCGTGGTGGTTATGAGTCGGTCTGATGGAATACCTAGTTCAACGGGTTTCAGCCAAGTGAGCTGGGAATAGATCGATGAAGGAACGGAGTACCCTGTCCTACCTCCGAAGACGAGATTGTCAGAAACTATGGGTGGTCTGCAAGGGAGTATGACGTTTCTTGGTCTGAGTGATTGTAACGTTGCTGGAGACACTGCGAAGATTGATGAGATGTGGAGTGTGAAATGATAAGAAAAAAATTCGAACGAGATTGGTATTTGAATGCTGCAAGCAAATGACGCCAAGCGAGGCAATTAGACTCCTCGGTTGTATCTAAAGATATATCCATTGTTCTTTCGCCGCGGCCGTAACCCCGGTTTGAAACAAGAGATGGTCGCATTATGGCTATTTACATTCCTTCCAATGCCGAAATAGACCGTTGAGCACGTATGAAATTCAACCGCAGCGAATGTATATGAATGCATAGAGAGATCAGTAAAACCTTGCCTGATATTTCAGGTCAATCTTGCTAACTAGACCACCAGGGAGCACCAGTTTGGGGTTGGGTGGCTCATTGTTCTCATAGTCTACCAAGCACGTATCCAAGCTCTCTGATCCCGGAGCTTTTGTAAGATTCCAGGTGCATTGGTCTTCGACCGTTCATCTTTCAGACGAATACCGTCATTGCTGTTCTTTGTGGCGTGGCCAAGAAACCTGATCCATTACTCGTGTTCGTAGTAGCTGACGCTCCTGATATGGCCCACGTAAAGCCAACGGTTGATCAGTGTCTCTAAATTTGAGTGGCTCTTGGCATTCCCGTAGAATGCTCTCCTAACAAAGGGCGCCGAAGCTTTCCATTATATTTCAAAAGGCAACCATAGAATGAATGCACAGGCAATCTCTGAGTCGAGATCCCCATGTCTCTAGACACCAGATGATGGATGGCGAGAGTGGAGGCTCTCGGGCCGTTAACAATAGAATACGCTTTCAGCCCTACGGTGTAGAATACAGTACCTTAGTGATAGTGAATGCCAAGAGTTTGACCGCACTTCTTCAGATTGGCCCGCCGCTCAACAATGACCAATACTTTCTGTATAATCGACCACGCAACATGCCTCAGAACGAGTATATAGAACGTGAGTCAGCTCACCTAGTGCATCTCATCTCTGAATCAAAATAATCGCAAGCTGCGAGACATGCCTCAAAAGGGTTACACCGTTGGGATGTGTCTCTGGTTTCAATATAGTTTTGATCGCGGAAAGGCTGACCCTGGATCGCAGGCTGGCAGAAGGAACATGGAAAGCGGTATTATTGATAGCGTAGAGCAACGGTCCGCTCGCTGACCCTGGCCTCACAGACTTGATCACGATGAGCGAGTGCGCAAAAGGACAGCGGTGAGCATTTTACTGTATCTTCAATCCTATACGACACTAATATCTCACAGCGCGAGTCACATAAAGTCAGCAAGGACAGTCAAAATCTGAGGGGCCTACGGGCGAAGTTGTGGGTCTCCAACCGGTATTCTGCATGGATCGAGCCGGGCCCTAACGAGTCTCTTCACACAGGTTCGCGAAGAAGCGTCGCAATGAAAAGATACAGATGAATAAGAAGATACGGCAGACCGAACAAAGCGATGTCAAGTCCGCTGCGCCCGAGCCCAGCTCGACTCCAATTCCTCAGTATCTGCTGGATCGCAACAATCCTTCGAATGCCAAGGCCTTGAGCTCCGCGATCAAGAACAAGAGGAACGAGAAGGCAGCGAAATACTCAGTCCCGTTACCGAAAGTTAGGGGTATTAGCGAGGAGGAAATGCTCAAGGCCATCGGCACAGGCAAGAAGACGAAGAAAAAGGCGTGGAAAAGGATGATCACAAAGCCAACTTTCGGTAAGCTGGGGCTTATACGCGGATATGAGGCTTTTAGAGATACTCACTATGCTGGTAGTCGGACCGGATTTCACGCGGAGACCTGTCAAGTATGAGCGATTTATACGGCCGATGGGGCTGCGGTACAAGAAAGCGTATGTTCAAATGATCCAATCTCCGGAGACCGTGTCGGGTGCTGACACGCTTCCATCAGGCATGTGACACATCCGGAGCTTAAGGTCACTGTTCAATTGCCAATCATCACTGTCAAGAAGGTATTTATTCCTGGTCTTGAATGTGGATCCCAAACCTAATACCACCCACAGAATCCCCAGAACCCGATGTATACTCAGCTCGGTGTCTTGACAAAGGGTACCATCATCGAGGTACGTCTTTCGAAACCTCCAGGCCCGTTCTCCATTTTGAGACACGAGATCGCCCAGCTGATTCCGCCCTCTGCAGGTCAATGTTTCCGAATTAGGAATGGTAACAGCTGGTGGAAAAGTCGTATGGGGCAAATGGGCTCAGGTCACGGTAAGAAGTAGTTGAAGCCACAGGGACTAGCACTTGCTGACGGAGCGCAGAACAACCCCGAGATGGATGGATGCTTGAATGCTGTGTTGTTGGTATGATATAACATCTGAAGAACGAAGCATATGCATGGCATGGCGTTCTGGTATCCAGTCCCAGCAGAAGAGAATAGCGCGCTTCTGAAGGACTGCTGCAAGTGGATAAACTGAGTGAGTAGGCGGAGGTAACGTTTCATGATACCCACAAAGTTTATGAAGAATGTGCTCGTTCAGCCAAGGTGCCACCATGGTCTTTCTACCGAACGAGATGGGACTTGCCTTTTTCCACATTCCACAGTCAATGCATGTTCACTCCACAAGCACTGGAATTGCACCTTGAGATTCTTGAAAGCCTGTTCGATTGGCGATACAGCAGTGCCAGGCACATAACCGGCAGAACATTTATTTCAGGTCATCTACACAGTCCGAGTCAGTCCTTTATTGCCGGAGGCAAGCTTGAGGATCGAAGGGTTTGAAGTAACGTTCTGCAGATGTCGTCGGCTTGATTTGGGGTTGTATGAGCGGTGCCACAGCGAGAGAATGGGAGTAAATACAAGCTTGGTATTGGGAGCAGCGAAAGTAGACTGTATCTGGGACTTGATGTTGATGTGAACAAGTCTGGCTGTATGATGTGGGGTTTCCTTACAGACGAGCAAACGTTTGGGAGGTGGACGTCTCAATAAAAACTTGTGGAGGACCCGGTCGCCCCCAAAAGTCACATGAATATATCAATGTTCAATTGCGTAGATACATTGTGGCCTATAACTCATCCCTATACTCCTCCTGGCTTCCTTCCGCTTCCTCCCCATCTTCGCCATCCCCCTCATATCCCCCACGATCAGGATCACCCCTATACTCATCGCCCTCCTCGTCCCCTTCTCCATCGACAACCCCCCTCAATTCCCTCCCGCCACCCTGCGTTTCGAATACCTCCAGTCTCCACTCCTTCCCAGCTGCTACATCTTCCAACTCCCTCCTCGCAGCCTCCACAACGCCCGGATCCAACTCCATAGCCCTCAACTCTTTATCATTGAGTCTCTTGATCTTGCCACCTTTCTCTTTCGGCTCCTGCGTCACTAGCGTGATAGTTTTCGATGCATCTTCCGCGTGCATACCGTGGTTGTGGCTACCAGGCTGCATGTTCTGTGGGAGTTCCAGGCGTCGGCCTTCGCGCCCGACGAGTGCCATGCCACCGACTTCGATGCCACCAACAATTGGACGGCCGGCCCCTTCTGTGGTGCCACCAACGAGTTTCATTTGCGCTTCTTGTGCCTTGCGAGCTTCCCATGCTGGTACGTCTTCCTCTTTGACCACCTCACGGCACGAGATCGCCTCCGCACGTTCTTCTCTTGGTGGAAGAAATGCAACGTCGTTGCACAAACGCGGCGTGTACACAACCATGAGATAGCTGCACGTGCTAACCTCCTTGATCCACCCAATGCGATCCGCGCTTTGCGGATGGCAGTGGAATTGTATCTCCACCCGTCTCGGACTCCCCGTCAAATCGCACGTTGTGCCTCCGCTCAGTTTCTGACTGAGATAGCGAGAAGAAGAAGTGCCTTTCGCCTGTATCTCCGTCGTGCGCCCCTGCTCTCCCTCTTCCGGACTCAACCCCGCCTCTCTATCCCCTTTCCCACCCCCCTCAACCGCAGCCCGATTCCGGACCTCTCCAAACTTCCCCAGCACATAACTCGGCGTCGCTGGATCCTCTACTGGTGGGAATATGGGTGTATTTTTTCCAGGAGGTAGTTGGTGAAACTGCTTTACGTGGGCGTTGTAGCAAAAGCTGTAGGACCACCAGCCGCTTATGAAGTAGAGACAACTGCCGGACATGGATTTGAGTAGGTCGTAGCCGCGGTCTGTGGCGCGGGCAAGCTCGGCGGCTTCTTCGGCGGCGAAGCGGGATTGTGTTGTAGTGTTTGTTGGTGTGGTGGTGACGCGAGGGATGGAGCAGAGATAGGGCTTGTTGTTGAGAATCATGTGCTCGTATGACGAAGGAAGTGAAGCGCCTCTGTTGGAGGAGTCTGAGGCATCGGCGCCTGGCCGTATCTGGGACAGCTCAGCTGTTTGTAAAGACGTATCATGGGCTTCGGTGGAGGTGGATGGGTCGTCGGTAGATGAGGTAGAGAAGAGCAGTGCTATCTGCGACTCGGCATCCTTGTCTGATATGAAAGTGTCTGAAAATATGACTTCGTACTGCAGAAGATCAATGAGCTGTCCGCATTCAGATACGAACAGCTTACCTGGGGGTATGCCAGCAGATCGTCAGTGACACTGAAGACATGAGGGCTTCCGCATGCTACACTGGCAGCCGCCAGCCATATGAGTTTGCGCTTCATGCTTCCATGATAAGAAAGCGATGCAATGAAAGACATTGAAGCCACTTCGACCGTTTGAAAGCCAGCTTGATAGGGCTGAGCCGAGGCTAGAACTAGCCATTAAAAGATTATAACCGTTGTCCGTAGTAAAAAATAGTTCGCCAATGATAAAAAATACATATCGAGTCTGGCGGAGCCTCTTGCCTACGACTACAGCAATGTCGAAAATATGCGGCCTCCATAATAGCAGCCTCTTCTTCTCCGCCTTCCAACGCTACGTGTCTCTTGCAGCGGCCTCCAAAGGTCACATCCACACCCCAAGCCTCCACCTAATCCAATCACCACAACACCTACGCATCGCTAGTCCTTTTTCTAGAGCTACGTATGCATCGACCTGCGCCGTCTACACGCCAGAACAGCAGAAACCCGACACACCCATCCTCTACGACCTCTTTCCCGCAACACTCCCCAAAGGCCCACCACCCCATGGCCCTTTCATCGTGAATACGCAGCATTTGAAAAGAGAGTTTCTACAGTTGCAAGCTCGCGCACATCCAGACCGCCACACAGGCGCCAACAAAGCAAAAGCGGAAGGTACCTCTGCGCTAATAAACGAAGCTTACAAAACGCTCCAAGATCCGCTAAGAAGGGCGCAGTACCTCTTATCATTGCGAGGAATAGATGTTGCGGAAGATGAAAGATTGAAGGTTGAAGACCCGGAATTGCTCATGGAGGTGCTGGAGGTAAGGGAGGCTATCGAAGCTGCGCAGGAGGAGACGGAGCTTGAAGACATGAAGAAGAATAATGATGCTAACATCGAGAGGAGCGAGGAAGTGCTGGATGAGGCCTTTAGACAAGATAATGTGCAGCGAGCTATGGATGAGGCAGTCAAGCTGAGATACTGGATCAACATCAAAGAGAGCCTGGATGGCTGGGAGAGGGGGAAGCCCATTGTACTTGTGCATTGATCCAGAGAGATAAATCGCACGGGTGGACGCTTGGTCCGATTCAACAATCGCAGCCAGGCCGGGTCGCTGCCCGTTTTTTCTCCAAGCGTACTGGGAGATATTGGTACATCACGAAATTGCCTGGCAGTAGCCCTTTATGCGTGGCCTGCTTCAAGAAACAAAGTAGAAGATGCAAAGAACAGTCCTCAGCCAGTGTCTCATTCGCCTTTTGGTCAAACAGAGGATTGACTTGAGTGAGCATGGGCGCTATGACAACTTTGCAAACGACGAGTCCATCCAATTTTAGTTGATGACGATGATGGAGGGTAGCGCCGACACAACTGCGATAATCATAATGAACTTCGCTCTGGCGATGCTGCTCCACCAAGCTACACAAGAAGAGGGTCAAGCTTGCATAGACGCAGCTGTTGGGTCAGGTAGACTGCATACATTCGAAGATATGCCGAATATGCAACATGTCAACCAGTTTATCAAGAAAGTCATGCGGCCGAGACCTATCATTACGCTTGCTATCCCTCATTTGAACACCGCGGAAGATAGCTACAATGGCTAGTATAGCCCAGAGAACAACGTTGTGTAAGGAAACATATGGAATATGCATCACGATATAGCGCACTATCGTGACGCTCACACTTTCATTCCGGAGGATATGACGGTCTTACGAAGAACGCGTTGGACTACACCCAAGGGAAGAGCGCCGACGATCGCGACCACAACATCCTTAAATGTGTATATATGGACCACACCTACCACCTCCCATCTCTCGCTCACATTCTTTCCCAGGGTCGTCGAGATGCATCGGTATGCATTTGCCGGAAAGAAGCATACTGCTAGTCGCGGCAGCCATGTTATGAGCCATTACTATCGTCCCTGCCAAAGAAGGAAATGGCAACGATATACAAGTGTCCTCGCATCCCCATACGCCGGACCATTATCGTGTGGCTGGGTCGCCGTAGCCATTTCCTGTCCATATCAAGGTGCGGAGCGAGCACCGGATCCAGATCCTCGAACCTTCCTTCCGCGAGGGGATATGATGGGTCTGGACGTATACCCAAACGACGCATAATCGATCGGAGAACAGCAAAGTCTTTTAAAATTCGTGTACATCTTTCATTCCTTTGATTCTGATAACTTAAATCTCTTCCCTCTCAGATCGTGCGTTGATATCCGCTCCGTTGCCGATTTCAAAGTCTGGGTGCCGCCGTCCAGCTGAGATGGCACTGTCATGGACATCAAGGTCTGGCAGTCGTGGGCTAGGTTGGGTGAACGATATCGATACCTACATTGTCATGGTTCCTGAATACCTTGCTATGGGAGTACTGCTCGAGTAGGTGGTTTAGGACAATCGTCGCGGCTCGGAGAGCTCGAGGGGCGTGTGAGTTCGTGGTTAAGAATACATGGGCTTCTGGAGAATATAGTGTGGAGTATGGAGATACCTGCGGGACTTATTAAACCTACAATGCAATGCTCGCGACGATGGCGTTCAGAATTGCCCAAGCCCGTGGTGGACAGTTTGCGCTTTCACTGAGCGAAGTGGAATTGGATGATGTGGTTCGTGATTCGTGATTCATGATTCATTCAGATGCCGATAACTATGTACAATGCCAGCCACAGGTCATCAACACCAAAGGTGCAGCTCTGAGAACGCCCCACAGCGCAAATCCGAGCGAGCTCAGTGGACCAAAGTCTTCCCAATCTCCCTCGCCCACCCCTTGGCGCGTTCGAACCCATTGGCATGGCTCTGGTAATCGAGCATAGCCTGGTAAACCTCCTCTTGACTGTTGACCACGAAGGGGCCGTACTGCACGACTTTCTGATCCAGTGGCAGCCCGGCAACAAGTATAAATTGCCCGTCTTCCTTTGCGTCCTTGTCCACCTCGGCATTGACCGCGTCGCCTTCTCGTTGGAACACCACATTGTGATATTGCCCCACGGTCGTCTGGTCTTTGCCCACACCAAAGGCTGTAGATCCCTTCAGGGTGTATGCGAAAGCGTTCCAGCCGACGGGCAGGGGCTGTGCGACTTTGCCTCCGGGTTTGATGGTGATGTCGAAAATCCAGACGGGGGTGTAGGCGAGTTCCTGCGCATTTAATTATATAGAGATAAAGCAGTAGGCTCTAGATCCATCCGAGTGTCATGTAGAAGCAACTCTTGCTCAGACCGTCCACCTCGGGTCTTGAACTTGGCTGATATGCCCTCTGCATTAGCAAAAAGTTCCAGGATTTGGCCCAGAATTTGCTCAGCCTTGTCCACATCCTGTGCTGATCCTAAGACTTGAGGTAAAGACTGGGTATCTTTTAGTTCACCACTTAGGCCGACGGATTGACCCCATCGTGATAGGCGTAACCTTATACCGTCGAGCTTGAGTAGACCAGTCTGGTGGCTTTGGCCAAGACTTCGACCAATTTGGACGTATTCGAAACAGTCCACAGCGTTGTTGAAAAGACCAGCAATGGCTAAAAAGAAAGACCTGCAGGCTCCATGCTCAAGAAGGATATATAGTTCGTTTTCAAAATCTAATAAGATTGTCCAAAGAAAGCATTGGTATCAGAGAACGTGCAGGTGTCGGGCGGGGGGAGGCTACACCCAATCCAGTAAAAGTAGATAATTTACACAGTAATCATTACAAAGGCGATACAGGGTCGCTTTACGCTAGCTAGAATCGGTAATTACTTTAATCGAAGGTTTTAACTAGAGTAACGACCTTATATAAATTTGCGCGCGATAGTAGGTATAAAGTTAATAATAACTTCCTATTACTATATTAAGGTTTTATAGCTTAGATAAGTCCCTTTTATATATATTATATATAATAAAGACTTAATAGCGGCGGCTATTTAGAGGATATAATTAGAATCCTAAAAGTACTTATTAATAATACTTCTAAATAAGTATCTAATATATAGATCTCTCTAGCTAAGACTCTTCTATTTAATAGTATTTTAAAGCTTAAGTAGATATTAAAGTATTAAAAAGTCTAGCTAAAGAAGCTAATATATAGTAATTATTAAAGAAGTATATAAGAATAATAATATCTTAATACTATACTAGATAATATAGTATATTAGTATAAGTAACTATATTATAAAAATACTATTAAAGCTAAATATAATACTATTAATACTATTACTCTCTTTATTAATTAATTTATTTAAGTAAGACTTTAATTTTATTAGTTATAAAGCTATTATTAATAAGCTCTATTAAAATTTAAGTGAAAATAAGTATATATATATATATATAGTAGTTTAATATACTAATTTTAGGCTTTAAAGTTATAACTTACTATTAAATCTAGCTATTAAAGTAGAGAATAATTACCTAGGATATAAATACTCTAGGTATATACTAGAAGTATAATATAGTTAAAGTAAAGCTTTTAGGATATTACTAATAATATTGAAATTCCTAAATAATCGGATTTTAAAGTAAATATTATCTAACTTATTTATAACTAGTTATATAATAGAAAGAGTAGGTAGTAGTTAGTAATCCTTAATAATAATAATAATTAACTAATTAATTTATATACTTATAGTTATAATATATATACTAATAAGAATATTCTACTATATAATATAGTAGTATATATAGTAAACTATATTAAGTTATTATTATTATAAAAGAAATCTTATAGTTAAGCTTCTAGACAAAAACTTCTACTTATTAATACTATTACTATAAATCTTAAACCTAGACTTTTTTTATACTTAGATTATATTATACTACTAGTATCTATTCTATAATACTACTTACTATATCTATATATATCCTATATATAATATATCTATTTATTTAACTTATATCTATCTTGAACTCTTCTTAATATAAACTTCCTATCTCTTTTTACTCTTAACGTACATCCTAGCCACATCTACTTCCGCTTAGCCTCACTCGATTATGAGACTAGGGACATGTTGTGGCTATAATACAAAAATTCTATGACGATGTGTTCGGTACTAGGTAATCTGCTGGGAGAATTGGAGCTGTGTATGTGTGTATGGCCTCTGAGGCAGCCATAAGATCTGTTGTTGTTGTGGCTGTCAAGCCCATTTGTAGGTATCGGAGGCAGGTTGTCGGAGCAAATTGTTGTGCTGGGTGTGCAATGTCAACATAGCTGCATTGGCGAATTACTACCATTGTTCGTAGAGCCTGTATCCATGAGGGAAAGGAGATTTACCGGAGTATACAGGTGGATGAGTCTGTGTACTCCTATCGTAGCGCCAGGTCACTATTCCCAGCGCTACTTGTAGTCACGTTCGTAAAACTCACCAGCCGGTCGGCTGGGACCTACCCCGGACGGGGCCTGATGATCACTCAGACTGCTCCACTTATACACCTTCTGTCTCTTAACATGATAGCTCCTCCGCGTCGTATTCGGTATATTAATAATAAATGAAAATAGAGTATTATAGTGTAAATGTATTAATCTAGAGTAATTAGAGTAATATCATTATTGAAATTAATCTAGGAAAGATAGAGTAATTAATTTAAGGGTAGATAGTAGGTGTTTAATAAGAATTACCCCCTATCTTATCTTTATCGCTTGATAATGTTTCTTTTTTTCCTCCTTAAAGAAGTTTTTATACCCCTCGCCTAGTTACTCTAATGTTCAATCCTCTACTCTCTTTACTAGGCTGTCCTAGGAAACAATCCCTCTTAATATCGATATCCCGCGCGCGATTAACATCAACGAGCTCAAAATATATCTACGAAACAGCATCGCCGTGCATATCAAGAGCTCTGCCCAAGCAAAGCTTCACCAGGAGTATCATTATCAGTACAAGCGACCCTCAATTTGCAACGATTCTCAAAAGACTTACTTTTGCCCGACGCACATGCGTGCACCACGTCCGAACGGTACAAAACACCTTAGAAGGCTGGCCTGCTCCTCCGGCGCTCCAAGCCATCTCTCGGGTTGGAAAGCGTAGGGCTCGGTGAAGATCTGAGGATCCATAAGGATACGGCTGATGGACATGCTGACCGGGGTCTATTGATTTATAACGATCAATTCAGCGCGCCATCTAGAGACTGCAGGATTCGAGCGAAAACAATCTATGCCCCTCATCATTGAGATATGGAAAGGCCTCATGGCCGGAGACTCACGCCTGGAGGTATGACAAACAATGAAGGGAAGGCGAGAAGTAAGTGGTGTGGCGATACGGAGTGCTTCTCTTACCACGGCCACCTTTCCCCGAAAATAATGTCAGCCTGGTCTAAAGTGTAGGATGCCGTGAGCGAATGAATTCGAT
>JAABUW010007877.1_pt1 | contig 12644 bp, 16 predicted proteins | sample 5560081 | NCBI WGS metagenome assembly JAABUW01 (sample SAMN10711882, study PRJNA513363) | rock metagenome | isolation source: Antarctica rocks | place: Antarctica: Victoria Land, Knobhead sud
TAGCCCTTTTCAAATTCAGTCGTCCAAACTATACGCGGCGCGTCAAAAAGTTGAGATGGAACCAAAACAGACAGACAGATAGCTAAAGTGCGAATCACGGCTTTTACACACTAATTGGCTCGGTAGACTCGGAATTGCCGTCTAGTGTCCGCTTTCTCAACCTTAAATTTCGTATAGACTAGCCGTTTGGGCCTAGTGCGCACTGACACGCGAGACCCACTTGCGTTCTTTTTGCGACCCTCCTGTATCTACTTGTTCTAATTACAGCAGCTGAAAAGGAGGTTGATGTGCCAAGGAACTAGTGCCTGAGGCTCCAATTCTTGACACGAGACGAGGGAGCACGACCCCTTATGTCAGCAAAGGCGTACTCAAACAGGCCCAATGAGAGCGTGGTGATATTCACTGCTCACGAACGCGGTGGACGGCTCGAACCTGTTTCCTGACTTTGCAACGACGAAGGCGACGCGCGTCTACCCAGTGCCCGAAGCATGTGAACGCGTGAAACTGGCCGGTATCGCGCCCTTCCATGCGCAGGTCCGGTACTCGACGAACCCAATGTGGAGAGATGACACCGAATTATGGAACTTCACGCCGATACTATCAGATACTGCAGGACACTATGTGGGCCAACCTTGGCAAAGACTATCTACTGAGGACTGACTAAGTACAAGTCACACAATCGCTACAAGAAACCAAGACACCTTTCCCGGTCACTCAGCTTCATGCAGCCTCGCTGGTATTGGCCGACAACCCATGGGTCTTCCGGTAATTCCATTCTGTGGCCTGCTCCGCCTGGTTCTCTTCGTTGGGCACTGGCCCTCCACATCCGATGTTCGCCCACACGTGCACCTCCTCGACTGATGTCAGACACAGGAAGAGCAGATATCGCAGCATCGATGCGGGTGCCCTCGAATTCCGCTCAGCACCCTCGTCCCCAATCGGCTGCCAGGTACGTATGTACTCCACTGCTCCTCGGTTCCCATTCGCAGTGCCCTGCAGCCGACCACAGTTCTCGACGATAACTTCGCTGGCGAACTCAAGTGCGGCAGCCAAATCCTTTTGAGATGGGTTCAGAGCCCTCAACATGTTCAGGCTAGGACTCCCCATGCCATCGTTGGCAACTTTGCAAGCTAGTCGCTTGGCTCGGCCGGGTTCACTCGCCCGTATGCCGTATATGTTGTATGCGTCGATGATCAATAAGGATGCATCGTAAGGAGCTTCACTACGTGTCCGGCTACTGGCGGCTGTGGTTCTGTTGGGATCCTCAGGCGGGAGAAGCCAAGTGCTGCGACCACGAGCTTCGTCGTCGGGAACAGGAATGGTGTTGCCCGACACGTTGGCGCCGCGTTTTCCTCCGACTCTATCACTACTGCTCGGTCTTGGTTCGTTGCCGCCTCGTGCTGGGATCGTGATGCCAACTCGAGCCATGCCATGACTGATTACGCTGTGGTCGACACTCTCCTCGGCGCTCTCGTTGCGACGCCCACGGCTGGAAGCCCTTGAGTCTTTCCCGCTCTGTTTGTCCTGCTCAGATGACGGCATTGCTTGCTCGATACGAGGTAGTGAGGCGGGTGGGTGAGGTGTGGGTATCGAGAGTGATATCTGAAGCCGGTGCACAAGTCTGGAGACGATCGATCGAAGGTATGTGAAGGATTGTTGGTTCGAGGTGCGCCGACGTTCAACCTAAGTACTGGGTCTTTAGGTCATGGACTCACTATCTGACTGTGATATGAGCCAACCCGTGCGACACACAAACAACGCAGCAAGCTGGTGAACGATCCGGGGCAAGCAAACATATATCCACGAATGACGACTCTTCGCGTGCTTTCCACGTGCAAAGGGTCTCCATGTGTACCGGGTTCCCATGTGCTTCTCGCTGCCATATTCAAGCTCGCACATGATCGGGACTACTCTCTCCATGAAGTGGTAGACAAGGTCGGCACAAATCCAATACGAATGGCCTCCAGCCAACACTGCTGGCTATTCCAGCTAATACTCGCTACTTACATGAAGGAACCAATTTCAGACTGGTCGCTAGAGTTTCAACACCATTGACCAAGGATAGGGAATGTCCAACCCTCACACTGTTGCCGACCCAGGATCTCCACCGATGCCTATATCGAAAGCTACAAGACCAGGCTGTCTAACTTGACCGTAACCGTCACCTCCGTGCTGTTTCTCCTCTGCGGTGTGTTCGCGTTCGACTCCTCCGCGTCAGTGGTGAACCCTGATTCGACTCCAGACTCCAATCCAATGTTGTACGGATATTCTGCATAGATGTCGAACTTCCGATCTTTATTCTTGGGATTAGGATGTCTCGAAGCCCAAACCTCGGCGGCAGACTTCATGCAGTCGTAGAACCTATAGCCGTGACAGTCTGATATCGGCTTCAACGACCGCAACAGCGACCTCACCGAGACGGCTGCGCCACATGATTCAACACCAGCGAAGGGAAGCGCCAAAGATCGATAACCGGACCTTGTCGCCGCCTTTTCTTTCGTAACTTATTGTTGCGTTGACCGCCACCAGTCTGCAACTATTACTTTGCCGTAGACTCATGGATGCAGCTACGTCTTCGTTCCCGTTCACGACTGTCCAGTAACCAGCGCTAGCGTTGAGATGGAGAGCGCAGAGGCTCATGAAGCATCAATTACAGCTACAATACATCGCTTGAAGCCTGCCTACACTGAATCCTACACACTTTACCACTTGGTACACCAATCAGACCTACCTACAACAGACTGGCTGATCCGCTAGTTGATCGAGCTGTGACGCCTCTTGATCCCGTCATCCTTTCTGGCCAGGTCCGAAGAACGCTTCGTCATCGGAGGGCCCTTCATCTCCCCACGGTTCTGGACTCTCAACCCCAAACTTCCTTGGTTTCGCAATCCATACACCTTGCTGTTGTGTCATTGCGTAGGACCTACAGTCAGCGGCTTCCTCCATGCACTTGGCGAGGAGGTTCAGATCTGACTCTCCGTCAGTGGCTTTTTCAAGCAGAGCTAGTGGTTCTTTCTCTGATGTCCACAGGAGTCTCACTTGTTCCAGCCTGTCTTGGAGCCAATCCGGAGGCTTGAAGTTATCCTTCAATATGGACGCCGAGGTGTTCAGTACGTACTTATGGGCGGTGAGAAATGCTGCGGAAACATCTTTGGCGTCAGGCTTGAAGCATTCCAGTAGCTCTGCCGACGGCGGCTTCCTGCCATCGTCGATAACACACGAGATGATCTTCTGAGCTAGATTGTCGATCTTCGGGGTGCCTAGAAGTAGGTCAAAGCCATATTGTTCTTCGGCAAAGCCTATGAGCTTCGCTTTCTTGGCAGAATCTGGATTGGGGACCCAGGGTTTCTTCAGGTCGGCGCCTACACCTTCTTTGAGATACTTGGCCCATCTGGATCCTACTTCTGCAGCTTGCATACACTCGAAGTACTTCTGCCTTACCTTATCTTCGCGGTTTGGTCCCACGCTCATCTTCCTCCAGTCGAAAGTCTCGTTGTGTATATCCCATGCTCGTCGAGAAATCGGCCCAGGCCCACTCAACCACACATCGAAAAATATCGGCTGGAGCTTCGTACAGGTCTCTCTAAGAGCAGTCTCCATACTGGAAGGGTCGAGGTTGAGATAGGCAACCAATGGCACGTCCGGAGCAGGCCATCATTGCATCACTTGGTCGGCAATCTTCCGGGCAGGGTTTCCAGTCTCGAGATTGTAAGTGAGCAGGGCCTTCGTTCTCAGCTCCCTTTCCTTCAAGGGCATGTCTGTCCAGCGAAGGGGCCTTGGGGGTGTTCGTCTTGGGCTATGCCTACGGCGCATGGCTTCTGTCTGAATTCGGCGAGTGCTGCTACCGCAATCGACTATGCAGTGTAGTACATTGTGGTGGTTGATGGAAGGAAACTTTCGAGGTAACTTCGCAAGGTCCACTCCTTCCGTATACCGAGCTGCACATGTCGGTGACTGGAAGATCCGTCAATGGCTCACTTACGGGAGACCCGAGCTCGTGCAATGTTTGGGCCACGAGGCAAACGAATGGTGCGTTGCGAAACACTGACTGTCATGGGAGTGGAACGGCGTGCCACGATTGCAGGCCGGAGTATCCGGGATGGTGCGTCAAGACTTGCAATGGGTGTGGGATTGCACCATTGAGTACATATACTACTTACAGTACACTAACACTTGAAAAAGAATACCCGCCCATACAAGGGCAAGAACTCGCCATAACCCCGACTATCACGGACCGATCGGACTGCACGCTGGACCGACTAGGTAGCCGTCGTTACTATACCATCACTTACCACTCGGCCCGAAGTACATCTCATCGTCGGACGCAGCTTCGGGGTCTTCCCATGGCTCCGGGCTGTCTTCCTTGACCTCCTTTGGCCTAACGATCCATACACCTTGCATCTGAGCTCTGCGAAAGGTACTACACTCTGCAGCATCCTTCAAACATCCAGCGAGAAGCGCTAACTCCTGCTTGTGGGCGGCAACGTCCTTAAGCATAGTCGATGCCTCAATTTCTTCGGTCCAGACGTCTGTGATCTCACGAAGACGCTCTTTCAACCAATCCGGAGGCTTGAGAACATCCTTCAAGATCTGAGCTGAGCAATGAAATATGAACTCACGACCTGTTTTGAATGCCACCAGTAGATCCTTCGGGTCGGGTTTGACTATCCTTAGTAGTTCTACGTCAGGTGGCTTCTTACCGCCGTCAATCACGCGAGAAGCGATCTTCAGGATCCAATGCTCGGAGTCCGGTTTCATATACAACTGGATGGGTGTGAGGCCGTATTGTTCTTGGGCAAAGGCACTTACTCTTCTATACACACGATCTTCTTCTTGCTCTGCCTGAGATTGAGGGGGCTGAGGAGGTATCACTCCATCTCGAAGATCCTTAGACCACCCATAAGCCAGCACGGCGTGCTGCATAGCCTCGAAGTATCTCTCCAGCATTGTCTGCTGGTCTAGTTCAGGCACACCCGGGTCTGGTATGATCCACTCAACCTGCTTTCCCATCACATCGAACGCGTGGAGGCGTGTTGGTTCTGGTGCTTTCTTGACTACTTGTAAGAACACCTTTGACGTCTCTTCACAAGTTGTCTTCAGAGCAGTCTGCATATCTGTGATCTCGAGATCCAAATGCTTAAGCAGTTGCATGTCTGGGGCAGCTCGACCGCCAATTACCTGGCGGGCAATCTTTTGCGCAGTCTGGTTACCATCGGAGGGGCGGACGCTATAGTCGAGCCAAGCTCTCTCAGCGAGCTTTCGTGGTTGCTCGATGTTGCCCAGAGCTCCGGCGGTTGTTCTATCGGGATTGGATGAAGACATTGATTGAGTTTGCTTATGCAGGTTCTGCTCTTGCAAGAATCGTCCCGTCTGTCGGGATGTGGTTTGGGTTAGAAGAAGAGTCGAGGTCCCTCACCAGGAATCAACTGCACATATACGGGGCTGCACATGTCAATGACTGGTACTTCGACGATTGCTCCGGTACAATCTGCGAATGGCCTTTGCGTCGCGAGGCAAACAGTCTACAAGACAGACCACATGCCGCTTCCCCGATGGAAGAGAAAGAAGACAGGTCTCTTCGATGGTGAACTGTGAGGAGCATATCAAACATGTGAGTCTCTACAACCGCATTTGGTCTGGCCAAGATGCTCGTGATCTCTGTGGCCGCTCACCTTGATGATTGTGATTGTTGAAACCATCATGCTATCGACACCGAGTGCTACATACCGCGGCTACATACCAACTACACTACATGACGCCATCTGGATACTTGTCAAATGGCAAATCGATCGACCTAAGGCCGAGTACTTGATCCTAATCCAAGCTCCTCCATCATGTCATCTACGTCCTTGATATCAGCAGGGCCAGCCTCTCTCGCCCTCCGGTCCCATTCCTCATTATGTGGCCCGAATCTTGCAATGGAATCTGTCTTGTCGCCAGTGGACAACTTCCCGTTCGTCCTCCGTTTAGACGGCTGCGCAGGCCACACGCCATGCTCGGAAGCTCTCTTATAGGACAAACATTCGGCCAGATCCCGTATACAGGCAGAAAGCAGTTCCAATTCTTCGCCTGTCTCAGCGGCCTTGTACGCCTTCGTAGTCCCGCTCACCGATATTGTACAGGTGTCCCAATAGATTGTGAATTGGAGGAGGCGGCTGGAGATCCAATCCGGGGGCTCAAGTATCTTGTCCGTTACGACCTTGAACCAGGCCTGATCCATAGTGTACATGGCCAGGATGAGGGCATTGGTCACGTCTTTGGTGTCTGGTTTGATGTCTTGCAGCAGCTCTAGTGAAGGTGCCCTCAAGCTATTGTGGATTACAGCATTGACAATGGACTTTGCTGACCCCAATCCAGGGTTGTCGATATCGATACTGTACTTCTCTTCGGCGAATATCCTCCTCTCATGCTTCTCAACGAGAGAAGCGGCATACTTATCGTCTTTTCGTGGCTTCGGTATCACACCATAACGGAGATCCTTCTCCCACTTGTGTGCTTGTGCGGCATCCTGCATGCACTGACAGTAAGTCTTCGCTGATTCCGAGTACTCCTCGCCTAAGGCAGCGGAAAACATGGTCAACCCTTTCCACTTCTTCCAAAGCTCATATGCCTGAACTGAGAGTGGTTCTGGTGCTTTCATATACACATCGAAGAACACATGGACGATCTTGTCAGAGGTAGCGGCGAAGGCCGCTCTGATATCACGGACACTGGGCCGGAGGTGAATGATAAGTTCGACATCAGGTACCTTGAACCCCATCACCACCTGGCGTGCGATTGCCTGGGCTACGTCGTCGTGCGATCTCTTATCGCTGGAGGGGTAGACGCTGTAATCGCACAGTGCTTTGTTATTCAGCTTATACTGGTTCGCATCAAACGCTGGCTTCTTGCTAGTATCCTGACCACAGGACGGGCACGATCCAGAATTCTTGTGGTCCTCCGGACACCTAGGACATACTGGATGAGGCATGATGTGGTTCGAATGTCAACTAGGTGTCGTTGCAGTGGTGAGATGGTAAAGAGAGGTTCTTGACGGAAAAGGAAGATAGTGTGTGTACTGCTTTGGATCTGCTGCAACATATACTGTCCTACACTCGTTAATGACTGGTGGCACCCGCCATTACTAATCTGCAAGCAAACCACCGAGTCACAGTTGAGCAGCAAACATCATCAGCAAGTCAGCAGGTGCTCACATTTCTGTTGCAGCGATCAAGCGAGCAACTTCCTGGTGACTTCATCCAATGGACGTGAGCATATTTCTAGCCACGGATACGCACCGTGGATCGCGGATGGGCTTCCTAGTAAAGTTACGTCCGGACTCAAGCCTTCCTCGTACCCTCACCATTGTTCTGAGCGTCCAGCCAGTCCTCGACGACTTTCACCGACGACCCGAGCCCAGCACGGCGCTTTCCAGTCCGCACCACTTTCAAGGTCTCGGGTTGTGTAAGGTAGTATCGATCACTTGGTCCACCACTCCCGTACGCAGCGAAGATCTTGGTCGGGTCTATCGGCGAGCCCGCCATCTTGAGCTTCTCGACTCCTTCCGGCAACTGTGACGACGTCAGTACTGTTCTCGAAGGAAGTGTCCAAAAACAGGATTCAGCCCGCTTACAAACATTGAGCTTCCAGAAGCGATAACAGAACCGCTCTTCCACTTCTCCTGACGATCCACCAACACCTTCAGATCCTTCGAGCCCGCCTTTCTCACGGCTTTCATCGTCCGCATTGCCGACTCGCTCCACACTGTCGCTGTATCTGCGGCTGGAAGCACGATAATATACTTCAGCTCCTGCATTTGATGCAGAAAACCCCCTGCCGCCTTGGTATAAAGGTTCGACAAGTGACTGCCCTTCAGTCACTCGGCTTCCATGAGCTTAGCAACCAGGAAGTGGTAAGTGGTCTTCTCACGATCCGTAAGCGGTATCCTGAGTGGGGCATAGGCTCGCAACAACTGCCTTGTCTTCAGCCCTTTCCGGGCCGAAAGGCGCCCGGCTCTGCCATAAATGCCTTCGCCGGCTCCAAGCCGGCCATCTTGAACTTCAGGAACGAGAGGATCATGCGCCGCGCATCGCTGATCTGCCCATCCATGCCTTCTAAACAGCAGGTAGGACAGTTGCAAATGAACTCGAACGAGTCGCGGGTGTACATCTGCCTTTTCGCCGTGGAGCCACCGTGCTGCAGTCCGATGTAGTCGATGAGTACCTCGTCCCCCTTCTCGAGCATCCGAGTGGCAAACACATCCCACTCTCCCTCCATGACCTCTGCATTCGCGACGCACGAGTGATTGAGCGGTGAGATCTTGAGGAAGCACTCCATGCCGTCATTGCTGGACTTTGTGAAGGCGTTCGTGACGAAGATACGCATCAAATTTCAATCGTATTCCACCGGACCTTGATGGAGACTGAGGAAAGTCTTGCGGTCCGCTTCGCTGAGTCGGTTGAAGGCCTTGTGGACTAGTTGAGGAGTTGGAGCTCATGACGCACAGCCATCTTGGGCTCATCGTGCAGCACTATATCGCCGGGATGGAGGGTCCTGGTAGCGAAGACGCCTAGATCTTTACCGGGTGACTACCGTATCTCGTAGGGTTCGGCCATGCTGATGTCCGGTGTAGATCATGTCTACAGAGAAGTGGGCGGCTCTTGGACTGCGGACCAAAGAGCGGAGCCTGCTGATGACTCAAAGGTGAACACCTGCGGCCGAAACTTCCAGATGCAGCTTGTGTAACAGCGGCTGTTTGGACTGACATCACTCCCCGGGTAGATGCATGTGACAGGTCTCACTCCTGGATCGGCCGTCTTCAGTGACCCGATACGTTGACTGTGCACTTGTCAAGGAGACGCAAACTCACGGAGGAGTAGCATAGGATAAGCGAACGAAAGCCGTGTCGAAGAACATGCAGATAGTAGAGGAGGCATAGCATGGAGTTATCTCCGACCGATCGCATGCATATCAAACATTTCCCGACGAGTACCAACCGTAGTACCGATCATGGATTGCCAAAGGCATTCCAGCCTAAGACCTGGTTCAGCTCAGCCATCCTACCTGTATCCCACGCCGCGATAGCCGTCATTGCTACGCCAACACCGGCACGGCGATAGCCTGCCCGCAGCACGTCCAGGCACTCACCTCGAGTAAGAAAGTAGCCATCGCCTCTGCCGTCGATAGCAAAGATCTTCGTTGCATCGATTGGCGAGCCAGGGATCTTGAGCATTCTGCCGCTTTCGGTCAACTAAAGTGGTGTTAGTAAGACTGACGAGAAAGCCCAAGAGAGCCAGAGAGTATGGTGCAGTGTTACTCACGAACGGTCCACAAGTCTGGATGATGTCTTGCTGCTTCACGTCCTTCAAAAACTGCTCCAGCTCCTTCAAGTCTTTCGAACTCTTACTCCTCACCGCTCTCATAGCCCCAACGCTAGCCTCCAGCCACGCCATCAGCAACCGCGCCGCTTCGACGACCACGACACCCTTCTGCTCGTTGATCTGCGCAAGCATGCCCATCGCCGCGTGGACATACGCGTCCGAGATCTGACGAGTCTGCCAGCCCTCCGCCTCCAACAGCTTCGCAGTCAAGAACGCATACGCGGTCTTCTCACGCTCCGTGAGCGGGACCTTCAGCCGTCTCTCCACCCGCCCGAGTATCTTCCCTTTCCTCCCGTCTTCGGCGCTGCCATTATCGATCCATTCGTACTTTGCCGGCTCCATCCCCGCGCGCCTGGACGCCAGAGCGGCGTAGATGGTCCTCCGTGCATCGCTCAGATCACCTTCCGTCCCTGTGAGACAACACACGTGACACTCGCACACGAATCCATATGCCCCCTTCGTAAAACGCCGTCTATCCTCTCTCGAACCATCTTGCAGCAGCCCCACGTAACTGATCAGGACCTCCTCGCCTTCACCAATCGTCTCCAGAGCCACCATCTTGGAATCCTTCTCGTCGTCCAGCTCCGTCATCTCCGCGTTCGGCATGCACGCGTGGTTCACCCGCGAGAACTTGAGGTAGAGGACCGAGAACCCTGCGTAGGAGAACGAGTTCGCTTTGTAAATCTTCATGTTTCGCGTTTCGTACTCGACTGGGCCTTCGTGCAGCTTAAGGAAAGCTTTGCGATCCGCCTTGCTGAGACCAGAGAATGCATCCTGAACTTGCTGCGTGCTGACGTCGTTGGTGCCGCGGTGCAATTTCATCTTTGCTGCGTCGTGCATGATGATGTCGCCAGGCTTGATGAGCTTCGTGGCGAACACACCAAGCCCTTTGCCTGCTGCGGCTTTCACCTCATATGGGTCCGGCATGGTTGTGAGGTTCGTGGTGTAGCGGTGGAGGCTGACGTGGAGTCGAGAAACGAGGGTCTTTTCCTGCAGTAGTGAGCGTTGTGAGCCTGACGAATCGGCGACGAAGTTGACAACGGTCTTGCTGATTTGCAGGAGAAGGTGTGGTAGTAGTTGTGAACCAGGCCTGGCAAGTCAGCGAAAGAAGTGCTAGTCACTTCAACCAACTTGGAAAATAGTGAAGTGTCAGGTTGCGTCGAACGAAGAGATTCCCTCACGAAAGCCCTGGAACAGAATTAAACGGCAATGACATCACTGTGAAGTCTAGCGCGATATCACATGCAAGGTGCCATCTTGCTCTTGACTTCGGGACAGCAAGTCGCTTCATCTTGCTGCCGCTGGTTCGGGTAGGCACCAAAACCCACGACTCCGCCCTGGCGACATGCTCAGCAAGTTGCTATCGACAGTAGACAGACTCACAGCTGGAACCAGGAAACTGGAAGCTTGGAAGACACATCATTCAACTCACTGCCTACTCAATCCCTCAACCCTCCCACCCTCACTACCACTATCCATTCACCCTGACCCTCCTACTCAACGACCGACCATAATATCCAGTCACCTTCCCTCATCTACAGCCAACCACCGCAACAACCCACAGCCATCAACGACAGTCTCCTTCCACAGCTTTTTCATCTTCTTCATCTTCTTCACTCCCTCGCATAGCCATCTTAACGTTCTGCATTGCCTGCAGCTTCCGCGACCGCATTCGCTTGGCCGATCGCATCGACAACTCACTTCCTTCGCCCTTTCTCCCAAGCGATAGTTTTCCGCCTCTCATGACGACACCTCTTGTCCTCCCGCATCCCGGGAGCACACCACCGACCCGAGCCACATCTCTGCGCCCTTCAAAAGGCGCATAGCAATCCTCCATCTTCGTGTCCACAGCCCTTCGCTCGGCAGGAGCCATCGTCGTCCATCTGGACCTTTCCCATCTCTCCTTCCGACAAGAAGGCCGTTGTATCTTCGTGGCCCGAAGCCGCCGTACGTGGTTCTTGAGATAGTCCTTCTCCTTCCCGTATGGCTGTCTCAGATCAGATGCACATCTCCGAGATCTGCGTCCATGTCCGCACAGCATAGCCATGCCCACCATACCAAAAGCCCATCCAAAAGTCTTCATTCATATCGATAAAGAAGTAATCCACCATCCCCTCCCCCCTTCAACCACCCTTCCCCTCTTCACCACCCATTCCTTGCCCGGGACTCGGGCCCATAGCAGGAGCAGCGTGTCCCTGACGCGGAGTCATCTGCGGGTAAGCACCCTGGCTCATCTGCCTATACTGAAGATGGTGCGGATGCGGGCCACCAGGAGTCTGAGCGAAGTGCGGCTGCTGTTGTGGACCGCCTGGACCCATGCCGCCGCCCATATTCATGCCTGGCATCATGCCCATGTGCTGCTGGTTCGGCTGGAAACCCTGGTGGGAGGAGGTGTGCTGCATCATGTGCCCTGGACGCGGGCTGCCGGCGTAGCCCTGCTGGTGCATCTGTGGTTGGGCGTGTGGCGGCATTGGAGAGTAACCCTGCTGCTGGGGGTGTTGAGGGTGTTGACCGGGCATGGGGCCGTTCATGAAGTTGGCGCCGTTAGGGCCGTTGGGCATCATGCCGGGCATCATCTGCTGTTGGTTATAGGCTGGATTTGGTCCGCCACGCTGGTAGCCTTGGGAGGGCACTGTAGATGTGTTAGCTTGTCTGTGTCTAAAATCGGATTAAGGAGTGGTCGTACTTTGCCCTTGACCGGGATGCATCATCATCGGCCCGTTAGGCGGCATGTTCATCTGGCGGTACTGCATATTGGGGCTCATCTGATACCCTTGCATCTGTTGGCCCGCAAACTGGGGCATCGGCATATTCTGCATCTGCCCGTTGAACGCCATCTGCGGCTGCTGAAAGCGCGGCGAGTTCTGCACCGACCCGTTAGGTCCGAGGTGTGGCATGCCCGGCCCATAACTTTGTGGATGAGAGTGATGTTGAGGCGGTATGAACGGCATACGTTGTGAAGGTGTCGGAGGCTGACCCCCGGGACCGTGCATGTGGGGAGGTATCTGGTGGGCATGCGGCATCTGGCTCGTGCTCTGATTGGGTGTATGCATCTGCGAGTGCGGCTGGCTCTGGGGTGGCTTTGGGATGGAGTCTGTGTAAGACGTATTCACATTCTTGTCTTCACACGGCCAGGTGGGGGGTGTTCGGTATGGCTGCGGGATGCCGCCGTTGCTTGCGAAAGCCTTCTTTTGGTCCTCGGGGTACTCCGCCTCGAGCATGCGTTTGATGGGGTTGGATGACTGCATGAAGTCTCTCTTGCTCTTGCCATCGACAGTCTTCTTG